>Ga0209208_10010212_pt1 | contig 12224 bp, 12 predicted proteins | sample S1TSphfallax_3_FD_187694 | JGI IMG/M metagenome (GOLD analysis project Ga0209208, IMG submission 187694) | Host-associated microbial communities from peat moss isolated from Minnesota, USA - S1T2_Fd - Sphagnum fallax MG (SPAdes) (version 2) | ecosystem: Host-associated > Plants > Peat moss >...
GGTCTGAACCGAACTTGTAGCCCTCATCGAGATCTTCCAACCATGTATCGCACTCCCAATTCGGACTTCGGGAAGAGGTCGATTCCCGACTTTTAGTGGTCGGGAGTCAAATTGCCAGTTTGACTCCCGGCCCTTCTTTTGCCCATAACTTGGGCGATAGATGTCCAAATGCCCAATGCGAGGGCATTTTCGATATCTACGCTTCAAGGCCTTTCCAATGACACCAAGAACACCCCAATGCGAGGTGTTTTGGGTCTTGCTGTCGAGCTCTGAACATTCGGGAGTCCCGGAGGACTTCAAATCCCCAACTTTTCCAAGTGTTGGGCTTCACCCCCACACTTGGCCAAAGTGGGGTTGCAACATTGAATTATGTGTGTGTAGGGGGTGTGCTGCATATCACTAGAAAGTTCTTGACAAGGGCTAAAACTTTTCTCTAGACCTCACCTTAATCAAAGATCTTCACATAAAGGTATAGGTGTCCAAAGTGGTGGGAGTCCCATTTTTAAAAATTAAGGGACTTTCAACTTGGGTGTCCCGAGAAAAATGACATTTGGGTGCAACCCCTGTAGCTAGTCATAGAAAATACTATAAGGGGGGAAGGTGGTGGCTTCCCCCAACCTCGAGCAATGGTGAGTCTTATGAGTTTATGTATGCATGTGGCTTGTTTGTGCACCAAAAGTGCTCTAACTATGTACTAACCAAAGTTTGTTCAAGTCCATATGAATAATTGACTCACTTGTCATTCATCCTAGTCCCCATCCTAGAGCTCTGGCATGCCTCTCTTACCCCCAAAATACTACGAGTTAAAGAACATACCCCAACTCCTTCCATTGTTTCCACTTTTAAACTTTACATTTGAATCTTTCAAGGAGTTTGGGGGTGCATCAACATTTGTCTCCTCTACGATAATCTTTATAATTTCAACCTATACAACAACTAGTGGTCTTTTACCCACTTTTGACTATGTAGTTCTAACATGTATTTCCATCTTTATAATTTTGACCTCTTTTTCCACTAACTCAATTTGTGGTTCTATTTCCAAGGGTTGTATATTAAATACCTTTTCTTCTATTACTGGCATAATCTCCACCTGTCCTTGTTCCTAAATTCTTTATGGTTTTTCTTCTTCCTAACCCCCTTTTTTGAGGTCTTGTGGTTTCTCTATTTGTACCTCTGCCTCTTCAGTTATTCCACTTCTAAAGTACCATGGTTCTTCAATCTACACTTCCTCCTTTTGAGCTGTTCCATTGGACCTTGCTTCAGTCTCCTCATCTTTGTTTGATACCTCTATACTTGTTGGACTACCACGGATAAAATTTGGATTTTTTTTTAATAAGCTTCCAACTTGTACTTCAAAATTCTTTCATTAGTTCAATGTTGAGCTAGATTCTTCTCCAACTCCTTTATAAAGTATTCATTTACAACCTCCCACCATTCTTCAGATTTTGCCTCAAAATCCTTCATCTTGTTCTTTGTCCTCATTAGGATATAGTATTACAACATTTATTCATAATCTTTTAATCTTTTCTTGACATTAGCTAGTTTCAAACTTTTCCTCTATTCTTATGCCATCTCCAACTGTGCTTGTAGATGTTGCTGATTCCCTCAATATTCCTTTTGTTCTTCCAACAATTTTTCTTTCTCTGCCTTTGTTAATTATTTTTTAAGCTCTTCAAATTACAACAAAGATACATTCTTCAAATTTACCAATTCCAAATTTGTCAAAACATTCTCCTTTTCCTTTTTTTCCTTAATTAACACTTTCACATTGTTAACAAATAGGAGATCTACTCAAGTGCAAACATAGAACTTTATTAAAAGGAAACTATAACACGATGCTCACAACACAAAACATAACATCAAGAACTCCTCAAGGTTCTTGTCACATGAAATACACAAACTTGTGCAATGAAGAAAAGAGAAACAAACCATCAACACCAAGGTATTTAACTACAAGACCAAACCACAAATAACCAAATTAAAATAAGTAAAGAAAGTAACTCAATCTTGTGAAAGTAACCTAGTTACTTTCCTATTCGAGTAACTAATGAAACCTAACTAGTTGAGCTTGAATTCTCAACACTCCCCCTCAAGCTCAAATCCACTTCTAGTACACCAAGTATTTGTCGAAACTTCTATAGCTTGTCTGTACCTAAAGCCTTTGTGAAAATGTTAACAACTTGATCTTCAGTACTGACATGAATAAAGTCAATTTCTTTTGCTAGAACTTTTTCTCTAATAAAGTGGTAGTGCGCCTCAATGTGCTTTGTCCTAGCATGATAGACCGGGTTGTTAGCAAGTAGTATGCTACTGATGTTATCACAATAAATGACAACAGGAGCATCCACTAACTGTCCCAAATTTGAGAGTAGTTTCTGTAACCAAACTATTTCACATGTAGCAATTGCTACACCTCTATATTCTGCCTTCGTGCTTGATAATGCAATTGTTGGTTGTTTCTTACTACTCCAACTAACATCACCAGTTCTAAAAGAAAACATGAAACCACTGGTTGATCTTCTATTTGAAACATTGCCAACCCAATCAGCATCCGTGTATCCATGTACTTGTAACTGGCTTTTGACTTCATAAAAAATTCCACACTTCAAAGTATGTTTTATGTACCTCAGTATGCGCTTCACTACATCCAAATGTGGCTTTTGTGGTGTTTGCATGAATTGACTCGCCATTCCAACTACATAACTCAAATCTAGCCTTGTGATGGTCATGTAAACCAAACTCCCCACTATGCGTCTGTACATAGTGGTATCCTCCACAAGGTCTCTTTCATCTGCACTTAGCTTCACATTTTGCTCCAATGGAATTGAAATGGGTTTGCGACTCATCATCCCATATTCGGACAATTTTGTAGTAACCATATCCCTTTGGGGGATTGGATTACCTCAATGTCAAGGAAGTAACGCAACTCTCCCAAATCCTTTATCTCAAACTTTTGCTTCAAAAGCTTCTTCAAATCAAAGATGTCTACATCGTTATCTCCTGTGATAATCAAATCATCAACATAGATGATTATGACAAAAATCCCATGATCATTCTTTTTCACATATAGTGAAAAATCTACATTGGATGTTTGAAATTCACTTGTGACAAGATATTGACCTATCTTGTCTAACCAAGCTCTAGGTGCTTGCTTCAAGCCATACAAAGCTTTCTTCAACCTACAAACCAAATTAGGACGTGTTTGGTCCACATAACTTGGTGGTTGTTCCATGTACACTTATTCCCATAAATCTCCATGAAGAAAAACATTTTTTACATCCATTTGATGTAAAGACCATTCTTTTCTTGCTGCCATAGCAATGATTGCTCTTATAATTGTCATTTTGGAAACTGCACTAAATGTCTCCTCATAGTCTATGCCATAAGTTTGGGCATAACCTTTAGCAACCAATCTTCCTTTATCTGCTTCCATTTGATGTAAAGACCATTCTTTTCTTGTTGCTCATAGATCCATCTGAATTGTGCTTGACTTTATACACCCATTTGCACCTAATTACTTTCTTGTCCTTTGGTAAAACTACCAACTCTCAAGTAGCATTAGCATCCACTGTCGTCATCTTTTCATCCATGGCATTATCCTATTTAAGATTTCCAACCGCCTATTCAAAACAAATGGGTTCAACCTCTTGTATGACTTTCACCATGTATGTGTAATGATGAGTTATAAAGTACAGGGTACTTGACTCGTGTGGATCTTCGTATTCCATTGTTGTTGTCAAGAATTTTCAAATTTTTCTTGGCCATCCGAGTTCCAAGAGTAGTAATTGAAGGGATTCTTGATTCTTCACCCACACTCTTCTCTGAATCGCTTGACTCATCATCTACATGAGGAGTTTTAGATGATGTTTGAGAACTACCATCTATAATGTTTGAAGATCTTAATATTCCTTTCCATGGAGTGCTACTGGACCCACTAATTGAGGACTCTTATGGTCCACTAATTAATTATGATTCTTGTTCCACATTATTGGAAAGAACTTGAAAACAAGCAAGAAATGAAACACTCAAGGTTCATGAAATGGAACAATTGTATTAACTAACAAGAAGATTACAAAGGTTGAAGGTTCTATGTGCACTCAAAAAACCATGAAAGGAAAGAATGAAAGATAACTCAAAACCATACCATTATATATTATCTCCTAACCCTAAAGTAGCCGCCACTTAACCCTAATGTTAGAAATACTATTCGTTTTTAACTCCCAATGTTGATGTATGTGTTAAACATTCATCAAAAGGATGAATAGTATACACATCCTTGTAATAGTTAGGTTAGGGTTTAGAAGTGGAAACTACTTAGGGTTTGGCGATGGCTAGGGTTAGGGTTAGGCGGCGGCTAGGTTTAGGGTTTGGCGGCGGCTAGGGTTAGGGTTAGGTGGCGGCTAAGGTTAGGGTTTGGTGGCGGCTAGGGTTAGGCGGCGGCTAGGGTTAGGGTTAAGTGGCGGCTACTTTAGGGTTATGAGATAGTATATAATGGAGTGGTTTTGAGTTATCTTTCATTTTCTCCTTTCATGGTCTTTGAGTGCACATAGAACCTTCAAGCTTTGATTTGTTGTTGCAAGCCATAGTTTTATGATTGTAGCATTTGAAGCATAAAACCTTTGTAATCTTCTTTTAGTTAATACAATTGTTCCATTTCATGAACCTTGAAGCTTTCATTTCTTGCTTGTTTTCAAGTTGTTTCCAATAAATCTAGCCGCTGCCAAACCCTAACCCTAGCCGCCACTTTAACCTAGCTGCCACCAAACCCTAACCCTAGCCGCCGCCAAACCCTAAGTAGTCTCCACTTCTAAACCCTAACCTAACTACTACAAGGATGTGAATACTATTCATCCTTTTGATGAATGTTTAACACATTCATCAACATTGGGAATTAGAAACGAATAGTATTTCTAACACTCCCACTCTATGAAGTTTCTAATCCGAACATGTTTATCAATTTATGATGTCGTTCTTTTGATAATGCCTTGGTAAGCACATCCGCCACCATGTGTTCCGTTGGACAATATTCAAATCAAACTTCTCCATTTTCAACTCGTTCTCGAACAAAATGATGTTGTACATCAATGTGTTTTGTTCGTGCATGGTGAGTGGGATTCTTGGTCAATGATATCGCACCTTGATTGTCGCATCGAATCACCATCATTTTCTTCTCCTCCATGTATCCTAAATCCATCATCAATTTTGTTATCCATATGGCTTCTTTTGTGGCTTGCGTGTTTGCCATGTATTCAGCCTCCGTGGTGGACAATGCTATAGTAGGTTGTCGTTTGCTACTCCAAGAAATGGCTCCACCTCCGATCATGAAAACAAACCCTGTGGTGGACCTCCTATCTTCAAGATCACCACCCCAATCCGCATCACAATATCCAAGAACTTCCTTGGATGGTGTTCCACCAAATTGTAATTTCATTTGCAATGTACCTTGCAAATATTGAAAGATTCGTTTCACGGCCATCCAATGCTCCATGTTAGGGTTCGCCATGTGTTGACTCAACACGCTTATTGGGTATGCCAAGTCGGGTCGTGTGCACAACATGGCATACATCAAAGACCCAACCGCTTGTTGATATGGAAATCCCTTTGATTCATCATTTCCATTCACATTCCTTTGTAACTTCACCTTGGGATCCAATGGAACTCCAATGGGCTTACATTCCTCCATTCGAAAACGCTTCAATATTTCCTTGAGGTATTTGATTTGGTTGATGCGTAGGAGTCTTTCATCACGATTCCTTTCCACCTCCATCCCCAAAAAGAAATGCAACTCCCCGAAGTCCTTCATTTCAAACTTTTGATTCAATTCCTCTTTGATTTGCAAAAGTTTGTTTTGATCGTTGCACACCAAAATGAGGTCATCCACATAGACCACAATGAAAAACTTCACATTTTCCACTTGTGCAACGTACACACTAGGATCGGCCTCACTCTTCATAAATTCAATGTTTTTGAAAAACGCATCTAACTTTTGATTCCATGCCCTTGGAGATTGTTTCAAACCATACAAGGACTTCTGAAGCTTACACACGAGATGTTCACCTCCTTGGTGCACGAACCCTTGAGGTTGCTCCATGTAAATCTCCTCTTCAAGCTCGCCATTGAGAAATGCGGTTTTCACGTCCATTTGATGGATCTACATGTCTTCCAAGGCCACCAATGCAAGAATACAACGAATAGATGTAAATTTTGCGACGGGCGCAAAAGTTTCGTTGTAATCCACTTCGTAGGTTTGGGTAAAACCTCTTGCCACTAATCTAGCCTTGTAGCGTTCCACCTCCCCATTTGCGCCTTGTTTGATTTTGAACACCCATTTGCAAGAAACGGGTTTCCTACCGGCGAGAAGTGGTACCAAAGTCCATGTGTTGTTTGTCATGAGGGAATCATATTCTTCTCGCATCGCACACTCCCACTCCTTAGAATTTTCACATGTCAATGCTTCTTCAATATTTTGGGGCTCCTCCAAAAATGCAACAGTGGCGCGTTCCACCTCCTTGGTAGCAATCCACCAATCCCGAGGCCATTCCCTTCGTTGCCTTTGAGGTCTTTCCCTTGGCTCATCTTATGAAGGTTCACAAGATGGGTTATCATTGGAAACAACAAATTCTTCTTCCGATGAAGAACTTGGTGTGGATTCACTTTGCACACCTTCCATTCTTGTTTCATTCAAAGGTGTATCTTGACTAAAGGTTAATGGTTCTTCTCCTTCAACTTCTTCATGCACAACTACATTTTCTTCTTTCTCAAGATGAGGTACACCACCTATTTCCTTTGACCCTTCAATGAACACGACATCTCTACTTTTGATGATTCTCTTGGTTTTCACACACATCAAGCGATACGCTTTGGTGCTTTTGTAATATCCTAAAAACACACAAGGCATGGACTTGGACTCTAATTTGGTCCTCTTCTCATTGGAGACATGTGCAAAGGCTTTATAACCAAAAACTCTCAAATGAGACACATCGGGTTTCCTACCACTCCATGCTTCTTGAGGGGTCGTGGAATCAAGAGCCTTGGTTGGACATCGATTTTTGATGTACACTACCGTGTTCACCGCTTCGCCCCAAAATTCAAGTTCCAACCCTTGTACATGGTAAACCATTCTTGTTCAAATGTCATGTGTTGCGTTGCACTTGAATCGACAATCTAATTATACCACGGTATGATCATTGGCACTCAATGCCGCAACAAACATTTGCTCGTGATCTTCACAAGCTTGATTAACTTTTTCTTTTTCATCATTTTTTTTCTTCAAACAATTTCTCACAAAATGTCCGGGTTTCTTACAATAGAAGCAAAGCTTCTCATTTGACTTGTGAGTTTTGTCCACTAATGGGATAGTCTCACAACTCTCACATTATTTTCTTTTGGACACTTCGTGAAACAACCTTACTACAATGAATTGAAGGTCTACATATTTCGTGGACATGGGTTTCACCCTTGTGACTAAGTTATCAAAGGATGGAGGAAGGCTCATGAGGAGTACCATGTAAGCATCTTCATCTGTAATGTTCACCTGGATAGAACATAGTTGGTCCGCAAGGGCTTTCATGGTGTTGATGTGCACAAGCATGTCATCTCCTTCTTGCATTTTGATGGTGAAGAATCTCCTTCGAAAGAACAACTTGTTGCCAATGGTCTTAGCTTCATGCACACCACAAAGAGCCTCCCACGCACTTCTCACATTGTCACAATATTGAATGTGTGCAAGTTGGGCATCCGTGAGATGTTCACAAAGTAATGCAAAAGCCTTGGTCTCTTTTTCGTTGTAATCGGCCCTTGCAACTTCTTCACTTGGTAAGGTGGCACTCCCATCAACAAATTTCCAAAACCCAGGTTTGGAAAACATCATGCGCATTTTGAACTTCCAAATGTGAAAGTTGCCACCGTCAAACTTCTCCATGACTTTCAAGGACTCCATTTGAAAAGAAGACATTTTGAACAGAAATGCTACAACAAACATTCTCAAACTTGAAAGTTGAAGTTTTCAACAACTAAAAGAACTTTCTTCTAAACACTTTCACTTTGAAACTTGATACTTTCAAAAACAAGTTTTTCACGCTTGAAAAACTTACAACACCTTGAAGAAATCTCTTCCACACCTCCCACTCACTTGGAAAGACTATTACTCTTTGCAACGTTCTATGCCTTGCCTCAAAAGGATTCCCCCTTTCTATGTTTACAAGTAAACACTTTTAAAAACTTAAAAACAAGTTTTCCTAAAACCTTTACAAGAAACTTGAAAAACTTCTCTTACACCTCAAACTTCAATGTTGAAAATTTCAACAACTTGAAGAACTTTCTTCCACACATTTTCTCAAACTTGAACGTTGAAAACCTCAAAAAACTTGAAGAACTCTCTTTCACACTTTTGAACTTAAAACTTGAAACTTAAAGACGTGAAGAACACTCTTCCACACTTAAGAACTTACAACACTTTGAAGAAGTCTCTTCCACACCTCCCACTCATTTGGAAAAGTTGTAAGCTCCTTGTATGCCACCACTTAGAAATGAACTCCCACTCACTTTGCAAACTAAAAACCTTGTCTCAAAAGGATTCTCTTTTTTTTTCTATGCAATATAAGCTCAAAACCTTTCACTACTTCTTGTTCTAACATAATGTCCTTTCTCTTGCTTGGTGTGGGCCCATAACCTATTGGAAAGAACTTGAAAACAAGTAAGAAATGAAACACTCAAGGTTCATGAAATGGAACAATTGTATTAACTAACAAGAAGATTACAAAGGTTAAAGGTTCTATGTGCACTCAAAAAACCATGAAAGGAGAGAATGAAAGATAACTCAAAACCACTCCATTATATATTATGTCCTAACCCTAAAGTAGCCGCCACTTAACCCTAACCTAGCCGCTACCAAACCCTAACCCTAGCCGCCACTTTAACCTAGCCGCCACCAAACCTTAACCCTAGCCGCCGCCTAACCTTAGCTGCCACCAAACCCTAACCCTAGCCGCCGCCAAACCCTAAGTAGTCTCCACTTCTAAACCTTAACCTAACTACTACAAGGATGTGAATACTATTCATCCTTTTAATGAATGTTTAACACATTCATCAACATTGGGAATTAGAAACGAATAGTATTTTCTAACACACATTTGATGGAACATCACCATTTCTAGCCTCTCCATCTTCTGCTATCTTCAGTGGTGGGTACCAGCTAACCATCTCATCAAACACAACATCTCTACTCATTTGCAACTTCCCAGTGGAAAGGTTGAAGCATCTATATCTTTTTTGTTCTAAGGAATATCCAATGATGATGCATTTAGCTTTTAGATCTAATTTTGATCTCTTCTCATCAGGAACATGCACATATGTAATGCAACCAAACAGTCTGAGGTGTGAGACATTTGGTTTCTTGCCTATGAATTTTTCTTCAGGTGTCATGCCATGAACTGTTGTTGTGGGTGTTCGATTCATGATATACATTGCAGTTGCTATTGCTTCAGCCCAAAAGTAATTTGGCAAATTTTTTTCATTCAACATGGCACGTGTTATTTCTACAATGTGCTTGTTTTTCCTTTCAGCAACTCCATTCTGCTATGGGGGGTAACTACATGAATACTTCCTTTGAAATACATGTTCCTTCAAGTACTCACTGAATTCATTTGAGAAATACTCTCCCCTTCCATCGGACCTTAGGCACTTAATGCTCACACCCTTCTCCTTCTCCACCATTGCTTTGAAATTCAAAAAATGTTGAAACACTTCACCTTTGTGTTTCATGAAGTAGACCCACACCTTCCTTGTGTGGTCATCAATGAAACTCACGGAGTACTTGCATCCTCCAATGGATTCTGTCTTCGTGGTCCACACATCTGAATGGATCATTTCCAAAGGTTTGAAACTTACATGAGTTGTTTGAATTGGGAATGGATGCCTAGCTTGCTTCCCCAATTGACATGCTTCACAAACTTCTGACATCACCTCTTTTGTTCCAAATTTGGGAAGACCTCCAATAAGATTTTGTTTCTCCATCAGCTTAAGATGTTGGAGATTAACATGGCCAATTCGCTTGTGCCAAATTCCAATGTCTCCAACTCCTTTTCCATGTGTGAATAACATGGAATTCACCTTAGGCATGTTTACATCCAAGGTGAACATTCGTCCATTCCTTTCTCCTTTGGTAATCAATTTGCCTTGGTTTTTCATGTCTTCCACAAAACATCCATTTGGGTTGAATGTCACGTGTAAACCTTGTTCCACCATGCGAGCTTCCATGTCAGCCTCGAAATGAAGTTTTAGCACCTCTACCCCTACTTCTATTAGAATTTGAATAGAAAGCACTTTCTTGTGATCCTCCATTGGATGAAGTATTATAAGGTTATTAAATCTTGGAAATTAGGAAATGTTTCTCGAACTGCAATTGAAGTACGAAACTGGCTATAGTCTTTTCCAAGACCATTCAAGGTCACGGCCACTAAATCTTCATCATCTACAAGGGCTCCTATAGATGCAAGAGCATCTGCAAGGTTTTTCACCTTTGTAGAATAATCACTGATCTTCGTCTTGATTTTCTGTAGATTATGCAACTCTTGCTTGAGTTACATTTTGCGGGCTTGTGTATTGGTGTTATACATCTTCACCAATGTATCCCAAGCTTGCTTGGGTGATTTTGCATCTTGAATATGCACAATCATGGAATCGGAAAGCTAGTACAAGACTTTCCTTGCTTTTTCATGCCAAGTTTTATTGGCTTGAATTTGTTGTTGTGTGGGGTTTTTTGGGAGAGGAGGTTCTGTCTCATCACCAGTTATGAACTCCCAATAACCTTTCCCCATCAAAAATTTCATAATCCTAAATTTCCACACTTGGAAATTGTTTTTATCTAATTTCTCAATTGCAATTTGATAAAGAACCGTCCACCATTTTTCAAAGCAACACTCAATGTCTCCTTAGGGTTTTTAGGATTGGGATTAGGGTTTTCCTTCCTTAGGTTTCTAGGATTAGGGTTAGGGTTAGGGTTGAACAAGATGGACCTTGTATATGTATGTATGTTTCGAGTATTATACGAAATTCTATATTATACATAGGTTTAACGTATATGTATGTATTTCGTATAATATCTTGTATGGTATTAAGTACATGATTACATACCAAACTTTTGTATGAAGGTCTTGATAATGTATTTGCGCTTCCCAATCTCAAACTCCTTTCAAGTTCTCCCAAGTTGTATTTGCTGCACTTCAAAAATTTGTTTTGATGTCTTCTCAATGTAAACTTCTATCATAACAACTTTGCAAAGCTACACCGCTCACATATGACCTTGAATCCTTTTGAAAATTTTCTAAAACATGTAAAGCTATGTCTACTAATATCTCTCAAAATTTCAGCTCATTTGACTTCATAAGATCAGAGATCTTGTTGCTTTCCTTGAAGTCACCTCAAATTGGGACCTGAACACAATATGACATACAACTCGCTCTCACCAACTCCAAACTCCTTGAGATTTTGAGAGACACATAAAATATGTCTTTTATCCCTGCTCAAAATTTTAGCTCTATTGGTGATGACCACAAAGAGTTATCACTCTAAAAAAAACTGACTTCAAAACTTAGGCTAAAACTTTAGATGCTTGAATCTCTCTCAATACAGATCCAAATGACTTAAAATTTCTCTCACGTATTGAATCATTTATGATCTATAAGATCCCAAAGCTGTAGATCCAAAAAAGCTCAAACAAAAGAGATATGACCAAAAACCCAGATCTGACACAGAATCTTCAGAAACTCATAACTCTCACAAAACACATCCTAATCTTTTGAAATTTTAAGAATAGAAGCGTCTTATAGTCTTCTACAATCTCCCCAAGTTTCACTCCAAGATCTTTTCACAGAAGATCTAGATTTAAGATCTGACTTCCACAATGTTTAATATGTGGATCTCCTCTCACCTCTTTTCTTTTCTTTTCTTTCTCTTCACTTCTTTCCTTTCCCTGTTTCTCTTTTACACTTGACAAACTCCTATGATATTACTAAAGACTTTTAAGCTCTAGTTTTAGAGACTTTCTAGCTCTAGATCTCTTTCAACCTTCTCATCAAACAACCTAAGTTCTGATACCATGTTAACAAATAGGAGATCTACTCAAGTGCAAACATAGAACTTTATTAAAAGGAAACTATAACACGATGCTCACAACACAAAACATAACATCAAGAACTCCTCAAGGTTCTTGTCACATGAAATAC
>Ga0209208_10010213_pt1 | contig 12224 bp, 9 predicted proteins | sample S1TSphfallax_3_FD_187694 | JGI IMG/M metagenome (GOLD analysis project Ga0209208, IMG submission 187694) | Host-associated microbial communities from peat moss isolated from Minnesota, USA - S1T2_Fd - Sphagnum fallax MG (SPAdes) (version 2) | ecosystem: Host-associated > Plants > Peat moss >...
ATATATGTCATGCAGTACTAGATAGATGGCCAACACTATGGAAACTCACAAAGTCACACACACAAAAACATGCACACTAATAATAACCAGTAGTACATCAAATTATTTGTTCTGCAGTAAATACCTGACATATAGGAGAGCGTTGGGGATCGGGTGCAAGCCCTCATTACATATACTGGTGTGTAAACGTTTTGCCTCATGCAGATGCATGACAGGCGCTGGTTATAAGATCTTGGTTGGTTGTGACATGGCTGGGATAATTCAGTTGCCTGTTCATAGATAAGGAACCCACTCTTGGTAACTAATGTAAATGAAAATTATCCTCAAAAGGCTGTTGAAGTGTGTCCTGAGACAGGAGTTGAAACAGCACTCCTCTATGCACTCTCTCATCAAAAACTATTGTGTGGATATTTCCTGCATTTCAATGGCTGTATAACTTGAATTCAATGGTGTTAGAAAGCGTGAGGGTACACTCTGGAACTAGGCTGCCCAAAAATCCAATCAGAACACTCTACTTCATTGTCATTTTATCAACAGTTGATTACCAATCCTAAGAAGGTTGCAAGTTATGCTGTGGAACCAGACTGCCCCAATCCAACCAGGCTCCACATCATTGAGATCTCATCAACAGTCAGGCTCCCAACCTGCTTGCAAGCCCTTGGAGGGTTGTAGGTTTATCTTTGGAACCAGGTTGCCTAGATCCAAGCAGAAGCCTCCTTGTCATCAAAACCCTTGCCCATGGTCCATCATTCATGCTCCCAGACTGTCAAGGCTTTGGGTCCCAGTATCCATATCATCTTAAAGTCAAACTGGGACCTGTTCTGGAACTTACAATTTGCGCCTACTCACTTCTCTCAAGATTTTAGACTAAGCCATTCCAGTTCCATTTCAGCATAAGGATAATACGACCATCCAATAAGAGCTTGCATCAGATGCTTTGAAGATAACATGACAATGAGTGCAATCATTACCTTATGGCAAGGGGCATTGCTCACAAAATGTCAGACCATTACCTGTTCATCCCAGCTGCTGTGACTACCCACTGACTACATCATCTCCCAATCAACAGTGAGCACTATGTATATAATAGCCTGCCCAAAATTTCAAGCAAACTATTATACAAAATTTCAAGCAAACTCAAGCAAACTATTACCACACAATACACACCAGGGTCCAAAAGTGAGATGAGATTAAGATGACATTAAGAATTCTAGGGCATCCTTTTAAGGTTTCACTAGATTTCTACAAGCTCAAATGCCAGCAGTAGTTGTGTCTTAATGGTTGCTACATTTGTGAGTAGAGCTGAGTGCCACCTTTTCCTCTTGAGTTCTCTGTGAAGGGCAACTAAAGTCTCCTGCAAACCACTTGCCTGCTGCCTCCACTCATAGAAAGGTAAGAAGACTATGGTCAACTTACAAAGAAGAACAAAGCACATGAAATGAATACTTCCAAAAGAAATCATCCCCATAGATAGTTAAAAGGTAAGGTTGAAGGTCCTTTGCCTAGGGCAAGTGATTTGTCCATTCTAGGCTCCCCAGCATCATCCACAAGGGAAGTGGGGGGGTGGGAGGTGGGGGGGGTCATACCAATCACTTCAGTCACTTCAGTCTTCTCTGCAACACATCCTCTTCAAATGCAACACTCAATTTGACAAAAGGGGGAAATTTCCATAGCCTCGAGTCTAAAAGCTCAAGCCTCTCTGCCTCCACAAACTCCCACTTACTTATGATACAAGAAGACTAAGCCAAAGACAAAGAAAGCTAGCATTGACGAGAAGGCACTCCCATAGTAAGGAAATGCTGCAGGTATGAATCGTTCATACTCATTGTGCCTGAAAGGTCGAACAGGGATCTGTTTGCTGAGAGACAGGGTGGTGTATCCGAGTCGCTGGTATTCAACTTTGAACTGGAACACACCATAAACATCTGGCACTTGAAAAGCCGTATAGTACAAGCCATTTCCATCATGAGAAAGTGTCTTCCGAATGTAAGGACTCATCATGTAAAACTGGACCTGCACATCATCTGCCTGGTATGGCACCCACTCCCTTCCAGTCCATTCATAGATCTCCAATGAAAACTCCAGATGGTCAGTAATACGGTACATTGAGGGCTCATCCCCACTGGCTCCACTCTTGTGATGCTGCAAATTGATGGCCTTAAGATGACCCCGTTCATGAAATGTCCATTTGCTCAGCTCAACAGCAAACTGCTCATTGCCGGACTTGGCATACCTCAATCCATTGCTAGAGAGTTGGAAGGAGAGCCGGAAGAACTTGTTGCTGAACAGATCCAAAGAACCGGAGATGAGAATCCGGGCGTTGTTCCTGGCCTGGATAGCTGACACTAGGGTTACAGAGGTACCGGTGAGAGTCGGCGCTTCCGTCAAGTCTGTGTTAGGTTTTCCAGAGAAGGCAGCCGGAGATGCCGAAAGAACAGTGACCATCAAATCATTTGCGCTATTGACGGAGTGCGCAATCCCACGGAAAAGAACGGGAGCCGGAATGTGTTCAGAGCCCAAAATGGTTGGAGCGTCAACGAAAGAGTCGGCAGCGATGACGGAATGGTCATTCTCACCTGGAGTGATGGCAAATTGCGTGTGATCTATCACCACTGCATCGACTTCCTCCTCGAAATCGGCACCGCATTCAGTGGCGATGTCACGAACCAAATTGGATGTCTTAGTGCCTGCCGCTAGAATCAGGTCGTGACCGCTATCCACGAAGTCCAGTACCGCCGCCACATCCAACGCGCCGCCTCCTCCCAGAGCTTCAACAGACGGCGCAAACAATACCAGCGCATCGTAAAGGTATACGCCGTACTTCTGCAAGGAGAGATCGGGATCCTCTGCCAGCTTGAAGTCCACCTCGAAGCCGCGATCCGCTAGCGACTTGAAGAAAATGGAGTGCGTCTCCTTGATGGAAACATCTTCCAGAAGCGCCAGAACTCTCCGGTCTGACGGCTGCTCCTCTGAAAAACCGAAGCACACCAAAGGCAACAGAGAAACACTCAGAAACACCAGCCAAATCTCCCGAGAAGCCATAGCCAAAGCTCCAAAAATCGAGCGTTTTGCTCTCCCTTTCTCTCTTCTCTGGCTCGCGCGCGCGCTGCTCTGTGCGTGCGTCTTCCCGCACGGGAGAGAGGACGACGACGTTCTCAAGTTCGCATTCGTGTTCCCAAGTTGCTCGCGCGCGCTCTCTCTCCAGCTCTCGCAGCTCTGTGCGTTCGATTTCCCGCACGACTCTTCTTTCGTGCGCAAGAGACAAAGACGATGACGAATTCACGTTCACAGATTGTTCCCATGGGTGTTGAGCTCGGGCGATGAAGCACGCTCTCATTAAAATGCGCCGTTCTTCGCGCACGGATCCTGTGGGAGTTTGTAGGATGTACGCAGGAGGTCTTCTATAGAGGGGGAGCAATCTCTGTATGCAATGCCCCTTCTTTCCGTGCAAAAGTCTGGGATTTGTAGCCTTTAGGAGATCCAAGAGAACATAAAGACAATCGGCGTTTCCGTCGATTCTGGCTCCAGGAGAAGAAGAAGAGCTTGACGTCCGTCGTCTCCTCATGGCGCCCAAGAAAAAAAATTGGCAGATTGGCATCAGAAGAGAGCTACATTTTTTAGTTAGATGTCTTCATTTTTAATTTTCTCTCTCTCTCTCTCTCTCTGTGCTACTTTGTCCGTCTTACATCTTGTTGTGAAGAAAGGCAGTTACGGTGCTGTTGTTGTGTGCGCGCGCGCGCACCTGGTTTTTCTTTCTCTTCTCGACTGTAGCGGGTGTTCAAGAAGCCCTTGGAATACAAAGCTTCGGATTTGTGGCAAACTAGTCTCCAGCATGAAGTCCAGTCATGCATTGTGACGGCAGCCTGAGAATCCAGAAGCTTTGAGACAACAAGCCAAATTCACTTAAGAATGCTTAGAATAGACAATGAGGTATGTGCTTGCTTGAGTCTTACAGCACCCTTGCATTGAGCTCTGCAGAACCATTGGCATCCATCATGGAAATAAGCATATGAAGCATGGTGGAAAGAATGATAGAGAATTTGTCCATGCAAATCATTGTGGCCTTTCAATGATCCACAAATTCCAAAATTCTAGACTTTGCTTTCTGGAACAGTAGTGTCACAGTGACTGGGATGCAAGCAACTTAAGCAACCCAGCTCCTGAGCAATGGGCCAGTGAATGAGACCCAAGCAACTTATGCAACCCAGCTCCTGAGCAATGTGTGGCCTCTAGAGATGGTGCTGATAAAGATGAATGGATTGATGAACTTAGTTCCTGGCTTACACAAACAGCATCTACAATGTGCATATGCTTTTTAGGCTCTTTCTGGATGGAAGGAGAGTGTGGATTTGGAGGTTCATTCCAGAGTGGATAAGCACAAGAGACTTCCAACTGTTTGTTGCAAGCAAGACAGACTCTGGATTCCATATTTGCACAAGATGACTCAGGGCAATACAGAATGATGCCAGCAAATGCACCCAAGACTAGTAGAGCAGATGGATGGTGTACATCAAGGAGAGGGACCTACTCTGAACAAGTGACAGTAGGTAAGAGTTCCCAGAACCTCATGAATCATGGTAATGGTGCTGACAATACTATTCTCACTGGCAGCAAGAGTGTTCATGGTGGATTGACTGCAATCTTGAGTGGCACTCTTTTTTGCAAAGTATGTTTCACAAACCCATAATCCCCATCACATAGCACTATTGGGTGCATTTTGTTTTCTAGGACTTGTTTCTCCTCTGGGTGTTAGTCCTTTCACTTGCGGTCTTGATTACTAAACAATTTGCTGGAATTTAAATAATGAAGGAAGAAGTTGGCAAGGACAAATACTCCCAAATGAAGTTCCCAGCACTAAATAATAGTTCTCAAAGGAACTGTGCATATAAATGTCCAATATATCTATTTACATAGTATTATGAGATTCAATCTGCCATCAGTGCATATCCACATACCAGAATGCTTTGACCTCAGTATGTGGAAGGCGTTTTGGTTTCAACGTCATTTCAAGCTGCCACACTCTGATCCTCAATGGAAGTCCGGTGGCAAGCTCTCCTTGCAGCCTCAATTATATCCTCAATCTGCAACAGTGCATAATTTTGGGAGCAGGAAATGTGGTGAGCATGAATTGACAAAGGAATAACAAACTAATGTTGTCCTCTGTGTAGTTTGCAGGGTCTGCAGGCTAGGAAACAGACTTGGCAGCCTTTTGTGAAGACATGCAACCACCCAGTGACACCAAGGGAAGTGAGGCAGTTAGATCATATACCTGTGGTAAAGCAAGGCGCTCAAGGTTGGCTGCATAAGGCATTGGTATATCAGCACCACATATTCGCTCCACAGGTGCGTCTAAGTAGTAAAAGCTCTCCTCTACAACACTTGCACTGCAGGCACACAAAGAAAAAGAGAAACCACAATTAATGGCTTTTCACATGATGAATGGGAATATGGTACAAAGGCAAAGGTAGATGAAATTAGATGGGATATTTGGGACATGCAAGAAGCACACAATATTTGTTAGCCTGGGCACACATGAATAGCAAAAATAGCATAGAAATAAAGAAGCCTCTTTTGCAGTGGAACATGGATGTTACCAAATTTCAGCTCCAACACCATGCTGAGGCCAACCTTCCTCAAGAGTAAGAAGTCTTGATGTCTTGCGGACTGATGCATTTATAGTTTCTCTATCAAGTGGACGGATGGACCGCAAATTGATGACCTGTGGATAGTACAAAAGTCATATTACAAAGATGGGCATTGCATTGCCATCTTTGGATGAATGGTGGCAGAAAAGGACCAAACATAAAAAACTTGAAAGACTAGCTATCAGAGGTATGTGCCCTGCCCAACTCCCCAAACTCTCTTTTTCTAACAGTTTTCACTAAACAGATATACCTAGGAGATTGCAGAGGAAACTCCACGGTTACAGTAAAGCTGCATTAGTTCAGTTTAGCTTGAATGTACAAGCCAGCATCTAAGCCTGAGGTAAAATATAGCTTTCGATAACAAAAGATAAGAATAAGTAAGAAGAGTATTCTACGATACCTCCATACTGATGCCTTCCTTGGCTAGTTCATCTGCAGCCTGCGAGGACAGCCTCATGCATTAGCCTTGCTACAAGGGAGGTGTGTCTGGAGACAAAAGAAAATCATCAACCCCCTGATCTCCAACCAATTAACTAGAGGTACACATCTGTATCACACCTTTAATGCATAACCAACCATCTTAGAAAACGCAGTAATGGTGATGTCTTTCCCCTCCCTCTCAATCTGTAAAGAACAGTCCAAGCAGCAGGAGCATGAGAGACCTCAATCACAATTGTGCAGTGAAAGAAAGAAAGAGAAGGGGGCCAATTTTTTCCTTTGAAATTCAGCCTACTAACTATGGCATCACAAAACAGTCATGGAACTGTCAGTATTACGCACTTGTATGGAAGGGAAAAAAAATGGAGAACCATGGACGTGGCTTCACCTTAGCTTGGCCAATTGGGAGAGTGAAGCTTGGGTCAAGTACATCTGGGGACACAGGAAATGATTCTCCATACCTTTAAAAGACCACAGAAGCTTAAAGTCAATTACACGGTTGGTTCACAACCTCATTTACAAGCCTTTTAGCACAAACTGTAGTATACATGTTTGATTTTTTGTTGTAAAGTTCTTGCACCAAACTCAAACAACACATGGGCATTCTTTACTTTTGCATTTGACCTCCTGATTTGCTGTCAGATCAGCTGAGGTTGATATTCTGCTTCAGTTTGTTCAGTTTATCGGCTTCAGTGAGGCCGATATTAGCCTGATTGCTCACTAGGAGGCAGAATATGACTCATTTGGAGGCAGAATGTGCAATCCTAGGGGCATGTTCTCTAGAGCAAATCAAATGAGAGTGAAGAAGTAGCATACATTAGCTCATTTTCCAGGAAGACAACTGGGTCAGGATCACGTATAGCAGCCTTGAGGAGCCCACGTGCATCCTCTGCATTGTAGGGCACCACCACTTTTAGTCCTGGAACCTGGCCATACCAGGCTGCAAAGCACTGCCAGAACACACACCTTTCCATTAGCCAACAAAACACTGCACACATTTAGGTCTATGCTTCACTCCTAACATGTCTATTCTCCATTTCCTGCGCCTGACTAACTGACTACAGGTTCACAAAAAAGAAGGGTAGCAACAGAAATTTAGCTCGGCAAAGATTAACAGTCGATGCTTTTACTTGTTGGCTAATACCAGTCAATGTTTCTGTGCCCCAAATGTAGATTAACATGTAGGAGGAGGAGGACCTTCAAGAGTGTGATGTGGATGGGGATGTAACTCAAATACCTGGGAATGCTGAGCAGCAACACCTGCGGCTGCTCCATTAGGACCTCGAAAAACTATGGGTACATTGATTGTGCCTCCAGACATGTAGTTGGTCTTTGCAGCAGAGTTGATAATGTGGTCAATGGCCTGTTGTATAACCCACAAAGCAATGAATCAGTGGTTCTGATTATGAAAAAACAGATACTAGGTGAAACCAGAAAAAGGGAAAGGAGTTGGATGCAAAACATAGAGCCCCCCCCAGAGGGCTACTTGGGAGGGCAAAGCAAGATTCATAGAAGAAACAATCACAAGCACTTTTTCCTGGAGTGATAGACAGATGCCCAAAGGAGGGCATTGATAAACACCTGCATAGCAAAATTGAATGTCATGAATTCAACTATTGGCTTCAGTCCTAGAAATGCTGCTCCAACTCCGAGACCTGTGAACCCTGCCTGCAGGTCCCTCAAACCCAAGACAACAAAAATTCAGAAATGGCACTTACAAAAGTCCACAGGGATATAGCATCAAGAATGAAGGAAAGGGGGTGGGGGGATTAGAATCTCCTACTGCCACCCATTGGGACAGAATAGCTTGACTATGAGAGATGGTGAAATTAGCTTTTCAGATACTGTGATTTTGAAGGTAGGGGAAAAAAATGCTCATTGCAAACTGCAAACAACACATGCAACATTGATTTATGAGACTTTTGGTGGTACAAACAATACTATTGAAAAAGTTGTGCCTGCATATGTACATATGACTGACCTCTGTAATTGGAGTGTCCAACATACGTTCAGGTCCAAACTTCTGTAGAAGCCCCTTTGTGATCTGCCAGGACACCAAGTTACAGAATCGTAAGAACATTGTTCTTGTCACAATCATCTGGTCTCTCTTTGTGCATTCAGCAGCCATGACATAACAATCTGTAGAAGTTCAATTGCAAATATTCTCTCTTGTAAGAAGTGTAGAGGAAATCCATGCTGTCAGGGCCTTCCACAGTGGAAAAGTCAGATGGCTGCTCCAATTTTCTACAGCAGGGATTAAAAGCCTCAGTTTTGGCAGTCACAAATCTCCAAGATGGAATGGCCATGATTCAAGAGCATATGGCAGGTTCTTCTGCCCATATGAGGGTATTATATTTTTTGTAATGGCCATCAAATTGGCAGAAGAACCCACCGTACAGAGTGCACTTTAGTTCCTGAAAATAAAGGTGTCTCAGTTAACAGTATGATAAAACTTAGGATAACTGTGCCTAAGAGAGAATATAAATGCTCATTATGGGAAGAAAAATTCAAGTGTTTGACAGATGAAAAAGAAGGCTCAATCAAAGAGATTCAAAATTGGAACTAGCAGATTCAAAGTGGACAATTAGGTAGGTACTAGGTACCTTGTAAGCACCTTGATATTCACCAACCTGTACAAAACACCACATATGTGACTCACCAGTTAAGACTTGGACAATAATTCACCAGCATTAGAGAGAGGTATTTGTTTGCAAAATTGACGGAGAGCAGAAATTTGTAGGTGACAAACTCCCAGTACCTCCTCACCCAGCACAAGAACTTTGGAGTCAGCTGACATTTCTTCATCAATTGCAGTACTAAGAGCCTCCCTAACTGTCATCTGTAAAACCCACACTTATACAAAACCCCAAACCTTTCTCAGCTCATGCACAAACTGCTGCCAAATACAAACTTTTGCAGAAAGTTTCAATGCATTTACTCACTCATCATCCCCCTGTTTTGCTGCTGCTGCTGCGACAAACTGCTATTTTGTTGTAGTTCTGCTATTGCCTCCTCAAAGAAGAACCAAAGTACTTTCTCAATAAGGACAAGTTTGAAGGCTGCTTTCCTTTGCTGTTTGGTTGTAGTTCCTGTCTTGTTTCATCTATACTCAAAACTTAATATTTTCTCAACAAATTTTTTGGGTGCTCTGCTTTACTTCCTTTGCTTTCTTTCTTGCTTTTTGTTGCTTTTCATCCTTAGTCTTGCATGTAAGAGCCTTGAGACTCTTTTGTTCAACTAAAAAACAGTTTTTGTATTTTCAGACTCTGATCTAAGATCATAGGTACACGAGTACACACACGAGAAGACACCCACCTCATTGGTTGACATTAACCTCCTGGAGATTGCCCAAGCCATGGCAGCTGAATTATCATGGTTGTGTCTCTGAAGAAAAAAAAAACATAAGCCCACCCACCCACCACAATAGATCAGTAGCAAAACAGATCCTCTGCGTTTTCTTGCTCTTCCATGCAAATAATCCCAATCATAGAAGTATTAGGGAATGGGCAAGCCCCTGATGATTCTGCCGGGTAGCACACAAGCCCCCTTATGATTCTGTCAGGTAAGCTTGCATTGCAGTGAGCCCTGGTAAGGTGAGGCACAGCCAACAAAGTCATCAGAGGCACAAGCCCATTCCCTTTTGTATAGGATTTTGGACCATTATGCCGAATTTTGAAAAGGATAGTTGATGATAATGTAAAATTACACAAATAGTATAGTACCTTGGCAGCTTCGAAACTAATTAAATTGTTTGTAGAAATGTTGAAAATTTCAAAAACTAATTTTCTCAAAGAACAATATTTTGTGAAGGAAAACAAAGATTTCTATATGAATATTTTATTTTTAGACATGGAATCTTCAGTTCTAATTCAGTATTTGAAAGACGTGTTGAAGCTGCTCTTGTACTACCCGTAGTGAAAAGGACAGGTGACAATTAGCTTGAAAAAGTGGCATTATCTGCCCTCAAAATTGTGTCCAAAAAATGGAATGAGAGCTGTAAAGGTCCTGGACTACATGAAACATTATTGTCTAATTTGCAGTTTCTTTCATCTGGTCCAAAAAAAATTCTGGAAGGAAGCTATGAATCCATTCTTTCATCAATTTCCAACTTCCTTCAGAATTTAAAGCAATCTCATGTCTAATTTTGGTGTTTGGTCAAGTCTTTTGGAGATTTGATAGATAGCAGTAAAGTGGGGGGTGACAAAATCAACAACGTCCAAAATATGGGCTGGATTGGGTATGACTTTAAAGGTTAACTCTATCAGAAAATTGTTGATTGCACCTCTTTCAATCAGATTTTGCCAGATCAAATTTTCTTCCAAGTGAATAAATTGCTCGTTTCCTAAGATGTAGAGGGTTCATAAGGAATTTTCCTCTAGATCCGAACAAAGTGATTCAAGAATGTCGACAAAAAAGTAAATAATAGGCATTGATTTCTCTGGCAACTGCCTGAGGATCGAAACCTGAACATGGGCACCAGAAAAACAAAAAATATATATATATTCTCACGAGGAAGAAAGGTTCGACCGATTTTTATCCAAACTCTAAAAGGCGCTCCAATCCCAACCAAATCTCAGAAAAAGGATTGCGTGGAAACAAGAATCCGAATCTATGAGCTGCGAAACCCAATTGATTCGACGATCATCATCTCTATTGAAAACGATCTCGATGGGGTGAAAAAAAAGCTGAATAAGCTAGCTACAAAACGGAACCGAATTACGAAGGGCAAGACAAAGAAAAGAGGAGGGAAAGAAACAAAACGACTTCACAGTGAGGAAGAATAGCAGTCTCATAAATACATACATACATACAGACATACCTTCTTCACAAAGGTGTTGAAAATCGAACGCCCGACTTCAGTCGCATGCCGACCCACTCCTCCTCCCCACATGATTTCGCTTCACACAGAAAGAACCGCAATGAGATCAGGAGGTAGAGGATATGTGCTGCAGCAACAACCTCGTCTCGCAGAACTGGGTGGGTGTGATTCTCTCTCTCTCTCTCTCTCTGGGTGCTTGACAAAATGCAAATTTAGTACTGAAAGCAAGCCATGCTGCAGTCTCAACGACCCAAGTCTCTTCGAAAGAGGAGGAGGAGGAGGAAGAGGCCGCTGCTGCCCTCTTGTCTTCAAAACATGCCACGTACCCATTTCTTCTTTTTACGCTGAGGAAAAATTGGCGCTTTTGGGTGGGGTATCTGGTCGTCCACCAGGTGTTGCACTTGGGTAGTTTGTTCTGAAAAAAGGAAAATCAGTGCGAAGTATTGAACAAAGGGTTTTTTTTGGAAAAACTATGTACACAAAAGTTGCCATATTTTGAGGAAAACAAAAGTTCGAAGTCGCCATTGTTTAGATAGTGAGTTCAAATAAGTTGCCAGGACTAGACAGGATTCTAAAGCAAGCAATTCGACTGACTGTCTTGTCTGACCTCTATCAAATTTGGCTCATTTCCTCTTTGGGACAATGGATGGGTCCACCTACTTGACGACAAAGTTGGAAAAAAAAAAAAAAAAACAAACAAACGTTTTTTCTAAACAGATTCATCCAGGGTTTCTCTTTACACTACCAAAAAGAATAAATCCCAAGATTTTTGTCACAAAAAAAAGACAAAATTTGTGGAAAACATAAAAACACTGGATTTGTCAAACACTTTGCTCTCGCCAGTAGAGATGGGGAGGGAGGGAGCATTAATTCTAGGTTGATGGCATGCTACAGCCAGCCAGCCAGCCAGCAACATCCCTCTCAGCTATATTTGATAAGGGTACAGGCCATAGCGGCCCTGCTCCAGAGCCAACTATGTCGTTGTTGTGTGATAGAACACAACAGTGGGGTTGGGTAATGTTTGCAATTTGCAGATTTTTTTTCTACAATTGTTCATCTTCAGTTTTAAACAAATTAGTATGGCTTCTCTAATGCTCACTTTCACAAGTTGATGAAAGTTAGTGGCAAGAATGACAGCTACTCACTACCATTAATGATGAAATTGATGCTCCTGTACTGTCTGAGTAGGGTGTAGAATGCAGCAACAAATACTTGTCATCCTCACCTATCATGTATGTCTTGTGCAGTTTGATCTATGAATACTAATACCCCAACTTATAAGTGTTTCTGAAAATGAGAACCTCGAGAAAAGCTCACTCAAA
>Ga0209208_10010214_pt1 | contig 12223 bp, 7 predicted proteins | sample S1TSphfallax_3_FD_187694 | JGI IMG/M metagenome (GOLD analysis project Ga0209208, IMG submission 187694) | Host-associated microbial communities from peat moss isolated from Minnesota, USA - S1T2_Fd - Sphagnum fallax MG (SPAdes) (version 2) | ecosystem: Host-associated > Plants > Peat moss >...
AAGTATGCTTCTATTTTGGGGGAGGGAAACATTTTTATGCTTTTATGTTGGGTTGTCCTTTCTTTCGAAAACGTTGCTCCTGGTTCCATCTTACGGTTCCTTCTTATTTTTTTAAATGATTCAATTATTTTTTTTGTGGATAATTGCTATCCCGGATTTAATCCTCCGTGGGTGCTTGGGTATGAAACCGAGGTATCTTGTGACTCATAACAATTGGTTGCCGGGACCCCCCGAATTCTTTTTTTTCCCTTTTGTCTTAATCATATTAATCATATCTCTTTAAAAAAATGTTTATAATATCATAACCTATTTTTACGCAAAAGGTGTACATGTAAGTCAAGCGATTTCACAAAATTTTGAAAGAAATCGATGATCCATCCTTTCCCTGACTATTACCCATAACTAAATCTAACTCAAAATTATTACTCATATGACTTCAAACTAAGTGAAATGACGCATCTTGGAGCACAATGGAGTGCATTTTAGGTCATCGCTTTGTAACACCCGCTCATCATCAGCGCACTCAGAAAATAATTCTTGTGTTATTTGGCAGCAGGGAACCTCGTCACCATTGCAAATCTTCATACTGCAAAATGTGTGCCATCGTTCTTTGGCAGAGCACATTGACAATTTACAGCTACCCCTTCAGGAAATGTTTAAGAAATAATAGTGAACCTTGGAATTGTAAACAAATAAAACTCTATTCACTAGGATGTTATGATTGTGTGAATGCAATACCGTACTGCTGCGCTCGTTTCACACCAATATTAATTATTTGTGGGTCGATGCGAAAATGAAAATCGTCCAAAATTAAATATTTCACACTGGGCGGTGTGAAACGAGCGCAGCGCAGCGGTACGGTACATGACTCATAACATCCGCAACTTGTTTTCACAAAGTGCCTCAAATAACATAAAACATTCATGTGGTGAAAATCCTCTTGAGAAATAAAACTTAAATATGACATTGGTCAAGACTAATACATCCTTTTTTCTTATTCAAATATAATTTGAGATACGAATGGCATCCACATTATCCAATGTCAACTTATCAATGTCAACTTATTAAAATGACGATGTGTCTTGACAACGCAATGCTTTTAGACAAAAGTATCAAAGGAAAGATTTCATTGGAAATTGTTTTGCACACTTGTATCAAGATTAAACAATTGATGGACATATTTGCTTCCTATATTTTAGAGCAATCTTCTAAGAAGTAAGATTATCCTCAAGAATTGTCTCCAATTTTTTCATTATTTAAAAATTAGATGAAGCAACTTTCAACCCTACTTGCCTAGATCCCACAGCAAATATTATCAAGGATTTACCAAATCATTTAACCTTTGAACTCATGTACCCAAAATCTTGTCATTCTCTACCAATTTGGGACCTTTCATTTTAGTCTTTGATTTAAGTACTTCTTGCATGCTTCATGTGAGTGCTCATTATAAGATCATTGTTTACTTGCACATTCACCTAACTTAATCCATTTTTCCGGTGGTCTATATCTACCTTACATAACTACACACAAAGTTCGCAATGATTTGTGAGGGAAAAGGCCTATCACATTTTTCAATAATCCATGAAGACCTTAAATCTGAAATAGACCCCATGAACGATAACTTCTTCACATTTCATATTTTGATACACCAAGGACAACCAAAATAACAATATGCAGAGACCAAATCAAAGAATTATTAAATGAACATAAATTAAAACTATAAGCAAGCAATATAATTCATGGACCACATTGGACAAAATAAACCAATGACCGAAATTATGAGTTTGATTTACATTGAGTTTGTATATATTTAATGTGCAAAAGAATAGGGTTTAATGTGGTGAAATTTAAAAGAATCAATATATAAAAACAAAAAATGTGATACCCAAGTAATCCAATTTTTTAAACAACACGATTTACATTGCCTTTTTGAAACACCGGATTCATGACAAGAATGAAGACACCTTCGTAGTTGTGTTCATTCTAGTGTGATTCCAACTTGGACCTTATAATCAACAAATTTGAATGTTATTATTAGTGTTTGATGAAAGGCTATCATTTAATACAATTTGGGATATTTTCAAACGACAACAACCGCCCGCACAATTGTACTCAATGCCAAATAACTTTGATTTGTAACGGCGAGAGAAGAGAGGAAGGTTGAATCAACTTCATATGAGCTGAAATTGTGGTGCATAGCCTATACATCCATTTTGTGGACCCTAGTATAAGTTTGAAAATGCCTTACTAATATCTAATAACAATGGCTATTAGATAATCACATTATGGCTCTAACATTTATGGCAAGTTCCAACAAGCATCTACGGAAATATATGCCTATGCTGGAGCGATGGCTTTTTTAAACTTAGAAGGGCGCCGTCGGTGGCCAATTCTACCATCCCAACCCTAAACAACACAATACCTAGATGAGTCCAGTCCTCCTTTTAAGGGTCACAGGGAACCGCACCCACCAGCACACCATGAAGAATGGATGGTAAGTTGTCAGGAACAATTTTTTGTTGGGTTTCAATTCCCTTGTTAACCATGGTGGTTAGCTCGGTTGTTTTTTTTAACTAACCACCCACAAGCAGGTTGTTATTAGGTAGGTAGTAAAAAAGCCCTTACCTATATGTGTAAATCATTTACTTATCTAATTGTTATCTATTTCCTTACCTATCTAACTATATATGACACCTATTGTTTATAAATTTGGTTATCACGGTGAAACCAAATATTAACTCAGTTGAGGTTCATCCACAATTGAGTAATAATGGGCATCCAGTGGATGGTGCGATGGTGGGGGCTGGTTCACTGTGGCCCCTTTTAGGAGTGTGTCTCTCACTGGTGGGCTTCTAGGCACCCATTGCAAAGCACAACACAAAGTTTATCGTCGATCTAAACATATGTAGATTGCAAGATGTAAGATGTAGTTGGAGTGAGGGGGATGTTGTGTATAGGGGTAGCTCTTATTGCCAAGGCATTTTGCCTTGGGATCCAAGGGCAAAACCCAAGGTTTAAAGCAAAATGCTCTAACGACAAGACCTGTCACCTGTCACACAACTTGTGTTACTACATGGTCAGGTAATTTGACCACAAAATGAATTTTTATTAAAACAAAATGGGACCTAAAAAGAGTTCAGCTAAGTGTTCGGCTATCACCCAAAAAAAATCCAAGTTGAAGCCAAAGTTTATCCCAAATACCTTAGTACCGTTTCAGGTTTGGCACTTGAGGGCCAAATAATTATTATATTTTCAAAATTCATTTCACCAATAAAAATAATGATTTATGAAATTTCAGCGATAAATATAGGCGGCTTCTTTGGCAAGTTCTTTTAAGTTTTAAGCTTTAACATAATCAGACCTATTATAACATTTTTTACTACTTCTTTTTGCAAAAATGGGGAGACATGTTGTAGTACCATTTTTGGTTTGGCACTTGGACATCAAATAATTATTCTATTTTTCAAAATCCATTTTGACAATAAAAAAATAATCTATGAGAATTTGGCATTAAATATAACTAGCTTCTTTGGCTTGACTTTGAACCTCTAACATAATGGAACCTTTTACAACATTTTTTAATTTTTAATTTTTGTAAAAATGAGGAGAAATAATGTTCCACCAAATCATAGGATTAAAAAATGTTGTCTATTATTGAATACCTACTTTGCAATGGTGTATTGGCCAAAACCAAGAATTTCATGGGTTTTCATCAATGTTGGGCATGTATATGATCTTTGACATACCTGTCAAACAAATGTAAGTGTATATAAAAAAAATATATGCTTAAAGTGTAAGGGTAGTTTTTAATTTAAATAACATATACATTAATACAATTTTACACACCATTTAAAAAAATGAAAAATAAATAAATAAACACAACACACAACAACATATGCAATATAATAATTTCTATAAAAAATTCTTTCAAAAAAATAGATATGGAAGTGGTGTTGGCTAAACAAAGAAACAAGGAAAAAGAAAGGAGGAACAAGAAAGGGGCCAATGGTACGCATGAGCAAAAAAGAAGGAGAGAAGAAAAAGTTAGGTGTGAAGGAACAATATCTTGCAAAGTTTCTTTCACGGCGATCTTATGAGTTTTTAATATTGCTCCCATTTATTTAGAAGTTGTTCATTAATGTAACAACATGTTTCAAGTGAGTTTTTCACTAATTATTTCTTACTCTTTTTGTCTCATTGCACTTCCTTTTCTTGTGATTGTCTTGTGTAACTCTTTCCATTTTGATCTTGCAAAGAATACAAGGTTTACGATGAGCTCTCTCACATTGTTTCTTTTTATTATAATTTTTGCAAGTTTAAAATGGTGACATCATGATCATCTTGCAACTCGTAACATTATTGCAAACTTCATCATCAGCCTGTTTCAAACAAGCTCCCCATTGTCATCTTGCTTTCATTGTGGTTTTCCTTTGTTATCTTAGAAACCCACAACTACCAATGACAAGTTTATGATGAAATATTCTCTTTTTTTTTGCAAACCATAATCTCCAATGATAAAAAGGTAGTGCAAATATTTTCATAAGGGTATTGTTTTGTCATTTACAGTTACACAATATCATGCAGTTGTATATTGAAAATATATACACAACATGAAATGTATATGCAAATTTTTTGGCATACACAGTTTTACACAATGTGTAAAATGGATATTTACTCTGTTACATGCATAACGATGGTTTCCACCATTTTTGTATTTTGCCTTTCCATTGCAATTTCCTTAAATTTAAACATTTCAAATAGATAATTTCTAAAAATTTCAACATTTCCAACAATAATATAATTATCGTCGAACTTGAAAAAGTATTACAATAATGTCCACCAAATTATAAGATAGAAAAATGTTTTCAGTTATTAGATACTTGCTCTACAATGATGGACTAGCCTAAAACAAAAGGCTCATAGGTTTTCACCAATTTTTTTGCATTTATCTTTTCCTTGTAATTTTTTTAAAAATCTGAAAATTTGAACAAACAAATTTCTAATTTTTTTGACATTTCCAAAAATAATTTAACTACCATTGAACTTGAAAAGGTACTAATAAGATACTAGAACATTACACGAATGTCAATTCTCTCCAATAAACATCAAAAGAATACCATAATACCTTGGCAGCTTTGGCACAATTTTTATTTATTTTTAAATGCTGAAATTTTCACAATTTTTTTTACAAAGAACAAATTCTTGTCAAGGAAAATGAAAAATGTTTTGGAATATTTTGCAATATTTTAATTTTCGAAATGGAATCTTCAAAACTAACTAATTATTGGGCAGACGTGTTGAAGCTGCCCTTGCACTATAGTAGTATTCATCCATAACAAATGAGAGGTTTGGATGTGATTTACTACTATTTAGTGCGTTAAACTTATCGATCCACTTTTTTTCATCACAATTTTCTTGGCAGACAGATGGACTCATCCTTGTCATCAAGGTTTTTTTTTCCTTCAATTCCCTGATATTAAAAAATTAAATTCCCCCAAAAATTAGCAAAAAATTACTCAAATTTAAACTATAAATAAATAAGAATTCCCAAATGTTTGTTGGAAAAAAAATTACTGCTTGTGATTATTCAATGGGGTCCTGCTAACAGGTTAGTAATTTCAGCATCATGTGAGTGGAGTTGCGCATTGCCACGTGTGAGTTGGGTGGAATTCGGACGCCAAAACTATGAACATTTCGCACTTTCCGCCGCAAATAAGCCAATGGATCAAGTCCAGAAAATATGACATTCTGCAGCGGAATAACAACCACCTTTTGGCGCTCTCGTGTCCTTGCGTTCATCCGAGTCTCCACTGATACGTGTGAGCTGAGTTCCGCACCTGTTTTTACTACACTGGTGGAATTAGGACGCCGGAAAAAGAAGAAAAAGAACGTTCCATACTTTCCGCCGTAAAAATAACCCAAAGAAACGAGGCCACAAAATATGAAATTCCGCCGCGGAATGTTAACCACCTTTTGGCGCTCTCATGTATGCCCCTGCGTTGGTCCTGATTTTACACGAGTGGAAAGGGAAAACTATGAACATTCCGTACTTTCCGCGGTCAGTAAGCCAATGGAACGAGGCCACAAAAAATGACATTCCGCCGCTGAATAGCAGCCACATTTTGGCGCTCTCATGTGTGTCGATGTGTTCTTCCTAGCTCTGTGTACGTTGAGTTCCGCGAGTGATTTTACACAGGACACAAAACGTATGAACATTCCATACTTTCCGCCGGTGGAACGAGGCCGGAAAACATAATATTCTAACGCGGAATAGCACAGCCACCTTTTGGCGCTCTCTGTCTGTGTCCGTCCCTCTCGTCCCTCTCTTCTTCTCTCTCGCCGCCTGCGTGTTCTAGTTCCATCTGTTTTTTGCCGCGTTTTGTCGTCGGAATTTTGCTCTGGTTTTGCGTCAGCTAAATCTTCGTTCCAAGTTAAGTAATTCCCCTGAAATCACGTGCTACATTTTGGTTTTATTTTTTTGTTTTAGTATTTTTTTTTTCCTATTGAAAATTTTGTACTACATCTTCTCAAGTCGCTCTTGCTCTCTCTGATCTTCAGGTGCTGATTTGCTTCTTGGCAGTTGTAAGAAGCTTGCAGACATGTAAAGCTTTTTGGTCACTGTGTGTTTCAATGCTCTTTTTTTCTCTGCTAATCTTTTTCTACAATAATGTGATCTACAAACAACTGTGCAAGAAGAATGTTGGTAGTTAAATAGGGGTTGTTGATGACGTTCTCTTTGTTGCTTTTGGGTTTTTGTTTGTATTGCTGCTGTACTGACTCCATGAGAAGTTGTTTTTGATGCAGTTATTGGAGTGCGTTCGTTTTTTCTTTAAATTTTTTTTTTTTTGTGATGAGTTGGTTTTGTGCGTTTGATTTGTAGAGAAACAAAACCAGCGCTACCTAGCTATCTAAGCTGAGAGAGAATATGGCGGCAGAGTTGCGACGGGACGTGGAGGATCAACAGCACCCTGGAATGCCGCAGCATGGTGAAGAACAAGAGCAACAGCAGCATCATGACACAACAACGACAACTGCGGACGGATTGTCTGGTATAATCCATTCAGGAGGAGCAAGTGCACCCACCAAAGAAGTGTGGGTGGTGTCGGAAGATTCTGGCCGAAGAAGACAGCAGCAGTAACTCCTTCCGAATCATGTCCGACATCAGGAGAGACGGTCCCAGCAGAACAACTGCTGCTACTTCTTGTTCATCAGCAGGCTTTAGTAGTGGTCGCGATTTTGATGTAGACTCCATTCTTGTGGAGAGGACCAGCAGTTTGCAGAGAGATGCACGAACGGAGACGAAGAAAGGCTTCGATGATCATGGAAGACCAGCCGCAGAACAGGTGCCGAGTGCAACAGAGACAGAGAAATCCACGTTTCTTTGGGTTCCTATCAGCAGTGACGCTGACAATGTAGTTCCCTCTTCTGTTTCTTCTTCTTTTTCAGCTCCCTTGACGTCTCTTAGGAAACCCATCTCTGAAAAAACCGCGTCCTCTCTCTGGCGTGATCCTTACTTGCTAGCACTAGATTCAGCAATTGGAAGATCGTTCTCGGATCGCACGCCGCCTCTGAAACCATTGAAGACTAAGAGGGAGACAGAAGACAGATTCAAGCATGGGGTACACAGACCACCACCAGCACCGGCATCTAGCTCCAGGTGGAAGTTCTGTTATCGATAATGTTCAGGATTTCACGTTACAGATTTTGGAGCCTTTGGAGTTGTGTTACTGGTCCCTAGTAGAGACAGGGGACGAGCGAATTGCAGATGGGAGCCTATTGGACTTCATGCAACAGGTGTCATGCTTTGGGTTGAGTCTGGTAAAGCTAGCCATCCGGCAAGAGTCTGATCGCCACACTGATGTGATAGATCCCATCACAACCCACCTTGGCATTGGATCGTATTGTCATTGGTCTGAGGATCAGCACCGGGTATGTGCCCTGCATAATTGAATGAGTAGGGACCAACTCTACCAGCAGGAAGTCCGGTGGTTTTGGCGCCATGATTTTCTTTTCAGCCTTGAGCGACATATATGATACTAATGCTGCAAATACAGGTGGTTCTGGTTTCTGACCAGGATGTGAAAGATTGCTTGGAATGCATTCTTAGTGGATGTGGACTATTTGTAATTTCGCTTGGCCATATTGGCAATTTTGATATTTCTTGAACTTTGTGCTACAAATTTGGGGATTGTGGTTGAATGAGAGCCCCTCGCTTCTGGTTTGAGACCTTTGGGATGATATCAGTGTTGTGGCAGCCAAATCTGCTGCCCAATATATTTATTTTGCTCAATTGACATTGACAAGAATGGGTTCTATTTGAGCGCTGTGGCAAACGGCCTCTCTTTGGAGTAGACCTGAAAATGATTGATGAAGTCAAGGAGGTGTTAGACACTTTTTGCATGATAGCGGAGCTGCCACCGGACTGTTTCGATGCATACGTTATCTCCATGGCAACATCACCATCAGATGTTCTCATAGTAGAGCTTTTGCAGAGAGAGTGTAGAGTTCCCAAGCCTTTATGGGTGGTGCCCTTGTTTGAGAAGCTGGCTGACTTGGAGTCTGCACTGGCTGCACTGTCGTGCCTCTTTTCCATTGACTGGTACTTGAATTGAATCAATGGAAAGCAAGAGGTAACAATACTCTGTCTAATTGTTTTCTTCTGATTGGCCTTTGTGGTGTTGAATGCACTTTGTTACTGTTTCATTCTCCACACTGACGGCTGAGTGCTAGGTGGCATTTTTATGCTCACATCCTAATGATTGTCATGCTCCTCACATTTCCAGGTTATGATAGGGTACTCAGATTCTAGGAAGGATGCAGGCCGTCTATTAGCAGCCTGGTATATGTTGGCACAGGAAAATCTGGTTGAAGTAGCAAAACAGTATGGAGTGAAGTTAAGAATGTTTCGTGGCCATGGTGGCACAGTGGGTAGGGGCAGGGTTCCTACCCATCTTGCCATTTTATCACAGCCCCCTCATACAATCAATGGGTCTTTGTGGGTTACCATTCAAGGAGAAGTAATGGAGCAATCTTTTGGGGAGGAGCACCTATGCTTCAGGACATTGCAGAGCTTTACACAGCCACTCTTGAACATGGAATGCACCCTCCATGTAACCTGTAGCATTACTCGTCTCCCGTTGAATAGATCGCTCGATTGACTTATTGTCGCTCATGTTCTGTTGGATTTAAAATGGTGTCTCTGTGGGTTTGATCTTCCATTAGGTTGGAGGTAGGATCTCTGCACCATTATACACCAAAATACTGCACTCTTGAACCGGCTCCACTATTGCAACTGCTTCCAGTCAGTACGTACTCCTCTTCTGCTGAAAGTTGTTTGTGGAGTTCGCCTTTCCTCTATTGCGTTGTGTTTGCTGTTCACTTTGGTGTTCATCTGCTATTTCTTGGCCAGGTTGCAGCTACAATTCAACAGCACATGTGTCTTGAGCTTGAAGCAATTTTCTATGTTTGTTACACTCCATCCACAACTGGTAGCCGGTTTGAGGCACAGGTCGCTTATTCACACATCATGACATTGGCTCTTTGTTCCCAAGATGGTATTGGGTTTATGGAAAGCTTTTTCATGAACTTACTAAAGATTTTTCGTTACCTTATGATTGTTATGTTGGATTGGAATTTACAAGACGAAGGACTTTGGGCTCTGAAGTTTGTGCCACATATAACGATGCAAAGGAACTCAATACTCATTTTGTTCGGTTTGAGGGTCGGGAGTTTTTGAGTGCCATCTACGACCGAGCGGCCACAACAGTATGTTGCTTGAGAGTGAATGTTTGTATTGCAGTTTTGTCTTGAGTTTGTTAACTTGGTGGTTCTTCCCTTTTGGTGGTAGGTTGGGGGTCTAACAGATTAGTTCTGTGGAGTCAATCTGGAAATAGTGAGCATTAGCAGCCCCATGAAGCTTGTACTACTGGGTATATGCTGTAGCTACGATGGGTCGGGGGATCCAAATACAGAGCTTTGTTTGCAATCGTTGCCCGAGTATACAATCCCAACACACGGAGTCACAATGACTTGTAGCATGGCAACAGATAAAGGACGTATTTTTCTTGGAGGTCGAGATGGTCATTTGTATGAACTGCTGTACACTACAGGAACAGAATGGGAGAGCAATGCTGCAAAGTTTGCCACATTGTAGGTTTTGCGAACCTTCTCACTAGGTGCTTTCACTTTTTCTTGTTCTTTCTAACTTTGGTGTTGGTATGTTCTATCAAGAACTCAATCTCAAGTTCACATATCAAGATGTTACATTTTAATGCATCTCTCTAGGTTTTTCTAAGACCTTCCCTCACCAATTGAACTGGTCCACAAGTAATTGGTGTGAATTAGTGCAGCAACATGTGGTTTTTGAGTTCCAATATTGCCTCATAATTTAAGATGGTTTCATCCAAGTGGGTGGTGCCCAATACACTAAGATTTGGAGCAATGGATGCAGTTGTTGAGAGCAATCCTTTTTGTTCCGTTCCTATATCTCCTTCCTTTTTCTATTCTTTTTCAAAATTGTCGAGTTCCTTAATTTACCATGTAAATGCCCTTTCTTTAGTCTTTTTAAATAATTATAAATGTTTGTAAATGCCATGTATGTGTAATTCTTAGTTTGTTTTTCATTTCAAAGCTATGTTATTAGATTTATTGGTTTTTTGTAATGTTTGTTGTAAAATATAATTTATAAAGAATAATTTCAGAAATTCATTACAATATGAACTCACTTGCATGTATAATTTTTGATGTTCATAGATAAGGCCCCACGAACATTGTTTTTTAGCTGATTGGTTAGACAATGTTTTTGAAGGCTAGGTTTTGCCTAGTGTTTGTTAATAGTTTGGTTGGTTGATTGGTCACTGAACTTGTTGGCCAGCCCTTATCTCGTGACATCATGCATGTAATCTAATCTCAACAAATTAATGTTCAAGTGAAATGGATTTATTAAATTTTAGTGAATATTAGCACTTATAAACATTTATTAAATTGTTTGTTTAAAAACATATATAGAAAAAATGAATTTGTAAGTTCATTTGTGTCTAAAATGTTTCACATGTTTGTAAGGTTTTCAACAACTTATATCTTAGTTTATAAAATAAAGGATAATTCATGGCAATTTTCCTTTTAGAGTAATCTTTTCATGTTTTTAAAAATTGTGGATTGACACCTCTTGATGAGTTGTACGACATTATTGACCTTTTGATCAATTTTGATCAAGGTCTGTACGAGTTGATTGACATTTAAGAGTTGTCCACCTTCAATGTAAAAAAAACATCATTGTATGGCCTTCTTGATTTTTTCGTAACTAGTATTCTTGTTTATAAAACAAAGGAGAGTTTCATAATCATTTTCTTTTTAGAATAATTTTTTCATGTTTTTAAAATTATGACATCACACCTCTTTAAAAGTTATATGGCTTTACTGACCTTCTAATCAATCTTTATCATGGTCTTTGTGAGTCAATTGACTTTTAAGAAGTGTCCACCTTTAATTTGTAGGTTAATTAATTTTTTTATTTTAAGACCTTAGGCGATTTTAGGCATTTTATTAAAAGATTGAAAAGATAATGCATGGTCATTTTGGTGAGCCTTAAAACCATTTGTAATGCTTACAAGTGGTTTAATCTTTAAAAAAAAGTGAAATGTTTATAAACAACATTTGAAGGACAAAGAAGTTTCATAAGTTTATTTCATTCATTAAATAGTAATATAATAGGTGTAGTCACATGTCACCAAAATAAACACCTCAAGAAGGTTTTAAAAATAAACTTAGAACATTCAAAACTTTTAAATTGCACTAAAATTGGAGTTGTATCTTCTTTGCTAACCAAGTTTTACAGTAAGCACTGATGATAAGGAAAATCTTTAATTTACATAATTAAAAATGTAAGGATGCTTTTAAAAAGTTTATAAAATAATTTTTTTTCCAAGTTTGTTTGTATTTGTTTATTACTATTCATTCAATGCCTCTTACAAAGTTAAAAAAACGATAGAAGAATAAAAGAAAATGTATTATCACAAATTGAAAAAAATAAGAAAAATGATAGAAAGAAAATAAATAAATAAAAAGAAACAAAGAAAAGAAGAAGTAGAATTAAAAAATACAATAGAAACAGATACGAAACATTGAGTAAGAAAAAAAATGAGGATTAAGGAAAAAGAGGGGAGGATGGAAATAAGGGGAAAAAATGCCTTTAAAAAGTCAAGAAAAAAATAGATTAAAAAAA
>Ga0209208_10010215_pt1 | contig 12223 bp, 5 predicted proteins | sample S1TSphfallax_3_FD_187694 | JGI IMG/M metagenome (GOLD analysis project Ga0209208, IMG submission 187694) | Host-associated microbial communities from peat moss isolated from Minnesota, USA - S1T2_Fd - Sphagnum fallax MG (SPAdes) (version 2) | ecosystem: Host-associated > Plants > Peat moss >...
TTAGACACTGGTAAATGCAACTATGTCTAAGATTGTTGCAACAACTCGTAAATCTGTACAACTTGAGGTTTTGCCACCCTAGATAGACAGACTGTTTGTGTAATCTGTGTCCTATTGTGAATCTGAACTTGTGTACTTGGGATTCACCATTTGTGACTTGTGATCTGCAATTTTTATGATTGAGGATTAGAGTTCCAAGGGGCATCAAGAGGAAATATCACCTGTCTGGAAATTGAAACATGTTAGAACATGTGTACATTAAGTTCAATGCTGTTTCCGGGATGGGCATTTCTTAAAATGGAATACTTGTCATATAACAGTATGGTGGGCATGTCATTTCATTTTACAAAATGGTCACCGCTGTTTTTTAAAAAATTTGATGTCCCACAGAGCAGGGCTATAACTGAAACAAGAACACCACCTCAGGAGGGTCCTTATTTCAGTAATAACCCACTCCTGGGGTGTTAACCCTACACATGAAGTATGAGCAGAAAATTTTCTAGTGTATCTTTAGGACACATTATCTAGCAGAATTTCTCATTGGCAAGTGTGCATATCAATTGTCTTCCCCTTCATACCTGGTGGGTTTCCTGCCATATGTGCTGAGTATCATAGGAAATGAAATGGAAACTAATTTTCTACCAGTGCTGTACATCAGAACGCCCTGAGAGCAAGGTCTTACCACCGAAGAACACACACTGGCCAAAGCCAGGGCAGGCCTATTTGAGGGAGAATGCCTCTCTTGGATGGCATTACCCCACTCTAACTTGTGATATTAAAGTTATTCCTAAAGTCAGGAAAAGATCCTACTAGAACACCCCCTGTTTCAGTATTCACAGGGCACACCCTCCCATGCTGTGGCCACTCATCACAAGGCCATGGGACGAAGCATAGTATCTGTATCTGATATTATTATGCCTTGGCCAAACCGGCATCTATATTGGTACTAAGTTACAAAAACACTTTGTGTTTGTTTTTAATTATTACAAAATGTGGGTGCAGTTCATTACTCCCCATTCATTAGACCAATGAATTAATTATTTTTTAATTAGTCTCAATTTACTTAAACTAGTGAATTCATTGAAAATCTAGTGAAATCACTTGACATTCAAAGACAACTTTTGTTGTAGCTAAAATCAACTTTTAGAACAGCTCCACAGGTGCTCTGAGTATATGGCAATGGAACACAATATTTCCCAAAACAAGGATTAATTTTTTGTTTTTTTTTTCCCCAACCCCACACTAAAACTCACAATGCAAATGATCTGTAACCAATAATAGCTACTAGGAACCACAATCAGCACTATTGTAATCTGGTGCAAAGTGCAGACATGTTGGATCCCAGATCTGAGGCATTAGCCTAATGAAAGCCAGTAACATTTTGCTCTTTTTTGGGATCTCCTTTTGCCTCAATTTGCGACTTTTTAGTCTTGGACCCTCATCTAAAGGCCTTAGGACCAATTTAAAGCTTTAGACCAATAAGATTGCTTGAATTCATCGGTCCCTGGACCTTGGACCCTCGTCTAAAGTCACCCTTAGTTTCACAACATGTTTTTCCATAATTTATTTAGAGTGCACACATATATATTTCTGTACCACAGTGTTTTCTTTTTCTTTTTTCTTTTTTTTCTCAATTTTGCAGTTTGTAAACTTTGTCCATTTCTTCCATTTTTTGAGCATTTTGTTCTCGAATTCACACTGTTGAAACGAATTTTCCCAATTTCTTCAAAAACATTTTGTAGCCACAGTGCGAAAATTCACCAAGAAAAATCACTGCTCTGTACAGAATTTCTTTTGTTTTTTCACTCCGGATTTATTTGCTATGACCGGCCCTGTAATTTTTCCTTCTACCCCCAGGCTCCTCCAATCATAGCCACTGGCCAGGGTGAACCTGCACCTGCACTGGTACACTCACCTGCTTGAGTGACGCCTCTTGGGTTTAGGGTTTAGGTTGAGGGTTATAGATTCAGAGACCCTGATTTTGTCTAACGACCCAACATGTATCTATAATGTTTTGAAGTTGCCCCCAAAAACTTTGGGATTGTCACGGTGATTCTAATATAGCCCAGGTTCACCTGACCAAGGCAAATTGACCCCGCAAAGCCCATTTAAATTGCTCATAAATATTCTAAATATTTATAAATATCATTTCCCTAGACTAAATCGGGGTCCCAACGTCCAAATCTATAATATTTGGGGCCTAACATGGCCATTTGAATGTGTTTTGGGGGGTTTTTACGGTGATCCCAATGTGGGGGTCAATTCACCCGGGCCTGGTCACCTAAGGCCCATGCATTGCCTGCAACATGAACTCTGGCATTACGCTTGAATAATGCACTGGGTGAAATCAGCAAACAGCAGGAAACGTATGGATCAATATTTTTTGGGTCAGTTTTGAGATATAGCCCAAGTGGCTATCATCGGTAGGAAGATTTAGTCAGATTTGGCTATGAACTAAAGATGGCATTAGAAAATTTTAAACATCTTTCTCTTATTTTGGCTACCTACTTGAAAACCATGTATGGAAATCTGACGATTTTTCTTGTAATTTGGTTGAATTTTGGCTATTGAGAATCTCAAAAAGCATTTGATTGTAGCACTTTCTTAATTTACGAGTTAGTTTGTTTTTGGCTATAGTTTTTTGGTGAGAGAGAGGTCAGTGTGTGGATGTGAACAAAAGTCATGAGGATAATAATGGAGAGGCCAGAGGGAAAAACTATAGCGTGTTTGACAAGTCTCAAGGTGACATTGCATATACATCATCCTCAGTTATGAGTAGAAAATAGAGACATGTGTTCCAGAAAAGAAAGTAATGAATTGTTCCGCGGCCAAGAAATTGGTAAAGCGCGTATGCTACAGTCTGAAGAAGTCACGGCAAAACCCTTCTAGAAGTTTGTGGGGGAGGAGAAAATGAAGACGAAGAAACATCTGTGAGAAAGGTAAAAAAAAGTCGAATTCATTATTTTTCAATTAGTCTCAATTTACTTAAACTAGGGAATTCATTGAAAATGTAGTGAAATCACTTGACACTCAAAGACACCTTTTGTTGTAGATAAAGTCATTTTTTAGATCAGCTCCGCACCTTTTGTTGTAGCTAAAATCATATTTTAGAGCAGCTCCACAGGTGCTTTGAGTATATGGCAATGGAACACAATATATCACAAATCCAGGGAAATTTTTTTTCTCTCCCAACCCCACACTAAAACTGACACTGCAAATGATCAGTAATGTTTAATAGCTACTAGCAACCCACTTGGACCAACGACCTGTCTAAGAGTCTATCCAACAAAAATGGATACCTTTGCTAAGCCTTTTGCCTGCCTCGGTATTATCAGGGAAAATGTCCAGGGCAAAACCATTGTGCTGAGCCCAAATTTCCTGTCCAGGGCCATATATCCAGCACCTGTGGAGCTGCTCTTAGGCCCACTGTACACTAGGAGTGGATGCCGATGTTCAACTCAAATCACGCATTCCTATTGGTGCAAAAGTTGAAATCAGCCCAAAGGGCTAAATTACAATCGGAGTGAAGGCTGAAATAGAAAAAATCTTTTCAATCTGCCCCAAGTTACTAATAAATGCTGAATTTTATGGTATTGGCCCCAAGGCTGAAGAAAAGGATACCATCAAATTTCTGAAACCAATTTCCAACCCTTGTGGCCAATGTTGTGGCATTTATTTGTAACTTGGGCCCAGACAAAAAGTCCAAAATGCTCAAACTTGGCCCCAAACGTTTTTTCAGCCCTGACTTCAACTGTAAAGCAGGCCTTAGACTAAATCAGGGTCTCTGAGTTCATTTCATTGATGCGTCTTGGAGTTATTATCAGAGAAAGCCCTCATTCACTAAGGTGAGTGTATTAATGTAGGTGCAGGTTCAGCCTGGCGATTAATTACAGGTTTCCCCAATTCCTTCACAAACAACAGACTTGGTTGTGGGCACCATAACACAAAGCAAGTCAGAAAACCAAAAATGAGCAAAAAGTTACTGGCTTTCACTAGGCTAATACCTCAGATCTGGGATCCAAGATGTCTGCACTTTGCACCAGATGTCAATCGTGCTGATTGTGGTTCTCCACATAAGGAGTCAAAAGGGTCTTGCAGTAAAACACCATTAGGCCCACTTTAGACGAGGGTCCAGGGTCCAATTTCCTAAGAACCAATTTGGACTCATGTGCAGCAAATTGAATCCTCGAGTTGCAGTGTACCTGGGTCCCTAGCCTGATTCTTGCTTCTCCACATCAGGAGCTCTCTTTTTAGCACTGTCATTTGGTCTGAACCAATTGATTTTCCCTGCAAAACAGGTGCCATATTAGCCTCAATTTGCCGCTTTTTGGTCTTGGACCCTCATCTAAAGGCCTTGGGACCAATTTAAAGCTTTTGACCAATAAGATTGCTTAAATTCATCGGTCCCTGGACCTTGGACCCTCCTTTAAAGTCACCCTTAGTTTCATTTCCATAATTTATTTAGAGTGCACACATATATACCTCTGTACCAGTGTTTTCTTTTTCTTTTTCTCTCAATTTTGCAGTTTGTAAACTTTGTCCCATTTTTCCATTTTTGGAGAATATTTTTCTCGAATTCACACTGTTGAAACGAATTTTCCCAATTTCTTCAAAAACATTTTGTAGCCACAGTGCGAAAATTCACCAAGAAAATCACTGCTCTATACAGAATTTCTTTTGTTTTTCCACTCCCGATTTATTTGCCATGACGGTCCATGTAATTTTTCCTTCTCCCCCCAGGCTCCTCCAATCATAGCCACTGGCCAGAGTGAACCAGCACCTACACTGGTACACTCACCTTCTTGACTGAGGCCTCTTGGGTTTAGGTTTAGGGTTTCAGATTCAGAGACCCTGATTTTGTCTAAGGACCCTACCTGTATCTATAATGTTTTGAACCTGCCCCCAAAAACTTTGGGATTTTCACCGTGGTCTAATATAGGCCAGGTTCTTCTGACCAAGGCAAATTGACACCGCAAAGCCCATTTAAATTGCTCATAAATATTCTAAATATTTATAAATATCATTTCCATAGATTAAATCGGGGTCCCAAAGTCCAAATCTATCATTTTTGGGGCCTAATATGGCCATTTGAATGGGTTTTGGGGGCTTTTACGGCGATCCCAATGTGGGGAGTCAATTCACCCTGGCCGGTTCGCCGCCCAAGGCCCAATTAATAATGCATTGCCTGCAACATGAGGTCTGGCAGAACGCTTGAATAATCTACTGGGTGAAATCAGCAAACAGCAGGAAACGTGTGGATCAATATTTTTTGGGTCAGTTTTGAGATATAGCCCAACTGGCTATCATTGATAGGAAGATTTAGTCAGATTTGGCTATGAGCTAAATATGGCATTAGAAAAAATTTAACATCTTTCTCTTATTTTTGGTTACGTGCTTGAAAACCATGTATGGAAATCTGACGATTTTTCTTTGAATTTGGTTAAATTCTGGCTATTGAGAATCTAAAAAAGCATTTCGTTTTAGCACTTTTTAAATTTATGACTTGGTTTTTTTTATGCTATAGTTTTTTGGTGAAAGAGAGGTCAGTGTGTGGATGTGAACAAAAGTCATGATGATAATGATGGAGGAGGCCAGAGGGAAAAAGTAAAACGTGTTTGACAAGTCTCAACTTGAGATTGCGTATTCCATCCTCAATTAGGAGTAGAAAATAGTTACATACGTTCCAGAAAAGAAAATAATGAGTTGTTCAGTGGCCGAGCAATCGGTAAAGCGCGTATGCTACAGTCTGTGAAGAGTCCTGCAAAACCCTTCTAGAAGTTTGTGGGGGAGGAGAAAATGAAGAAGAAGAAACATCTGTGAGAAAAGTCGAAAAAGGAGTAAGAGAAGAGAGTGAGAATTCCAGGGAGATCATGAAGAGGAAAGGGGTTGATGTTTTTTGGGGAGATCTAGTGGAAAGATGAGCTTAGCTTGCGGGAATCTGTGATGTGAGGGACGCCCATCATACCCTGTGTATGTTATTGGGATGGCAAAGGATTTGTAGCAGGTTTTATGAGACCAAAAGGTGAAGAGAAAAATATTTATGAGAGCAGTGAGCAATAGGAATTTCAGTCGTGTGAAATATGGCAAATTCATATGGCCTCAAGCAAAAAGGAGTTGATCTTTCACAAGGGCCAGAGAAAAGAAAGAGAGATGTTGTGCCGATCTCTGCTGCGATTGAGACACCTTTGGTCCCTGCTGAAAATGCTCCTTCAAGCTCTGGATGGTGCAGCAATGTGGTGCTTCTCCTTGATCTTATCATGAGCTTCCTTTGCACTGTTTTTTCTTGGGCTTTCCCATGTAAAGATGTTGTGCAGATACCTGCTAAGATTGAGACACCTTTGGTCCCCGCTGAAAATGCTCCTTCAAGCTCTGGATGGCACAGCAATGTGGTGCTTCTTCTTGACCTTATCATGAGCTTTCTATGCACAGTTTTTTCTTGGGCTTTCCCAACTTACATGTTGAAGTTTGATTTTTCTTTACTTTTTTTATTTTGTTTGGGTGTTGACAATTTTCCTTGACCCTTACAACCATGAGAGCTTATTGTCCTCACAAAGCATCAGGAGAAGCAGGTCTAGTTCAGATTTGAACTCCCAACCAGTGGCTTCACAACCATACCCTTTAGTCACTAGGGTACCTGAATGTCCTCAATCGTTTACAAGCTTCCTTGTCATACATTTTCACTTTGCCGACTTTCCAGTTTGTTTGTTTAGATAAAAATAATAGGAAATGGAATCATCATAATAGCCTCTTACCTTAGCCTAGCAACTCAGTTGCTATATAACAAGTAGAATTGGTGAAAGGGAAATTTGTCAATTGGCATTGACTAAGAATACCTTGAACTTGTAAGGATTGGAACTTTCATTATAGATAATGAGTTAAGTTCAATGTGTAGTCTTAATCCAACAACCTGAGGCAAATTATTAATATGCTCTTGGACATTCTTATTGGGTTTGTGTCCCAATTCCTTAGGAGTTGGAGGCCTTAGTGGCCCAAATGTTCGGGAAAATGTCATGAAATACAAATGAACCAAACTAGATGGCTGAGTTAATCAACCCAAACTTGAACTACGTTATGGAACTTTGAGGTTTATGACACATGTGACTGATCTTCATTTGTTAGTCATGCAAGATAGATTTGGTATTCTCTGATTCATCTATTATTGTCTTCTTGTTAAACTTAATCTTTTCAATTATTTATTGCCTCTATCTAACTACTATAATTTGTATATTGCATTTCTCTAGTTTAATGTATAGTCAAACAATTTTCAAGCGATGTTTGAAGAATTGTGTTGACTCTATTTCATGTTCTCTGCAGAACTATCTAGTGCATGATTTAAATCCCACTTGCAATTCCAAAAATCCAAACTTGACCGTCGTTTTTTTCCACGGGATTGCTTTTGGCACAAATGATGAATGGAAGGAAACATGGACAACATGCCCCACCAACAATAGAGAAGAGGGCATATGTTGGCCAAAAAAGTGGCTACCCGAAGACTTGAACAACAATGTTCGAATTTTATCATTGTCCTATGATTCTAACATTGTGGCAAGTGTTCACAATGATGTGACCGAAATTGGAAAAAACCTCATTCAAAGTTTGGTTACAAATTCAAGGTGTGACAACCTCCTCTATTTATGGACACATTCATTACTTTTCCTTGTGTACATTAAAGATAATTGTTTACATCCTTATAATTTTTTAAATGTTTTGCACAAGTTGAATGTTCATACGTGCTAATATTGTAATACACACTAACAAGTTTCCATTTATTCTAGTTGTTAAATTCATGTATAAAAACATAAAATGGGGCTTAAATGCAAATGTTCTTGTTCGAGGATAATAGCAAAGTCCATGTTCATATTATAAGTTCATGGTAGAATTAGTTTGGTTTTGACAGCAATTTTTAATTCACGTTTTTTGAAGTTTTCTTTTTGGTAATGCAATTGAATTGAATTGAATTGAATTGAATTGAATTAATACATGTGTAGAAAATTTGCATCCACTTCATTGCAAAAAATATATTTCAAAAAAAGGGCATATCCTTTTTCTTTAAAAAAAAAAATCAACAATGTTTCCTAGGTAACACATAGAAGATGAGTTGTACATCAACAAAAGCATGTAAACACCTACATATTTGTACATGATAATTGTTTAACCAAAACATGGTTGTCACATTTTTTTGGTAGATTGATGGAATCAATAAATGATAAATGACACAAAAATCAATTATGAAGTTATGGCTTAGGTCATGTGTGAATTGGAAAATTTCCCCAAGTATAATAAGATAAATTTGTACATGTTAATACAATGTTGATAATGGAATTTTGGTGCATTGTTGGATATTTTGTAGTTATCAATCTCTTTGGGATGGACCGGTGGCATTAGTCGCTTACAGTTTTGGAGGTCTTGTACTCAAAAGCTTGGTGATTGAAGCTCGCAAACATGTAAATCAAAGGCCAAGAAATGATTTGGATGATGAAGTACGCAAATGTTGTAATACATTTTTGAACAATGTTAAAGGTGTAGTATTTTATGGTGTACCACATGCTGGTGGTACCGAATATTTACCAAATTATTTCACTTGGCAACATCAACAAATCAACACATTGAGCAAGTATGCAACCCAATCTGGTTTTTTAAAAAACCTAGAATCTTTCAACCCACAAATGAAACACCTTTCAATGGATTTTAAAAATGCCATTCATGAAGACCTCAACATTTATGCATTTGGCGAAGGATTACCACTCGATGAGAATTGGGTAAATTTTTCATTTCACCACATTGAAAGTTATCCAACTAGGTTCATTAGTTAAACATTTTTTATATTGTCAAAACTTGTGTGAGATCACGTACTCAATACTTCTAAATATATTAATGTGGGGAATGGGTCCTGTGTTTTATGAACTTTGTTTCGTGAATTACTATTGATGGAAAGGAAATTTGATTGATTTCAAACAATAGGAAATCGGTTAAAAATTTTCCCTTCATGAAATCAATTCCATATAAATATTTGTGACAAAATCATATCATTAAAACATGTAAGATTAATGAGATTAAAAACCAATAACTTTGTGATGTATTTATATAATTTGTTTCCCAAGGGTGGAAGGAAATTACTTTTACACAAAATATTTCCTTTTTATTCAAACATTAATAGTTATTAAGCTATAGTTTCCACCACCATTTGAAATGACTATGCTACTTATAAGTTAAAGCATAAGTGAACAAATAAATCAATGAACTCCATTAATTTAATCTTTGGCACATGCAGGGAATTTTAGTGCCACATGCCTCGGCTATTGAGTTGTCAAACAACAACAATTACAAAATTGAAGATGCTAATCACTTGACAATTTGCAAGCCACCAAACAAAAATCATCCAAGCTATTATTTATTGTTAAAATGTTTGAGAATATGTATGGAGGTAAAAACATCAAATCTAGGTCTTTTGAGTTCATGTATGTTCATGTAATTTGATACACATTACGTCATAGCACTCTTGATGTGTATGGCATATGCAATGTCATATATATTGATTATCAAATAAGAATGATAACATATAAATGACTTATGTTTTGTGAATTTTGACAGAAAAATATATTGCTTCCACCTTTGCCACGTCATGAAGTGGCGTTGATTGACCAAACAAAAGATATAAACATTTTGTTACAAAAGGAATCTATTGTTGGTTTGGTGGGAATGGGTGGGATTGGGAAGACCACTTTGTGCAAAAAATTCTATCATTTGTTCCACAACGAATATGACAAATCTTGTTTTTTGGAGGATGTGAAATCAAAGGACGATATCAATGATGTCATAAAACAACTCCTACGTGATTTGTGTGGCAAAACGTTACGCAAGGATGAAAATGTGAATAAAAAAGACCTCGACAAAATTAGGCAATGTATGATATCGAAGAAAGTGTTAGTGGTGGTGGATGATGTTGGTAACACTAAAAACCTTACATCCTTGCAACTTGTCATTGATAATTGTGCCAAGAATACAACTTCTAAAAGCAAAGTACTTGTGAATTGTCGAAATTGGCAAAATTTGAAATTTCATGTAAGTGAAGATGGAAAAGTGGTCATGAAATATTTGGAAGAAGAGCAAGCAAGGGAACTCTTTATGTTCCATGCATTCGGTAATGCAAATCATGTTCCAACAAAGGATTTCAAAGATATATGTATGAAGATTATAGGAACTTGTGGGGGGCTCCCTTTAAGTCTTAAAGTATTGGGTTCTTTTTTGTACAATACTAAAGAATTGGAAATCTGGAAAGGTGCATTGAGCAAATTGAAAAACGGGCAATGTTTCACCGGGGGCTATGATAATGAAGAACTTTGGAGTAAATTGAAAATTTCTTATGACTACTTGGATAAGCAACATCAAAGCATGTTTTTGGATATTGCTTGTTTTTTGGGCGGTTTGAAAATAAATACAATTTGTCGAATGTGGAGTGGAGATTATTTACACCCAAAATCTGAATTACAAAATTTACAACATAGATCTTTAATCCAATGGGCTGAAGGTGGAATCTTGTACATACATGAACAATTACAAGACATGGGTCGAAATATTGCAATGGAACTTCCAATTATTAATCATTTTATGTGGAAAAATAATAATCCAAATTTCTTTTTACAAAAGGATGAGGTTGTCACCATACTATTTCAATCTTGTAATTTTATTGTGATTTCCTTTGGAATTTTTTTTAATGTCCAAAATCAAATGTTTTACCTTTCAATTTTGATTTTATAAATACATGTTTTTCTAAAAAAACATTGGCACTAGGATGGAATGTTATTTTATATTAATAACCCTTTTGTTTTCATTTCATGTGATAGGTGGTGGAAAATCTAGAAGGCATTTCATTGAAACAATGTGTCGATTTGCCTACATTGTCCCAAATTGGCTCAAAAGGATTTCACAAACTTAGGTTCGTTGACCTAACAGAAGCCTCATCAACTATTGTGAATTTTTTCATCCAAAGGCGAAATTTGAATAATGTTAAATGGTTGTGCTTCAAGAAATGCATGGTTCAAACGTTACCAAGTAATTTGTTTTATTGTTTATAATTAAAAGTACTTGATTTGACACAATGCGTAAATTTGAAAAAAATACCTTCATCTATTGGCCAATTGAATACACTACAAGAGCTTAATTTGAATGGGTGTTCCAACTTGAAAGAACTATCATCATCTATTGGCCAATTGAATGCACTACAAGAGCTTGATTTGAATGGGTGTTCCAACTTGAAAAAACTACCTTCATCTATTGGCCAATTGAATGCACTACAGGAGCTTGATTTGAATGGGTGTTCCAACTTGAAAAAACTACCTTCATCTATTGGCCAATTGAATGCACTCCAAAAGCTTGATTTGACCTGGTGTTCCAACTTGGAAGAACTACCTTCATCTATTGGCCAATTGAATGCACTCCAAAAGTTTGATTTGAAAGGGTGTTCCAACTTGAAAAAACTACCTTCATCTATTGGCCAATTGAATGCATTCCAAAAGCTTGATTTGACTTGGTGTTCCAATTTGAAAGAACTACCTTCGTCTATTGGCCAATTGAATGCACTCCAAAAGCTTGATTTAACGGGGGGTTCCAACTTGGAAGAACTACCTTCATCTATTGGCCAATTGAATGCACTCAAAGAGCTTGGTTTGCATGGGTGTTACAACTTAAAAGAACTACCTTCATCTATTGGCCAATTGAATGCACTCCAAAAGCTTTTTTTACAAAATTGTTCCAACTTGAAGGAATTACCTTCATCTATCGGCAAATTGAATGCACTCAAAAATATTTATTTAAACAGGTGTTCCAACTTGGAAGAATTACCTTCATCTATTGGCCAATTGAATGCACTACAAGAGCTTGATTTGAATGGGTGTTTCAACTTGGAAGAACTACCTTCATCTATTGGCCAATTGAATGCACTCCAACATCTTGATTTGACTTGGTGTTTCAACTTGAAAGAACTACCTTCATCTATTGGCCAATTAAATGCACTCCAAAACCTTGATTTGAATGGGTGTTCTAACTTGAAAGAACTACCTTCATCTATTGGCCAATTAAATGCACTCCAAAAGCTTGTTTTGACTGGGTGTTCGAAGTTGAAAGAACTACCTTCATCTATTGGCCAATTGAATGCACTACAAGAGCTTGTTTTGAATGTGGGTTCCAATTTGAAAGAACTACCTTCATCTATTGGCCAATTGCA
>Ga0209208_10010217_pt1 | contig 12220 bp, 16 predicted proteins | sample S1TSphfallax_3_FD_187694 | JGI IMG/M metagenome (GOLD analysis project Ga0209208, IMG submission 187694) | Host-associated microbial communities from peat moss isolated from Minnesota, USA - S1T2_Fd - Sphagnum fallax MG (SPAdes) (version 2) | ecosystem: Host-associated > Plants > Peat moss >...
TTATGTCCAAAAAATTTCCAGGTTTGGGTCTTGGAAACCCACACCGTGTACGTCCCAAAACTGAAATCTCACGTCCTGAAAATCATGTCCTTAAAAATTCCATGTCTAGGTTTTGGTGAACCCCCCAGTGCAAACAAACTCCAGGTGGCCAAAAACTGAGACAGTTAAGAACGCCCTCTTCAGTGTGTTCAAATGAGTTATTTCTGGGGAATAGGCAGTGACTAGAAGAATCTTCCAGGCACTGCCCACACGGACAGACAGACACCACTGTTGCTTTAACATATAAAATAGCGATGGATTTAGGTCCCACACAGACAGACAGACACCACTGTTGCTTTAATATATAAAATAACGATGGATTTAGGTCCTAGGTTTGATGTTTTCTCTTCTTAGGGCTCCTCATTGTGCATTTTACATTTTCGAGTGTGATCTTTTGTTTGGATTTTAATCCTTTTTTTTCATGTTCTTGTTCCCTTGTCGGGTGTTTTTTTTTCTTTTTTTTTCTTTCTTTATTTTAAAAGACCATTCCTACGATGAAATTTAGGAGAAAATAACTAGCAATTACGAATTTTTTGTTTGCTTATCATTGGTTGAAACCAAATCACCATGGGGAGATCACTAGTTATATTTAAAACCAAAATTGACATTGAAACCCACTAATAAAATTGAATAGATTTTTACTAGAGAAAAAAAAGAAAGTTGAAGGAGACTAACAATGATTCACCTCCCAAAAATAAATAAAATATTTAACTCAAAATAAATATGACCAAATATGATTAGATTTATTGTTTTCTTCTTTGCTGGTGCGGAAGCGTTTATTGAAAGCGATTCGTTGCTCGTGTAAAAGAAAGCGGTTTGCTGCTTGTGTGAAAGCGGTCGGTTGAAAGCAGTTCGCTTGCTAGTGTGAAAGTGGAGTGTTGAAAGCCAATTGTTGCCCGTGTGAAAGCAGTTCCATCGTCATCGCTGGTGTGAGAGTGGTTCCGTACTAGTTGCTGGTGTGAAAGCGGTTCTGTCGTCAATGGCGCAATCGGACGCCGAACGGGTTACCAGGATGTCGCGCCGGAAGATTGTGTTTCGGCGGTGGATTTGGAGGTTGGCGATGGCGAGGCTGATGTTGGGCGACTAGTTTCGGAATTGGGTTTCTGGATTCGGCAATATCTGAACATTGTACGTGTGCGCAATTTGAAAGTTTTGTTGTTCCAAATGGAGATGGAGGTGAGGAGGGTAGGGAAGCAGGACTGCTTTGTGTCGCTGCCTGGCAGCTTGCTGGAGGTTTTATTGTCCAGTCGGGAGCTTCCCTCCTTCCCCGTGGTACTGGAGCTGCGTCTCACGACCAGCAGCGTAAGAGGAGGACGAAGTGGCGGCAGCGTGGGCGACGGTACATGGTTCCTTGCATGGGATGGCTCTGCCTCTCGCTCTTCCCAAGTTGAGGTACTTATCCAGGCGCAACCAGCAGACGACCTAATTCTCTTGGCAATTGCTCACCGTATTCGATCCCGTTCTGTAATTCCTCTTTGTTTTTCTCGAGACATCATGCGTTGGTCCTCAGAGGAAAGAAGCTTTGAAACCCTAATTCTGTGTAACTCGTTGGTCCTCAGAGGAAAGAAGCTGTAAAACCCTAATTCTTTCTGTGCACCAAATCTGAATCTTGTTGATGATATACACAAATCAAAATTGCTCTTTTTTTTTGTAATTGCAATTCTTACTTTGCTGTTCACATGAACGATCACATTGCAACCAACAAGTTTTCAGGCACTTGCTTCACCATCATTCCTTACTTGCCTGTGAAATTGTACTACCTGGAACATGATGCTGTGGAGTTTCAACATGCTACCTGGATGGCACTTTGAAGTAGTCATGGGGATTGTGATTTAAGGAGCTTGTGTATGTGTGTGTTTAATTAAGGTCTCAGAAGCATTGGCGGAGTGCATTGGCTTGAAAGATGGGGCAAGAGTACTTGTGCGGGTGAAGGTGGAAGTGGCAAAAGCAAAGACGGTGACCATTGAGCCTGCAAGTGAAGATGACTGGGAGATTCTGGAGCTTAATGCTGACTACTTGGAGCAGCATTTGCTTGCTAGGGTTGGGTTCATACATCCAAAGCAGAGCCTCTTGTTGTCATGGAGATCCAGCTGGGGTTTTAGGAGAATCTGTAAATGCTTTGTGCATATGTAAAAGGCAAAAGCATGTTTGCAGTGAGCTTGAACCAGTGAATTCGTTTCTTCTTGCAATCCAATTTATCCTTGTCACATTTCTGCATATCAAGCAATGGGATTATAACTCATTCCTGGATGAATTGGGGATCACAGGTGGGGGTGTTGCGTGAAGGTCAGCGATTTCCTGTGTGGGTGGAGAGTGGGACTGTCTTGGTTCTTCTAGCTGTCTCTACACAACCAAAATCACTGGTTTGTACGTTTGTCACTTCAAAACCTATTGTTTTCCTTTGTCCAAATCGTGTTTGTCATTTTGTTTGTCTCTGAACCATGTTGCTGACATTTTGGTTATTTTTGTGGAAATCATCTTCATCCTAGCTTTTCCTTTTTTATTATTATCCTGTCCCATGATGCATAAACCTGATTTGAATGATTTCAGGTCCGGTTAGTGGCAGGTGCTGAGCTCATTGTTGCACCCAAGAAGCGGCAAGTGATGAAATCACTAAATGACGCAGGAGTTCCAGAACCTGATGGCAATCCTTCTGGAAATGTCTCCAAGGATACCTTTCCAACGCAAGCTGTGGAGGTTTGGCTTCGGGTGCAAGAGCTGGACCCTTCTCTTTTGCAACCAGTTAACCTTCAGGGGACTGTCTGCAGTACCTTGCCCACAACAGTCCTCTTCATATGTCACTCAACTGCAAAGATGGCTTCACTCAGGCATGGTCAGCTTGTTGTTTTGTCAGGTCATGATTATAGAAACTCAACTGTTGAATCTAGAGACAACTCTGTTGAGAAAGATTCAGCATCTCGAGCCTACTCAGGCAGCAGAAGAGATGGACAAAGATCTCCTGGAGTTGCGAAAGATGATCCTGGAACTGAAGGTTTGGGAGAAGAGAAGGCAGGAGTGAGGACGGCAATTGTCAGGGTTGTGGTAACAAAGGCAGTGACAAGAGGCCATGTCATGCTTGCACTGCCTCTTCGACTGTACATGGGTTTTGAAGTGCATAGCCGTAAGACCACTAGTTCTTTCTTCCTTCTTTTTCATATCATGGATCCAGTAGATCTCTACCCCCTGGGCTGTGGCTTATCTCTTGAGTGCTAGCCAACATCATGACTGGGTCTTCCTGTTGAGTTTTTTAGTCTCTTGGTGCTTTGTCTATTGAATTCCCCACTGAATCATCATGATCTAGCTTCTAATGTGCGTGGGATTTGTTGTTTTCTGAAACAGGTATCTGTATTAAGTCCTGCAGTGATTCTTGCTTGCCATACCCAAATTCTCTTAGTCTTTTGCCAACTTTCTTCAAGCCAGCTAACAATGAGGCCTCCTTGGATGTGGAAACTATGGAAAACTCAAGGAGACGGGTTTCAAGTATTAGTGACGATGGGTATGGCGTGAAACAGAGAAGGCAGGGAAGATGGAGTTGCCATAGAGAGCTTCTTGCAGAGATGGTAGCTGTTCAGGATAATGATATTACACAAATTGATGAAAAGACTAATCACTTGGGTATGGCACCAAAATTCAATTGGAGAGGTGGGAGTGCTGAAGGTGCAACAAGGTTGTTTCAGGGATGGTTGGCAGCTCAAGCAGCTGCTGTAGGTGATGAGAAGACCAGTGTGCCAGTTTTTGAAGAATCCATTGTGCATTTTCGGGTTGGTGCTCAAACAGACAGGCACAAGGAAGATGAAGAGAGAAGGGCAAGCCATGGATTAGCTCAAAGCTCTGCAATGCCTGATCTCTTTGTCACCACCAATAGATGGCAGAGGCGTGGTCCCAAAGATCTGTTGTTTTTATTAAGTGTGCCTGGCAATCAGAAACCGGACTCAACAAAGCAGGGGTCACCAAACCAGTTTGTGTCAAATGGGAATGAAAGGTCAGGAGCAAGGGGAACAAGTGGTTATTTTCTGTTGGAGACAGAGATGCTTCCCAAGGGAGAACCCATTCAGGCGAATGAGCTCAATAAAGAATCCTCTGAAAGCTCATTGACAGTTGAAGCTGGAAGTGTCCGTATTCTTTCATGCCTTCCTGGGTCAGATTGTTGCAAACTTGATGGGCCACCACTGTCATCTCTGGGATGGCTGGAGAAGGCAGGCTCTGAAGCTATTGCTAGTAAGTCTTTCACCACTATGTTCTTCTCTTGCTGAGATAACAACCTGTCACAGGTTGTGGATAAGAAGGAGGTGTACATTGTGGTACTTTGGCTCTGTTTTGTTGCCTTCCAGGCAGGTCCATGTAAAAAGTTACAAGCAATTTGCAATGCAGGATTGCGAGTGCTGCTATCTCCTGGTGCTCGGAGAAAGATGAAGAAGATTGGATTTCCTCTTCCTGGAGCTCTGCTTCTGCATGGACCTCCAGTAAGTTGGGTTCAACCTTACCAGTCCATAGGATCTGGTACTCCTAGCATTAGTGGCTGTATGTCACTCTGCAATTGGTGTTCTTAGCCACCTCAGTATTTGCAAGTTCCTGTGGAAATGAAGTTCTATCAGAGTGCAGATTCAGACCTGTAGCCACAGTTCTCTCCTCATATTTGTTTGCTACATAGGTGCATATGCAGCTGGTGTGAGGGACAGTTGATCATTTGACAATCAATTTGGGAATGTGGGTATCTGCCTTTAGTTGGTGGGACACACACTAAGAGGTTAACACTTTCGCAGGCCTGTGGGAAAAGTCGATTGGCCCTTGCACTGGCTCAGGTGCTTGAAGAAGACCGAAATGTGTTGGCTCATAGGTGTGCTCATCTGTTCTCACCTTCAAGGGCAATACTTTGTTTGTTGAATGGCATGCAAGAAAGAGGGTGTGTTTGTAAAGACTTTACTTGCTTGCTTCACAATTCACATCACATTTTTTGTTTCATCCTATCATTGGTGGTTTCATCTCAATGGTTCTGTCAGGTTCTGATTTGGAGTTATACAGGGTCATCATGAGCTGTGGTGAGCTAGTTGGAGGAGAGGCAGAGATGATTCGGAGGGTACTGGAAGATGCTGTAGCTGAGGCTGTCGACCATGCACCCTCTTTGATTATACTGGATGATCTGGATGGCCTTATCCCTGGTGGATCAGAGGGCCCTGAGCCAGCAACAACAGTTGTGGCACTAGCTGAGTTTCTTGGTGATCTCATGGACCTTTACCAGGTATAGTTTAGATATCTTGCAAGTGCAACAGCTTTATGTCTAGTCATCTCTACAGTGTTAGCTACTGTCTTGATAAGGAGAGACTGGAAACCAAAACTGATTAACCTCAATGGGTGATTTGTGACACAGGGAGGTGGCCAAAAGGATAATGGAAGGCCAGCAATTGTGTTTCTTGCAATTGCAAGGTCACCTAATGCACTTCCATCAAGTTTGTGCCTTTCTGGTATTTCTTTCTTCTGTTCCTTTGTCCCAGTATTGTTTTGGCTAGGGTGCCACCATAACATTTGCCTTGCCACCAAAATCTTGCCTTGGACATTGGAGAAATCCATCATTACTTTCAAGAATCGGACACAATCATATCAATTGCAGACAAAACATGGCTGTTTGCATGGAGGAGTAAGTAGCAGTAGTCAATTCTGAGGTTTTAGAGGACATGTGAAGAAAGATGACATTGTTCAAATACCTGGACTTAGATCTGCTTGCAAATATTGGCAGAGTGTGTATGAAGCATATGGATAAATTGGTCTGGATGATTTGAAGATCCTGTTGTCTGCAGGTAGGTTTGACTTCCATATTGGGTTGCCAACACCCGCAGCTTCAGAAAGGGCAACAATTCTAGCTCAAGCTGTAGCTGCAAGGGGGCTAGTCTGTGCTGAACCAACTCCAACTGAAGTGGCAGCAAATTGTGATGGAGCTGATGCTTCTGATTTGGTGACAATTCTCTACATGTCCTCTGTACCTAGCAAAACTGTTCAATGACCCATCTCTTAAGACATTCAGTCATTCTAACCATTGTCTCATTGTGGCCTGAACAATTGGGCAAATGTAGGAGGTCTTGGTCGAGAGGGCAGTGCATGCTGCAGCTGCTCGATTTCTTTCCTCTTCTTCAGCTGCAAATATTCCAAGCTTTGCTGCCACCTCCAGCTTGGCTGCGCAGGTGGATGGTACAAAGAACATACAAATCATGCAACAACTTAGAGTTGAGCAGGCAGTACCTCTTATGAGAAAGAGTAGATTTGAACTGGGGGCATCAGACTTTAGTGTGGCTCTTCGAGATTTTGTGCCTGCGGCTATGCAAGGCATTGCAAAGGGAGGAACTCAAGTGGGAAGATCTGGATGGGAGGATGTGGGAGGTCTTACTGAGACACGCCGTGCATTGCAAGAGGTTGCTATTTCACACCCTTATTGGTCATGATTTATCTCAAGTACGAACATTGGGTTTTGCGTTAGTTAGTTTTGACTATTGCCCCATGTGTTTCCTGTTGTATTCTATTACTGTGCGTGTTTGATATGATGATTCCATCAACATTTTTCAGAGCAAATCCGCATTTGTCTATGTGTGTGCTACACATCAAATTGACTCATGCTGGAGCCTCAATACCTGGGTATTGGTGTAACAGATGTTAGAAATGCCAATCAAGCATGGAGAACTCTTTGCAGGAGCACCTTTAAGGCTACGCTCTGGTGTTCTTTTATATGGTCCACCAGGATGCGGCAAAACCCATATAGTGGCTGCAGCTGCTGCAGCATGCTCTCTCCGATTTGTTTCTGTGAAGGGTCCAGAACTGCTCAACAAGTACATTGGTGCTTCTGAGCAAGGGGTGAGATGTCTTGTCCCCTTCTCTCTGTTGTTACATGGAGATTGGGGATATTTATATAAGGATGGGCATTGATCCAGGGATTGCATCAGAGAGTAAGTGGCAATTCCATGGGAAAATGCAGCTGAAAGGAAAAGTAAGTGCTTTGCTGCATAAGACAAAAGTGACAATTTGTATTGGGTTTGTTGGCTTGGACAACAGGTACGTGACATCTTTGCAAGAGCAGCGGCAGCAGCCCCAGCACTCCTCTTCTTCGATGAGTTTGATGCTATTGCTCCACGGCGAGGGCATGATAACACAGGTGTAACTGACCGAGTTGTCAATCAAGTATGTTATCCTGGCCATTTTTTTTAATCAACAAAGTCAACAGATCTTAGAAGCAAAGTACCTTCATTTATTCTTCTAAAGTATGTTTCTTCTGTAGACTGGATGTACCCTCTAGTCTCACCCAATTCAATGTTACTCTCCTGCCATGAACCCACAATGGTGTGGATGCTTGGAAGCTTCTGAATCTGGCAGGTTTGCTGTCATGCTCTCATAGATGTGATCCAATTTTACTTAGGAAATAAATGGAAGACCAAGGAGGAACTCTGCAGTGATCTAGTTGCTGTGAGAGCATGTGCTTGGTGATTGAATGAAACTGATGTGGCATGTTTGCAGCTGCTGACAGAACTTGATGGAGTGGAAGCCCTTACTGGTGTGTTTGTGTTTGCTGCTACCAGGTACAGTCCTCTTTGAGGTGCATGTTGTCGTTGATGATATATGCTCTTTCTTCCTGTGCCTACCCCATTTTTCGAAGTGCTCACTTGGTCAGTGGGTTGTGATGTTCTCTTGCAGTCGGCCTGATTTATTGGATGCAGCACTCCTACGACCAGGGCGGCTGGACAGGATGCTTTTGTGCGATTTTCCTTCCATGTCTGAGCGCTGTGAGATTCTCCAAGTGCTCTCACAGAAGGTAGAATTTCCCCCAGTCTCCAGTTGCTGCTTGACTTAATGAGAACATGTGGACACATCAGTACTAGTTGCATTCACAGCTGAGTACAATATGGGACTAGCTCAAGTGGGACTAAATGGAGTGAATGTGGGATTGTGACAGCTACCTCTTGCAGATGATGTGGACTTAGAGGAGTTGGCTGCATTGACAGATGGTTTTAGTGGTGCTGATTTGCAAGCAGTGTTATCTGATGCACAACTAGAGTCTGTACATACCTTCCTGGATACACCAAAAGAGATTTCAAGCACTTCCTCAGCTACTACCTCTGCAGAAGGTATGCAGAAGCCATTGATCACAATGTCCCAACTTCAAGCCACTGCTCTAAAGGCAAGGCCTTCAGTACCAGAGTCAGAGCGACGACGATTGAATGACATCTATGAATCCTTTTTGGGTGCAAGATCCTCTGCTTCTTCAAAGGTCTTTTTCCTACCATTTCTTTTTGTGGTTTGTCCAGAACTAACAGAATATTTAACATGTTTTTGTGCAGTTTCTCACTGCATTGATATTTATTTCAGATTTACCTCAGTGTCTTTACTTGACATTTGATGATTTACTTATAAAAGAGAACTAGATGTCTTTGCAGTCATGCTGTTTGACAGTACATTACTGCATTGGCTTGTGATCGGAATGGCATAAGATGTGCAGTAATGGGTGTACCTTGTGATCAGAGTCTGCAGGCCATTACAGGCTTGCCCAAGGGACTGTGCTTCTCCTCTGATGTATGTGACTTGTCTGTCATTTTTGCAGACAAAAGAAGCTAAAGGAAAGCGAGCCACTTTGGCTTGAGAATCTTCCTTGACTATCATGGCTGATGGTGGAATTCACCTGCTGGAGAGTTTGGACTGCTGGAGAGTTTGGAGGAGATTTACCATTTTAAGGGGGGCAACCCAATTCAAGCAAGACTTGAAAAACCTCTAGTATTATTGAGGTTTGTCATTCCACAAAATTCATTGTGTGCAGTGATAAGAACAAAGTTCTTTAAGATCAGAAATTCATCAGATGACCTGAGACTGGGTGGTCACATTTTGTGAATTTCCTTGGTAAACCAATTTAACAGTTTTAGGCAAGCCATTATTCCATTAGTTCTTAGACTTTTACAAGGTTTCAAAATCCCACTTGTTGCAGCAGTCCTTTATGTGTAGGCTTGATGACCTGCATGTGTTTAGAAATATTGATAGATGGAAGAGTTTGAAAGATCTCAAGTATATGTGATTTTGAGGCATATCATGTACATATGTGACAGTGTTAGTGGTTTGGGTATGAAGCATGAACCAGTAGTTAGGTCAATTTGGGGATGTGCTACAAAAGTCTTGACCATGCAACTTCTAAGACCCAGTTTGTTTTTCACAGGAGGAGTGAATGTCCCAATTCAGTGAATGACCAATTCTTATTTTGTGGAAGAGCTTCCAGTGGAATGGCATAATAAATCAAGGCCAATTAGCCGAGGAAAAATAATTGGACATTTTGGGTATGGAAGGATCTGGTTGTAGATGGTCTGCCTACGTTGACTACTGAAGATGCTGCAGATGGAAAAGACATCCCAGGAGTGAGCAGTCATTTTTGGTGGCCTGTGCCGTCACTTGAGGATGGAGGATGTGCCTCTACATCCAGGGTGCTAAGTCTGCAAGCTCAAGATCAGAGGTTTGTGATGGTATGCACCAAAATGAGTTCTTCTGTGGAACAATGGGAATTTTATTGGGGTCTTTGAAAATACGATGGTAGGTAAGGAACTGTTTGGGAACTGTTCCTTTTGCTGTCTCTTAAGTTATGAAGTCTTGTCATGATCTCCAGATCTTTACCACAACTTTGGTGTAGAATCATAAATCCTTGTCTGCAGACACAGTTTTCCCTCATTACTCCCACTCTCTTCCCACCTCTCTATTTCCAAGCTAAATGCTGAAGGTTGCTTTCTGTCGCTCATTTTTTTTGCCTCATTTTTTGTCAGTTTGGGCTACATTCAAGAAGATTGGTATATACACTTATTTGAAATCAGATGCGACAGATAATTTCTGAAGCTGAATTCTTTTTACTTAGCGCAGGTTGTTGAGGACTTGAGTAATTTAGTTTTGGTCTTTGGAAATTGTGTTCGTGCAGTTAGTATAATGTTGATTGACCAATCTGTATATGGATTGGAATCTGTGCACCGCATTTTGCAACAACTAAGTATGGATATGAGTTCTAATGAAAATGCCATCATTTCCAGCCAGTTGTAATGCTTTGGCTTTTGTGTAGAGCCTTTGTTAGACCCATCTGCTATAACATGTTTTCTGTGGAACAAAAAATCATAGTAGTGATTTTGAGCAGTTTTGGAATTTTGGATTTCTTGTCAAAACGATGTCTGATTGATTATCATAGTGGAAAGGAAATGGTCCTATTTTGAGCGTAGCCAATGTCCTGCATTGACTGACACAGTGTTTCTTTTGCTGTAGAAGCATTGGCAATGTACTTTGGTTCACTGGAACATCTTACGGAAGTGTGAAAACAACATTGGATTTTTGCAGCTTATTAGGAAGGCTTGGTACCAGGTGTAATTTTTCTCCTATGCAAAGGGTGGCTGTTTTGAAAAAATGTAATGCCAGTTCCTGCATGTGTTTTGTTTTTTATTTTTTATGTTTTTCCTGGTGATACATCCTTAGTATCATGGAATTTTTTAATAAAAATAATCTGATAGGTCTTTATGCAGAGGAACAACACTTGGCCACAGGCTCTACCAGAATTGGGTGTGCTCTTGGCTCTGCCTTGCACGGGCCCTTATTCTGGTGAAGCCAGTGGTCTCTCAATCTTCACCTACCATATAATCTTCTTCGTCCTCTAAAGACCTCTAAAGAGTCACAGAATCTGTAAGGTGTGCCTCCCAAACACAAGATTTCAATTTTGGTGAACTTTTTCAAGTGTAGGGTAATGCCCAAGGAGAAGGGAGTGTTCCTGAAGAGAGGGATCACTTCTGCAGGTGTCAACTGAGGGCAGGACTGCCTTTTGGGAGCACCTGGCTCTGAGTGGTGTTGTCCAGTGTAAAGCTTGACCGCTCATCTATCAAATGAATGGCAAAATTTGATGCCCTGCATGATGGGCTCTTTGAATTGTATGGAGGAAATTATGAAGTTTGAAGGCCCTCCACATGGGTGGAAGAAGCCTGGCATACAGAGGCCAGCAAATACACACTCTGTTGCGGGTGGTAAGGTGCCTTCCAACTACATTCTTGAGTGCTTTACTTAGGTAGGGTCCTGAGTTGACATAGTCAAATTTTGAGCTATGGAAGATAGTCCTTTGTTCTGGGGCACATGGAACTCTTTAGATCTTGTAGTCTTCTCCCAAAATGGTTTTCATGTGGCCTTTTCAATTCTGTATCTTTTTTGTCCTCTTACAAGGCACAATGGACGGTCTTCTTGAGTGTACCTGACCTAACTTGGGCCAAATGACCATTGTGTAAATCCACGTGACTATTTTGTAAATCCATGAAAACCATTATGCAATGAAGAGTGTGTGCCAGGTACAGCAATTGTGCCTGTTTGGAAATTTGGGACTCGCCCAAAACCCTTGCAATTATTGGGTCCTATACTACAGAGATGATCCCCTTGATCCTCGGAAATTTGGCCACTCACCCAAATTCCTTGCAATTGGGTCCCATAGTACAGAGATGATCCCCTTGATCCAATGACCCTGAATCGAAGCTGAGTCGAATGCAACCACACAATCATTTCGGGAAAGCTGCTGGACCAAACCACCAAGCATTTGCTTTGTATCTATGACATACAGATGCTTGGGTTGTTTGGTACTGGGTTTGATTGTATTTGGGAGCAAGCTGGAGCAAGCAGTGCACAGGGGCCCATACAAAAGAAAACATATTAAGGCAATTTGGCCTGATATCTTCAGTAATTTGAGAAGTGCATTTTATTTTATTTTATTTTATTTTGTCCTTCTACTAAACAATGGCCCACCTTGTAAAGAGCAGATTTAACATGTGTTCATTTCAAGGTGATACTTGGAAATGGAAAGACCAACATATTTGGTACTCTGCAAAGTACCTTGCTGGAAACCTTTATTTAGAATATCAGCTACTTGAAGTTTTGGAAATGGAAAGATGGGTGTCTGGGTATTACTTTGAATCCCTTAAATGGGTGTTTTGTGCTAGTTATACCTTAAGTTTTAACTGGAAACCTTTTGGACACTCTCCTCATAGCAACCAAGGTTGAATGGGGTACTACCCTCCTACCTCCTTTACTAACCTACTGAAATTGATTTTTATTACATTTTTTCCCCCCCAATGATACCCTTTACCTACCTGACATACCCAGGTTTTGGTGAAATTTTAAGAATTATTTTGCATTTATGGCTATGAATGTTTTAAGT
>Ga0209208_10010218_pt1 | contig 12219 bp, 6 predicted proteins | sample S1TSphfallax_3_FD_187694 | JGI IMG/M metagenome (GOLD analysis project Ga0209208, IMG submission 187694) | Host-associated microbial communities from peat moss isolated from Minnesota, USA - S1T2_Fd - Sphagnum fallax MG (SPAdes) (version 2) | ecosystem: Host-associated > Plants > Peat moss >...
TCATTGCACCATTGAAGCTCATTGAACACTTGAGTATTCTTGATTCAAAGTTTTGTAAACACATACAAAAGAAACATTTTAAGAACAAAGAGATATAGAAACAATGATAAAGAAATAAATACATGACTTGGAAACATTGTAAAATTGAAAATTGTTTAACATTGCAAGTAGGAAATCAATTCAAATAGATGCTTGTGATCACATATCTTTTTTCTATTGTGTTCTCTATCACAACAAATCGAACAAATTAATCTAGGGGTGGATAGGTTCAATTTGAATTCTTGTAAAAATCACAAGAACATTATGAAGCATCTTTATTTTAAATCTTTGCAAATAGGGGGGGAAAAAAAACAAACAAACAAAGATAGAAAAAATAATAAAACAAAGACAATATTCAAAATAATAATAAATATAAATATAATCACGAAAATTTGTGAAATAAAAATTGATCAAGATTGCAAATAGAAATGAAATCCAAAAAAATGTTTAAGATTATATACCTTTTTTTGTTGTGTTATTTTCCACAATCAATCAAACAAGTTAATCCAAAGTAGATAGGTTCAATTTGAGTTCTTGCAAAAATCACAAGATGATTGAAGTTTTTTTATTCAGAATATTTACAAATAGAAACATATTGAAGTAAAAATTGAAATCAATATTTCAAGTTTATAATTACCTTTTCCCTATTGTGTTTGTGCCACAACAAATCAAACAAATCCACATTTATCAATGAAATAGCTAAATCAACAAAGGGAAAAAAAAAAAGATTAAACTAGTTATTGACCAAAATTTTGACAACGTGGAAATTTAGGTGAGAAGGCCATGTCAACCCAATTAGGAATACATCAAAGTCCTAGCTTTAGTTAGAGCCAAGTGAAACAAACACCTTGCAAATATAAATAAGGTAGATGGCATAAACTATTTTGAGACATCAATGACCAAGTGTAAATGAATTGCAATCATGAAAGCAAATTGTTCCATGCACATGAAGAATGGCTAAACTTATAAATACATTTATGGGGTGCCATAGCAATGTATAATTACAATGCAAGCATAAGGCACAATGCAAACTATTATAATACAAATGTTCAAGATAGAATTGGGCTTAATTTGTCATGAAACTTTGGGCATACCATTTAAGATCTGGGTTAAGAGTTTCTTGGTGGTAGACCCATTTTTGAACCATTGCACATAACAGATTTGATGGATGGTGCAAATGACCTCTTCAAAAAAAATTAGCAACCTACAATAATTTACCTCCCATTCCAAAAAAGTAATCAAAATACAAGAATTTCAATGGGTTTGTGAGTGACATTGATCATGGAAATGTCAACATAGATTAAACATGGCTATAATATGATCATATTCCAACTACACCCTTCCTACTTCACATTAGGAGTTGCATTGGTGTCATTGAGCCATTACAAATGCCAACAGTCGATATGAACCCAAATCCAAATAATTTTTCAAAGGCAACAAATGTTCCACTAGAAAACCTTGCAAAATCAAATTCCTTTTACCCCAATTTGTATTAATTAAAAATGTTGTAATAAACTAACTAATAATAGTCCTATTAGCTAGTCATGTTGTAAAAAGGTTTAGGGTTTAAGAGCATAAGTGTGAAAAACACCTTTTTTTTAATTCATAAAATAATGGCCAAGGTGGCATGGAAAGGTAGATATAAAATGCTTACAAAATCAATTAATTGCATACATGCCAACAATGTGCTTATGGAGGAAAATCAAACTCACTTCTTTGAGAAATAATTAGAAAATTCCAAAAACATGGCACAACTTATTACATGTATAGTTAAAACCATGAGTTTGGTTTTTATTACAACTACACAAACAATAACAACAATAACAACCCAATGCAAGTTCATTAAAACAATAAAATTATCAATGATAAATAATTTGATTGCAAAAACATTATATTATATAAATATTTTGAAATACACATTGAATTACAACTTGAAATTTTTAAATGAAAACTTTTATGTGAAAGTTATTTGCTTGTTAATAAAAAGAATTAACTGCCTCCTCAAGATCTTTCCAAACCTTTATTGCCAATGGATTTATTGCTAAGTACTTAAATTATCCTATGCATCGTCAACTTTTAAAACATGAGGTTCTTGAAATAGATGATTACCTCCATTTATTTATGATTTGTTGATGCATATCAATCAATAGATGTTTGCCTCCTTTTCATTTTTTAACGTATTGTGAAGCATATAACAAGTAAACACCTTTGGAATAAAAGAAACATTCAAATTTTACTTGCCTAATAATGCATTTTCAATTGTAAAATGCTCACGCTTATGTTTTTTTTGGTACAAATGTTCTATTATAATATGGGTTCCTTCTTCTGTATATGGTGTCATGATCCAACTTATAAAGGAATAACCTTTGTCACCTAGAAGGTAAGGTGGGTTGCCATTTCTAAAACATTTTTTCACATCAAAGGAACCACAATATTGAACATGTTTATATAACCCAAATTTCCACAAGACTCAAAAATCATAAACAATATTTAACAAATTTATAAAGACATTAATGTTGTTATTTTTTTGGTCTACAATAGCTTGAACAACTATAAAATATCTTCATGTTTTAACATGATAAAACTAATATTCTAAATAAAAGGAGGATTTAAAAATAATTATATGGGTGCCATGAATTGCACCTTGAATCAAAGGCAAGTCACATTACTTTTAGATTTTTCCATCGCATACTACATTTCAACTCCTATTGACTGACTTATTATTATGTTTTTAAGAATAATGTCATTACAATAACAAATGCATGCAACACCATAAAAATTATGGATTTACTTATTGCAAACAGTTCATTGCAAATAAAAAGATTCACACCATGTGCACACTTGGTACATAGAACAACAAACTTTTTATTTCAACGAGAAGGGAATTGTAAAACATCAAGTTTTGTTTCCAAAGATAAAGTTTCAATTATTCAATAATCTTGAAAAGGCTGCACTTAGAAATTTTGAAACAATCCACCCATCAATTGTCTTCAAATTTTAGTGAACAAAAATATAGAAAACAAGGTTTTTTTTGGCAATAAATCAGCTAAATCCAGTGACATGGAATGAAACATGCTTGAAAATTGAAAATCATTTATAACAACTACAAAATGGAGAAACACATTTTCTTGGGTTGTTTGATTTCCAATGTAACAATTAAAATCACAAAAAAATGGTTGAATAAGATAGTTGAATATACCATGCACAATGTGAAAAGGCAACATGCAACCTATTATGTAAACCACTTTACCCTACATCTCCTCCATGGTTTGCAACAAATTAAATAAAAACGAAAAAAGGTGATGGATGGTTTTTGAAATAAAAAATGAATAGAAGTTGTAAATAATTTGAACTCCAAATGATTACTCAAAAAAGGTCACCATGAAGATGTTGAAAACATTTAAACAAATAGAAGATACCATAAAAGCAAAATAGAAATTAATGTGTAACCATGTTACATCTATTCCATGAAAATATGAAACATTTAAAAATCAAATCAAATCAAATTTTCACAAGTTCTATGATAGTTGCATATTAATTACAAAATGGACCCTTATACAAACTGAATATGCCCCATTTACACAATTGTGATCAACATATTTTGACTATGTTGGCAAGTTGCACAAGAGTTATCAAGTCACCTTGCAATTGGTGTGTGACTTTAACACATATGGTCACACCACATGTATGCATTGCAATCATGACAATTGCCAACTACCACCATGGTATTGATTAATTAGAATATCCAAATTTTTTACAACTAGTTATGCACGCAACTAGGTTTCATTTGTTTCATTATTATGAAATTATAATTTACTATCGTATGATTAACCATCAACTATTTTGTAACCCAAAATAAATACCACATCATTTACAAACTATATAGTGAATTGAAAGTGTAGTTTTGAAATGGGATTAAATCAATGTATACATTATAATGTCATTGTCTTGAACATGTAAATCCTTCATAATAAACCTCAAATATTTTTAGCGTAAACTATGAAAATTTGTGTCTATCAAAATTAAACAACTATGCAATTAAATGTCCTTTACAATTAAATGATGTATAATTCAATTTCAACTACCCACACAAATTTGAAATTTGCACAAGATATGCAAGGGCATGTGATACATGGTTGTAGCTTTTGATAAATCTTAAGACTTACATCAATGGTTAATATCACTAAAAAAAATCTTGTCATATGTAACCACACTATTTGTGACTACATGCGATTGTTTATGATTGCATTTGTCTTTGGTCATTTTTGCAACGATTATTCTTGTTTGGTCATCCTCATGATTACATTACAATTAATTTGTGATCATTGTGGTTTTCATCCACCCATGTGAACAATTTTAAATTTGGTTTTCATTTGAAGAAGGTCACATATGTCCCATTAGTTCCAAATGTGACCAAATGAATTCTAGCCTTCCGGGTATACAAAAGTATATTTTATGTATTTAAAGGGGTAGTTGGGTTACATTAAAATGCACAAATGTATAATATTTTGATTTTGTATAATGGGTGTATTGATGTCATAAACACCCCATGTTTCAAAGATTAAAAAATATATCAATCATAGTACCATATGAATATTGGAAAATATTAATTTTGTATTTAAGGTATACACAATCTACATGAAAGCCATATTCCATGTGTATTCAAGGTTCATTATTAAGGTTCAATGACCTTAATATTATGGGTATACTAGGTGTATACCCATAATATGTTGATATATACTAAGATATTAAGACATCTTTAAGATATATATGAAATAGATTAAAGCCATATCAAGACAAATGCTCCCAAGGTTTATTACACTTATTGGAATTAATTATTTACGACATGAAGTAATGTTAACATCATAATTGAACATTTATTATAATAACTAACACTATCAATTAATTACAAAACTAACTTCTGAAATACTTTATTAATATTTTATTTTTATTACTGCCCTATAATAAAAAATTATGATTATCAATATAAAAATTGTAATTGATTAATATAAAAATCATATTATTACATTAATTATTATTAAAAGATTAATATGCCTAATGAAATTAGAATATTAATCTGTTTATTATGATTAAATATTAATTATTTTAGTTAATAACAACCATAACAATTGAAATAATGATAAATAACAAATAACAAATTTCTTAAACCTAGGTTGCTTACTTGTTATAATAGTCTTTAAATGAATATTCTTACTATTAATTTAAAAAATGATTCTATTATAACTAATAAGATAACCATTATAATAAATATCAATTGAATTTTCATTCTAGTATTATACAAAATTTTATTATCAGAAGTTTATTTTTACCAATATTATTATTACTATTACTATTAATATCATCATAATTAGTGAATATTATATTCCTTTGAGTATTTGCAAATTTCAATTCTGCCTTAGAATAATTATTGCAATCATTAGTACAAAAATATAATTAAATGATATGTGTATTATATTATTATATTAATTTTCATTTAAAAAACCATTTCTCCTACTAAAATTATTTAATTATTTCCTATTTTGTATTACTTTACTTATAGAGTATTATAATTTACATGAGCTATGTATAATAATAATTTTATTAAAAAGCCAGCCTAGGTCAGCTAAAAGTTGCAACAATAATTTAATAAAAATTTCTATTATTATTTTCACGATTTCAAAAATATTACAGCCTTATAATAACTGTTGTAACCATTAGTATAATTGTTATATCTGATTATTATAAATTTCTGGATATTCTTATTATAATATTTATTATTAAGATTTTTATCTCCAATAAAATTTTAAATATTTTTTATTAATTATTGAATGTTATAGTTAATATTTATGAAGTGATAGAATAATACAAATTTGAAAATAAATTTCCTATTTTAAATACTAGTTACAATAATTTAACTAATATTAGTATTAATATTTTTATTTTAAAAATTATTGGTATAATTAGGATAAAATTTGCATTAATGTGTATAATTTTATTCCACAATAATAATATTTATAATAAGGAATGTAATTATAATAAAATGTTAATAAAATATCTAACCTAGGTTATGCATCAATTTTAATAAAAATAATACATTAATTATAATCATTAATATTGTTACTTAAAATAATTAATATTATTATATATATAATAGGTGAACTAGGTAAAAATAACATAAGTACTAAAATCTAGTTGCAAATAAGTTGCAACTAGTTTGGTGACAATTAAAATGTTTAATTTATATCTTTTGTATTTCATTCTTGTAATGTGAAATATATAATTAAATGCACTTATAAATCCAAAGTGCAAATAGGCTTTAAAGGATGAACCAATGAAATAGGCTCAACCTTAAAGAGTTAAAGTTAAACCCAAAATAAAAATGGATTATTTTAAGCCTATTTAAATAGTTTAGACTACATTTAACATACCTACCTCCTTAGCCTACCTACCTACCTAAATAGGTTTAATTTAAAGAAATATAACCTATCGATTTAGGTAAGTTCTTAGCCTAGGTAGACCCTACTTAAGTAGGTAGGTATCTAGCCTAAGTGGAACCTAACTAGCCAGCTTCATACATTGATTTTGATTTGAATTTATTTTGGTTGAAATTAAATTAGTACACCACATGGAAATTTTTAATTGTGCCACATGTAAGATCTAAAACCATATAAATTTATGAATTGAACATATTAAAATATCTTAAAATTATATTTTAAAATTTTGGGACACATGGCAACACATCATTTATTTTCATTGTTCATCAAAACAATCACATATTAGTTGCATGTGACAATAAGTATATGATTAAAAAAAGATGAAATCATATTTTGTTAATTTTTCCTTCATCCAAAATCCTTTATCATTTGTGATTAGTGTTGTATATGACTTGACTTTTCTGACTATGGATAATTTTGTTGTAGATTTTACTTGTGAATAAAAACTAATCACAAAGACTAGTCATAAATTCCATTTTTTTTCCTAGTGTGCACACCATTGAGGTACGGTGCATAGTTTTTTAATGGGGTGGTGATCCAAATTTTACCACCTTGGAAAACTATGATTCCATCAACACCAAAACAAACATGCTTATGGGCAACATTAGTTTCAATCAAGCCTCCAAATCAAGCAAGACTTTCCACAATTGTGGTTGTTAACTTATCAACAATGGCTTCATCCACCCTCTATAGGTTTAATAATTTCATGATTTTCTTCTAGCCATTTACTGCATAAGCATGCATAGATAACCATATTTGGTTGTCAAAAGTAGTGACTTCGCCACAACTCATTGATATGAATTGTGATTTGTGCATAACTTTGATGGGCCTTAAAATAATGTTGTGCATAACCTCAACCATGGTCTAACCCATAGTGTTTGACCAATGTTTTTGAGGGCAATGTTCAACCTTCAAAAGTTGGAAAAAGGATTTGAAAGATTTGAAATTAGGTATGGGATGACCTTGTTTTAGTAGATGCCAAATCGCAACAAACTACAAATATATATATTTTGCATTGCCTCCATTAGCAAGCTAAAGAACAACATTATCATGCCCAATGGATCCATACAAAAATTCATTTCTTAAATCTGCATTAACAAAATATTCACCAATAGTAATTCCTAGGCTAGCTATTGTGCACTTCCTAAGTTAAAATGCTTCATCTAAAAATTGAATTTTGACATGATCAATTTTTCTCTCCTTTCAATGACCATGCAAATTTTGCATTTCAACATTTTCATCTTCCCATTAGTCCCACATATTGGATGATGAAGGTGTCTCATACACAATACAATGACTTGGAAGAATTGGAGGAATCTCCACATCAACATCTATTGAAGTTGAAGCAAAAAATAGGTGTAATTTAAAGTTGGGAGTTGGACACAAGGGTGCCATAGCCAAAAAAACTCAAATGGTAACAATGTTGCAACAAAAGTTTTGACCAAAAAAATGCTTTCAAATCTATGATGAAATCATAACTTTTGAACCTCAATCATTCATTGACTAACTTGTGCAAGTGTAAGAAAAAAATGAACAAACTCCTACTCTATAACAAACAATCTAAAACACAAAAACACATACTCCTTTTTGAGCTTTTAGATATTTTATTGTCTCGAATTCAATTTTCGAAGAGAGTAAAAAGTTGATTAGTTACATAGTGTGCTTGTATGAACTCCAAAACACCACATCCAAGAAGCATTGAAACATTAACGAACAAAAAAACAATGAAACACATAAAAACATTAGAACACAAAGAAACACATAAACAAAAAGAAACATTAAAAATAAATCCAACAAATGTTAGATTCTATGCAACAACCATACATAACACATACATACATGAAAAACTTGAATGCTTTTGAACTTAGATTTTGTAACATTTTTTTTAACATAAACACCTTGGCCTTCAACCTACAAGAGTTATGTAAGACCTTCACAAGACCCGTGCAACATAAACAATGTCAAAACAACTCATGCAACACAAATTGGAAAAACAACTCATGTTTTGTAAAATGTCTCCAAAACACAAATATTTGAGGAAACTTTGGCTTGCAAATAAAGTTGAAGGAGGGAATAGATAAAACTCTAAACATGATTTGATATTACATCATACATTTTTTCTTCTATTTTTCATTGTGTTAATCCCCTATTGTTTCAAAAGACCGATATCAATTGTGTTAATTGCAAAATAACATTGTAAGTTTGAAACATGAATATCCAACAAAATAAACTTTACAAACAAGAAACCTTGAAACTTGGAAATGATTGTACCTTGAAGCTAAACATTGATCCTCCAATTTGTTGTTGCACCACATTTTGTTGCCTACATTCAATATCAAGTTAGTACAATGCTAAAGGCAAGATGCACTAGGACTTGCATCAAGATCAATTTACAAGATACACTTAATAGATCTTGTTTACAATCTTGTTACATCTTTGGATCGTTTAAATTTGTCTTTCCTAAAATGCCATCTAGGGCATTCATGAAATGTTTTAATGTTTAGAATTCATCTTACAAATGAACCTCCATAGATTTGTGTTGTTTCTAGGTAGGCAATGAACATTAACTTGAAGGTGCAAACAAAAGGTGAGAAAAAAATGTTTTAGTCGGACATAAAGGCAGTGATTGCTACTGTGAGCTCTTACAACCAGTGGTGATGGTAGGGAGCTTGTAATAGTGGCAAAAATGAATGACATGATTATGTGAGGAGGATTGTGGCAACAAATGACATTGTGCTATCTTCTTGGGTGACACCTAATATCAATTGACCATCACATGGATAGTTCCAAAAAAATTATCATCATTCAATATATGGTGACATGATGTAGATTTGACCATTCGATTTTATGGCATTTGCCAAGCCCTTTTGGCACTTGCCAAGTTACAAAATTTTACCAAAAACAAATTTGCATATAACCTCTAGCATTGGAGAGAATGTAATGTGTACATAAAATTGAACCTAGTTTTTGAATTAGGTCTAAAGGTTTTTGAAATTGAAAAAATGTGTTAAAACTAGAATTAAAAGATTAATAAATTGGAAGAACCAAGCTCAAAACCCACTTGGAAAACTTCCAAATAAATTTAAAATATCAAAATTGAGATAAAAATCTATTTGAACAAGGAAGAACCACACAACGCTTGCTTGCTTGCTTGGACTTCATACATGCCAAGCACGGGGTAAACAAGTGTGGGGTCAATGACCCATGCAAGCTATAATTTTATATTGATTGTATAAACATATATATGAGTCATTATTTTTACATTTCACAATTTGTCCATTTTGTTGGGAACTTTGCAAGGGAACACATGGAAATTTTGTATCATGTCCTTTATATTGATAAAAAGCCGAGGCAAAAACTAAAAATTGAAGTAAAACTGGAGCCGAACGAGTTTCATACATTTCCAACATCGAGCTTAGTTTGGCTCTACTTTCAATGCAATTTTTAGGTTCCCCTTCCCTTTGTTCTCCAATGAAAAAGCCCCTTGCAAAGTTCCCATGTGCTTGTTTCCAAAGTTCCCAACAAAATGGGCAGACCCCAAAAGATAAACAATACGACTCATATATTGGAACTATGGGAACAATGCAATGTAGCCTACATATGACAAAGGAAATGGCATAAAAATAAAAAAAACAGATGGAGAACAAATTGGGAACACAATTAGGAACATTATCATGCACTTTGGGAACATGTGAAGGAAACAAAATCCCCACAAAACCCCAAAACTTATTCAGGTTACCTCAACCCTAGAAAGGAAAAAAAAATGGGACCATGAGACTCAAAATAGCTCACCTCATTGGTGGATGTCTTTGAAATATTTTCCTAGTTTTCTTTAGCACCCACTTTTGCCTAGGCTACTACCATAGTCAGTACAATCTACACTATTTGAGTGGGTACCAATTTGTTATTTATATTAATTAGTTGTGGATGCGCCCAAAGTGTTTAAATTTTTTTAAAAAATAATTTAGATTTTAAATTTAGGGTTTGTTGAAGGAGCCACTTTGATTGGCTCATCACAAATTATTTTGAAAACATTGGCCACTCCCACCCCAAAATAGAAGCACAGAGGTGCCTCCCTTTGGCCCCCTTTATATATATATATATATATATGAAAGTTCAACAAATTGGGCCTCTTGGGTCACATTTAGGCTATATGCTACATCACCCTTTTTTTGCTAGACTAATTACCCTTTGGTTCATTATTAAACTAATAACATTATGTGTATTTATATTTAGTTTTATTAATTACTTATGGGATTGGGTCCAAAGTAATTGATTTTCTCTTCTTTTTTTTCTTTTCTTTTTCTTTTGGGGAAACAAATGGGCCTCTTTAATTGGCCCATCACCAAGAAAACACTTACTCTAGGGAAAATTTATCCCAAAATAGAAGCTTAAGTAGTAGATGTAATCCCTTTGGTTTATCTATATATATATAGCTTACAAAGGTTTAAAAAACAATTGGGGAAAGGATATGGGATAAAGTGTGGAACTATTGGGAACAACTTGTGGAGCTTATGGGAACTTGATGAACATAATGGGAGCATAATGGGGAACTTGGTAAGAACACAATTGGGAAGGGAAAAAAACATGGTGAGAATTGAGAACACCAACATCCTCCCCCACCCAAAAAAAGAAAGAAAGAAAAAACAAAGAAATCTCAAATCCTAATTCTGTCATTTCTTTGCCTACCTCCTTTAGTTTTTATGACCTACTACTTGTGGACCTTCTAACCTTAGGTTAAGGTTTAGGGTTTAGGGTTTACTTCTGGATTCTTTAATGGTGAAAAAAAGCATTTGTGGGATGTGGTGGCCCGAGGAGAGAGAGCGAGGGAGGGAGAAGACAACCCAATGTAAGCATCAATGGTCAGATCCCTCTCCTAAAGAAAACCTCACATCCTCACTCAAAAGGCAAAAAAACTGGTGAAGAGACGAAGAATCCCTATTTTCCCTCTTTCACAGAGACAACTGCTTTTGCTTGCCGCGTCCCAAACTCAAACTCATCATCAAACTTGTGCCCAGATTCATTCTTTGTAGCTAATAGTCCAATTAGGTTTAGGGTTTAGGGTTTAACCCACCCACTCCATGAGCAAGTTCCAGAAATAAAGCACCCACCTGAGCCAGAGCTGAGGGCTGCATGCTTCCAGAAATGCACCCACTCACGCCAGAGCTGAGGGGTGCATCCTTTCAGAAAAGTGCCCACTTGGGCTGGAGCTAAGGGGGGCGTATACGTCCAGAAATCCTTGCTCCAAGTGTGTTACTGAGCTTCAAAATCAACATGATTTTTTAAAATAAATTTTCTTCTGATACCCAGTGAATAATAATAGCACAGAAGAACTGATGGCTGGGCATTTTGGAAAATGGAATGCCCCAAAGCGTGGGGATTGTTCTGTTTTCCAATATGTCCCATGGGATTTTTATGCTCTGTAAGCATACCTCCGAATGCACATAAGAAAAAATCTCTGAGGTTTTTATGACTAACAAACACTCAATTAACAAATTTTTTATTAATCCATCACCATGTTTGTGATTAATGAAACAGCCACAGCTTTCAGGACCAGCTGGAAGTGGAAGCAAAAGTGGGGAGGGACAATTAGGGAAGCTTTGGGCTTTTTGTAATTGCATTTAAAGTGGAAGGAATGAACAAGAGGGTCCCTGTGGTTCCAAACTGAAATGACCAGAGCACATCT
>Ga0209208_10010219_pt1 | contig 12218 bp, 11 predicted proteins | sample S1TSphfallax_3_FD_187694 | JGI IMG/M metagenome (GOLD analysis project Ga0209208, IMG submission 187694) | Host-associated microbial communities from peat moss isolated from Minnesota, USA - S1T2_Fd - Sphagnum fallax MG (SPAdes) (version 2) | ecosystem: Host-associated > Plants > Peat moss >...
AATGCTCAAAGTCATGGCACTTACCTTGTCATTTCGGGTTTGTTGTTTTTTTTTCTTTAATGATGAATTGTTTCCTCAATTAAGTCAAAACAAAAAAAAACAAAAAGACGATTCAATGAAGACTTTGTTAAATATTAAATTCACATTGCTATGGGCTAAATTTTTTATTTTTTTTGTTCAAGAAAATAGCAAATGATATAACATTTTGAATGTGATCAAACCTTGGGTAGTTGAACTTTACTTCAAACTTTACCTCAAGATGAATGTTAAAATTAGTGTTGGGGAATTATATTACCTATCATTTTTTCCTTTAGGGTAGGATGTAGATATGAATGAATTTTAAGTTTTAAAATTAAGGCTCAAGTACCCATACTCAGCACCATGCACCACCCTCCCCCATCATATACCCTATTTTAGGAAAAAATAAGAACACCTTACTACCTTAGCAACTTCAACACTAATTCTATATTTTTCAAATGCTGAAATTAACAAAAAAAACATTCTTTCAATTTTTTTTTAAATTATGAAAGGAAATATTAAATCTTCAAAAAATTATATTTGTTGAAATGAAAATTTCTAAATTAACATGTGTCAAATGCCAAAGTATTATGTATATGTGTGTCTTAAATAATGGGAAAAAAATCAATTTGAACTTATATAAAAAATATAAAAACCCCAAATCCAATGGGAATTTTTCCAATGTTCATTTTACATTTTCTTTTCCAAATGGATGTTGTTAAGATGCAAAAACAATAAACAATTAACTTGCAGATGTAGTTAAATGTAATATCAAGTTATAAGGTATATCTAAATAATAGATAGGTTATATAAATATAGACCTTACTTACCTTCAAACCTATATATTCAATCTCTAAAATATATTCGTCCCCAAATATGCATAGAATCAACACATGCAAAATGGTTATGAATAGGTTTTTTAAAACTCTAAATGTGGAAAATATATATGCATAAATATATCAAATTTGAAAAAATAAGTTACATTTTGCGATACACCCTATGAGTAAAAATAATAATAGGAGTCATTGGCATGCTCAAAAATCGTTGTGATTATTGTACTTCAATAGCAAATTCACTAGAGTAATTAGTTAATTTTGAGTATTCCATTTTAACAAATAAAATATTTTTGAATATTTCAAAAGATGTTTCATTTTTTTCACAAAAAAAAAAATTCTTTGAGAAAGATATGTTTTCAAATTTTTCAACATGTTTAAAAATAATATAATTTTTTTTGAACTTACTACTCAACTATAGTAGTCCTAACATGATGATGTGGCAACATAAGATTGGTCAAAAAGTCCTAACACAATGTTGGACAACAACGCTTATACAAGTTTTTACATTTTTTCACTATTTTTTAAGCACAAAACATTGGTTATGGCTAAAGTGACTCATATTAACTTATTATAACCCCTATATACATCCAATGGATATATCCAAGTAAACAATATACCCACATGCACCAAAGTTTTAACACATTATGTCGTGTATCTGTTGAGATTTACATTTACATGATAACATGTTTAAAAAATAATTCATGTGAATGTAAATGTCCTTAAATATTACAATTTGTAGAAAATGGACATATTACACCTCATACTTTTCATCAATGGCTATGGATTTCAAAAACAATAACAAAAGCAAGTTGACAAAAGGAAGCTCACTTAAACCAAGTTGCTAATGAAACTTGCTACAACATTAAGAGTTGCAAGATGAACATTAAACCACCACTCAAACTTGCAAAAATTACAAATGCAAAAACATGGGGGTTTTCATCCTAAATTGTAAAGATTGCTTTGTAAGACCAAGAATGAAAGGAATTGCAAAATAATCATGGGAGGGTAGTGGAACATGATAAAAAAAGTAAGGAGTAAGGGGCTCACATGAATCAAGTCGTTGGAACTTTCAATAACACAAACTTGTAAAATGACAACACTACCACTGATTGCACTTGCAAATAACTTCTAGACAAAGGAAAACAACATGGCCGAGGAGCTCACAAGACCACAATGAAATTTGTTTTGTAAATCTTCCATACCTAACCTTCTTTTCTCCTACCTACCACCCTATTATTTCCTCATGCTTACCATTTGTCCCTTCACCTTTTGTTTTTTTTCCCTTTTTCTTGTCTTTTTTCTTTGTTGAACCAACTCCATTTCCATAGCGATTATCTTGAGCCCAAGATGGAAAGAAAAAGAAAAAGGAAATACAATATTGCATATGTTATTATGTGTTGTGTGCATTTATTTGTTTACATTGTTTTATATGATTTTACACAATGTGTAAAATTAGAAAGTGTTTTTTTTGGTGATTTATAATAACATTTATCATGTTTTACACAAGATGAACCTTGCATGGTTTTATACTTATAGATATGTAAATGAAAATTATGAACTTACGTTTGATGTGTATATCAAAAACTATATACATGCACAACATTGGTTAAAACCAAGTCCAATAAAATGTGTGGGAATACTTTAACAACCTTACTCGTTATAATAAAAATGTCTAGATAGTCCTTATGCATGCATCTAATATCGATCTTTTATTTTCAGTTTAGCTTTTCATTAAGTGTTGATGCTCAAAACCAATGTTGGGAGGGCAAAAGCAAATACACATATACTTGTGTAAAATTGGGAAAGTGCAAATGATTGACACGTACCCAACCAATTTTTTGGATTTACACTTATCCTGCTTGCCATGTAAATATATTCTTACACTTATATTCATGTAGGAAAAGTGTAAATTTTTTTCATTCACACTTACAAGGCCTTAAGTAAATGCATTTGGCAAAGTAGGTATAAATGGATTAAATTCTAGAAAGAAAAAAAAACTCCACACACGGCCCCACCCTTCCAACCTCATTATTAATTAACAACTCAATGTGTGTATTCCACCCCATTAGAAATCCAGAATCTTAGAAGCAAGTTTGAAACCAAATCCAATTCCATGTAGACACTACACATTCCCCAAGGCTAAACATAGGTACCAAGTTTTACATCAAGTTTGAACTTGGAATTTTATAAGTAATTAAAATTGATTATTTATTTATAGAATGTAATTTACTTGTTAACTTTTCAAACAAATTCATCTTGCCTACCCAAAAAACTTAAACCTATGTTTTGAAGGTTGTTTTAGAGCTTTGATTTCAATTCCAAATAGTTCCACAATCTAATTCTTGTGTTGATTCTAACAAATGGAAGCAAACATGGGTTCAAACACAAGAACCTAAATTAAAACCCAAGCCCTTGATTTTGACCTTGCAAACTATGAAACCTACCAACACTATTCAAAACAATGGAAAGGGATAGGACCAACATCACATTGGATGACATGTGGCAACCTTTTTTTTAAAAACAATTTAATTTCAATTTGAAAATACAAATGTAATGAACAGGTAATGGACAAGGAACCAAATTTTTAGTTTACATTAATATGGATTACATTAACATTCAAGATGGAACAATTTTAATCATCGCAAAAAAAATGCCACACACTAAGTTTGTATTTATTGTTACAAATTTGTGTTTGCACAACAATTAAATGAACTAAATCAAACTTTGAACATTTAAATCAATACATGTCAACTATTTTTGATAAAGTTGAATTGTGTTCATGACATGATTTGTGTTACATGCAACACCTTATAGATATGTGAAATATAACTTTTGGTTTTGTGACACAAACATATGTTGCCCAAATGCAAGAAATCAACATTGTGAATGTAATTTAAGAATTAACATTTTCCAAAAGGGTCAATGTGAATTAGATTAAGACTTTTTTTTCTCATTAAAAATATGATCTAGGGATTAATAATGGTTGAAGGAATTCACATGGACAATAATGTTTTTCTTTTTGGTTCATTATGAATTTGATGGAAATAAACAAACAACATAAAGGAATCCATGTGGGGTCAAGTTTTTCTTGTTCAAGCACAAACATCACAAGAACGAAAAATGGATTTTTTCATCTTGGATACTATGGTTGTGTGGTTCATGATCATATATATAGTAAACCCCTTTTATAATCGCGCCCATTTTAGTCACATTATTGTTTGTGTCACACATTTTTGATAACCATTTGTTTTAGTAAGAAACACCATTTTAAAAAGTCATTATCACACTCGTTAGTAGCACAAAATATTTGCAAAGCTTTTTTTGTTAATGTGATTATAATGGGAAAAATTTAGGATAAGTATTAGGGTTTTGTAAATTGTAGTTCCCTTTGGCAATGTTAGTGTTGCTTTGTGTTTAAGTTGTGCAAACTAACAACAATGAATCTAGTTGAAGAGAAAAAACAACTTTTTGGTGTAGACAAACAAATAATATGCAAACTTTTCAAAAAAATAAAAAATTCTTAATTAGAAAAATAAGAAAAAATCACAAGCTTCTTCAAATTTAATAATGCATATTAGAGCTTAGAATAATTCATGTAATTTTTTTTAATAATTGGCATTTTTATTCTAACATAAAAAGGCTATTTTGTAAAGTTTTATTTTCGCTTAGAGTCACAATCTTGTAAGGGTTTATATGGAATGTGACTATACACACTTAAATCACAATTCATTAATGTCAAAAAAAAAAAAGTGGTCACCAAGGGCATGTGTCACACCTAGAGGAGGCATTATTCATGGATGTAAATACCCTCCTCTACCAATACAAAAACAAACATATTACATACCTTATAATGCCTTCTCTTTGAAAGGTGAGCTCTAGGTACATGATTGCACCATTGGGCTTTGTAGTAGGTTGCCTACCATTTACCTATCATTTCATCTAGTTGGTCATCCATCCCTATACCTTCAAAACATTGAATAACCTAAGGAGGATCTTAATTCATCCACAATATTGTTTAGTCATCCAAATTGGTGTTAAAGAACTATTTATCACTTAGTGTTTCTTCATCCACATTCGGGGTTGAAGTTTTATTTTATCACTAGTGGTTTATTCATCCAAATTAATGTCCATGATTATGTATCACTAATGTTCATTCATCAACATTGTCAATGTTTATTTATTTGAATCCCTAGTGTGTATTTCATCCACCCTAGTGTTTGTTCATGCACGTACCAACAAGTACTGTACGGTTACTCCTTTGGTTGGACCTAATCTAGTCCACAAGGACAAGGGCTGGTGAACAAACACCCACCAACACACCAATGGATGGAAGTTGCAACCCCGTTTCAAGTCTGCCGTGGATGAACTCCAACAGATTGGATGAACCCCAATAGATTGGATGAACCCTTCTCCTCCACAAGAGAGAGGGAGACAAACATGTTGGGCTAGGCTAAAGCTTTAGGAGTCATTTTTGTGCACTGGAAATTTTCTCTATTTGTGTTTCGTGATTTGAAGTGTTACAAGTTAAACAACTCCCTTGTTTTTAGTGGAGAGGAAAAAAAATTGGAAGATGGCCAATGGATTGTACAAGCTTGGACTTGCTTTCTTGCTAGTAACAAATGTGGGTATTTTCAAGTGCCCACATACAAAATACCCGCATATGTTACTGGCACAAGCAGCAAAGGACATCACAATCCAGAATGACAGTGGGTATGATATGGTATTGAGCTGTGATGATTTGGCTGAGACTATCACATTGCCAAACCAATCAGTCATTTACTTGTTGGACCCGAGACAATCGCCCCAACATTGCTATGCTGCTTGGAGTAATGGTCGTGTTTTGCATTTCATTGCTGACAAGAGCAGCACCGGATATGACACAAATTGGGACTTTGTTGGATCTCAGACATTTCTGAATAATCTCCAGCTCAATGATAGTCAAGCCAATACTTGGTAAAAATCTTGCAACCCATCAATCATCATCATCGTCATCAACATCATCTATGTTCTGTCAATTTGAGTGATCCAAGAAGGCCTGGCCCCTAAAAGAATCCCATCACAAAGATTCACATGACACCAACTTCTGCACTTACTGAAATTTTTAGTGCAAAATTGTACTTGCAATAGATCACATATACAATTTCTTCTTTTTGTTGCTGCCAGTTGCACCTTTCTGCAACTCTGTGTATTCAATCTTCAACAATTCACAAATCTTCAAATGCAGGCAAAGTATCTTCTTCAATCATGTAAATTTGAAATTGCACTCCCCAGCTTCCCCATCCTTCCCATTTGCATCTCTTGTAAAAAATCAGAATATTTCATGTCCAAGTACTGTAGGTTTTGATGTGCGCCAAAGGGTATGGCAAGTTAGGGCGGAATGCACTCGTGTCCATGGAACAGCTTGGATATGGCTCTTCCACTTCAAGTTTGATTCTATGCACCTGCTGTCAATCCTATCATGAAATTGAATATGTCGTGGCAGAAATTTGCCAGTATCAGAATGAATGGTTGTTCAAGCTGGTAAGAGTGTTTTACACTTGTGAGAGGAGAGGCGCACTACTCGGTAATCTCAACACAATTTTGTTCAGATCCCAACCAACCTCCTCCAATTCCCGAACAAATGAGTCAAATTGCTGTTGCATTGTATGCAGGCTTTTGATCAACCTGCTCCCTTGTCCCCGAAGACTCACAACCCTTTTCTCATCAGTACATATCATATCATCTGAATTCTCTCTAATGTTTTCTAGCCGACCGCTTTCTAAGAAAGCTTGCATCTCTTCACCATTCTGTAAGTTTGGAAGCAACAGCAGACTTGCTTGGTACATGCTTCGTAATATAGTCAGGCTCGAACAATCCTCCTGCAAGGACAAAGTACAGTCCCAAAACAACCAGTCAACTTTTCATCCTCCCAATGTGCAAAAATCAACAGCTACCTATATGAAAACACCCTTTTGCAACATGGCTAATGCAGCATCAAAATAGTGAGTTTTGAAACAATTGTCTCCCTCTGTCTACCTTGAATAGAACACGCGCTTCAAGCTGGTGGTACAGATTTTGGTGAAGAAACAGCAAGTACTTCTCAGCATCATATACTTTCAGAAGATCCTCAACCTGGCCCAAATTGTAAGACTACCCATCATCATGACAAGCAAACCACCTGGGAAACAGAAAGGAGGAAAAGCAAGTGAGCTACAATAGAAATACCCAACAAACATTTTGCATGTGCAACAATAGGAGTTTCTGTTCTCAAACACCACCAGTTGTTACCTCTTGGGTTAAAGGCTGGGATCCCAGAAGGTTCTGAAAAGATGAACCAATCTGAACACGTGGAGCAATCAAAGATGGTGGCATCATTACACTCTCCATTTTGTTGCATTCATGACGCCCTGAATACAGTAGGCATTTTCCAGTTTAGGGTCTAGGGTCATATCTACCCTAAAAATCATATCAAAAAAAATTCCCTTTCTCAAATGTCTGATGTGGAGGGAACATTGCTTCCTGGCAGTTGGTACCTGGAACTGGGAAGCCTTTGATGTGAGCAACAATCAGCAATTGTGCACGCTTGTAGTTAATCTGCACACCACCCAGAACCCAATAAAAGCTTACAAGATGCATTCACTTGTAGTAAGAAGCCTTGATCTAACAGAACATTCTCATCTAGTCATGGCAGCAAGTAAAGCTGCAACTCAGTGTACAGAAAAACTCCAATAGCTTATTATTGGCATAATGTAGCTCACAGTGTATAAGCGTAATGTTGCCAAACACATGTATCGTATGTAAAGGTGTACAATCCTGAGCACAAGCCATGTTAATGCCAGTTTCCAGTATGTCATCATTCCTGGTGCTGCCTGCAAATGTAACACCACGTGTAAGAGTACCATCCTGAAATCAACCCAAAACCTTGATCAGTTGTGTGCACAAAGCAATTTTATCTTCATAAGTACTGAGAATTTTTCAGAATAATCTCTGTTTGGCCAATATATGCTGGTGAGGATGAAAAGAGTTGGAGAACAGATTTGACCAGAATGCAGACACCAAGTGCAAGGCCGCAAAGCTCAGCAGCAACTGTCCACACCTCCTCTTTGGCCAGGACGTCTCCCACATTCTCAGATATTGCAAAATGGGTGTGCACTACTTGATTTGAAGGTGCTGCTAATCCTCTTCCCATAGCCTGTTCAACTCACACACCAAACCAGATCAGTGTATATGGCAACACTGAATTTCTGTCTGCACATTGCATCCTGCAAAATTCTAGGGCAAATCTAGAATGAGATTCCAGGAAAAAGAGTAACAGTTTCAAACTGTGGTGCAGTATATTATGGACAACTAAGTTTGGCTTGTGCTGTCAAGGCTACATGTCCCAAGAGAGAAAGCAAAAAAAATTACCTGCAACAAATAACCAAGGGAAGCCAGCACCAAAAACCTTTGAGGAAAGACAGGTGTGAGCAAGTCAAGTACACTGCAATTTTCCAAAAGGCTTGAAATTAAATGCCTGGAGCATAATATCACATGATGGAATTTGGACTGCATTTCCAAATCAAGATAAATTATAGGGACCACAACTCTGAGAACCCAACCTGACAGTAATCACTAAAGTATGCATGAGAATGGTCAATTTCCATCCATAAGGTACAAATATGTCAGTCCCCAAAAAACAGACCTGTTGAAACTACGGACATCATTGGCGAGACACAACACCATCTTATTCACCCAACAGTAAGAAGGGCTTCCTAGAGGTATCATCATCACCCAATAAAAATAAAAAGCTTTGAACATCTTAGTATTTTCGGCCAATGCTCAGAGTGTCATCACAGTTTCTTGAGTCAGAATTCTCAAGAATGGTAAGCAGGTGCAAAAGGAGGATCCAGGATGAAATGAGGCAATTACAGTAAAGGCTAAACCTGCCAAAACTGGCCAATATATCTCCATAGATGCCCCACTGCTTTGGATCCTCATCAAAAAGGCTCCCAAAACGGCCGCCTGTGCACCCACCCAAAAAGAGCATGCACAAAATGGGTGACCTAAAACCTTTTGTGTATAACTAAGAACAGACACATCCCAGTGCACATTAACAAGCAGAAGAAGAACATGTGTGTGCACTTCTTGTCTTGCAAAACATTAAGATTCTTTTAAGATTTCTTTCTCTCTTCACAACTTTGCAAAAACTTGGTTCTACGGAATCATACTTAGGTCTGGGGCTGAGCTGCATTTCAATGACAGAAACCAGCTTCCAGGCAAGAACCCTAAACCTAGTGCAAACTTCAATATGCCAAGGACTCAGACGCTGCCTTAATAGATTTTACCAAAAGAGTTGTATACAAAGTCTAAGCCATACCGATGAATATACGCCCAACCGCTCCTAATCCATCTTTTGTTATCCATCTGCAATGACAACAACAACAATACAAGTGTGATGAATAATACAGGAAATTCTCAAGAGTATATCCAATGAGAAAGAAGACTGGCCAGCAGATTTTCAGGGATGTTGATAAACTTATGCCATGTGACAAGGTCTTATACTCACTTGATAGCTGCAGTAGCACCACCTGCAGTTGCTGGATTTGCCCCAATGCCGAGTGCCTGCTTTGAACACAAAACAAGATAATACCATTGCAGTAAATCTCATTGCCAAGAAGCTTGAAAACTATGTACAAACAGTTTCTGCAAAGCTTGATGGATAGCTTGCAGTGCATTCTTGCATGTAAGTGAGAGATCTTGCAACAACAATACATTACCCTAATTGTACAATTCCCACAATTTGCAGAAAAACCTTCCAAACTACTGTGGCCGTGATAATTCAGTCAGGCAAATTTTGGATTGTCAATTTGACCTTGAGGAGGCTGGAAGTGACAATGGTGTTGGATGCCCAGCCGGTGACAAGGGAAGGGAACTGCCACAACATGTAATAGATGTAGTCATCTGACACAGAACCTGCACATTTGCATTTCCCGCATAATTTTTCTTTTCTTCATTCCTCATTGAAGAAAAAAGCATGAAGTGCACAGCAATGTCAAACTGGGGCCAGGCTGACTTTCTCAAATTGTCAACCGCAAAATCACATTCCAAAGCAGCATCTCCAGGGATGAGATCTACAATGCTAACTCACCAGTCTATGATCTTCTATAATGGGAGCTTGGACTGTAGTAGTACCTGGGAAGCCAGCTGGGAGGATGAAGTTCAGAAATGCTTGTGGCAATAGATAGGGTAAGATCCATGCCAGTTTCCAATCATTTCCTGTCAGATTAACAGGTACTGCATTCTCGAGATTGCTTGTCACCTCACATTTGAGCTTCCCTGGAGCCTCTTGATTCAGCCAATACCTGAAGAATCATGATCCATCCAAAGGGGACACTCTGTCAACAGGCAGGTCCATGGTGTACTATGTACTATGTACTCTTCTAGGTGCAATGTACTCTCATCATCATCATCCTTTTGCACTGTTGCTGTTTGCAAAGAACCCATAAAAGCAAGTCTAGAGAATGTCCTGCAAACTGCAGACATGATTTTGACAAACCACCACCCATGTGAATGTGGGTAACAAACAAACAAACAAACATTGTGAACTTGAGCATTCAAGAGATTTAGCTCATGCAGCAACCCAATAGGAATCACTAAGTAGACATGCCTGCGGACTCGTTCTGGTCCAAGTTTTTCCTCCATCACACATGTCCTCTTGGAAGTCATAATCTTCTCCTCACCCATGAGCTTCCCAGTAGCCTCAAGTCCTACCCCATCATCATCATCATCCACAGACCTTCACAACCAAAAACACACATTAGTCAAAACCAGCAGCAGCAAATCCTTGAAAGTCCTTGAGCAACAAGCCATGAACAACAAGAGTACAAGTTTATGGAATGGTTAAAAAGCTCTCACATTGTGCAAGGCTTTTAATTTTGAAGCTGGCATTTGAGAGTGCAAAGCAAAAGCTACTGTTGCAGACAGATACACACACACACACACACACACACGACAGTGTGATTCTTACCAGGAACGGCGATGATGCACATGATCCTCTCCCATATTTTGCAGAGCTCACAAATGGAGTCCCCCTTGATCTTCTTCTCAATCAATCTTCAGACAAAAAAAAGGTTACACCAGCGTTGGTGGTTGCCAAAACTTTGAGCTTTGAGAGTTGTAGAGAACATGAGGCACACAGCTGATCAATGCATGCAGAACTACTACTACTACTACTACAACAACCCATGAGAGAGATTCAGAATCTCTACAACACAACAACAACTTGGCACATCAATGCTGCAACAGTAACTGCTGCTGCTGCTGCTGCTGCTGCTGCACCTGGGAAGTTGAGTGCAAAGTTGATGTGATCTCCCATTTTGCAACAATGGGTGTCAATGATTCTCAACCAACTTGTCACAGATCAGCTCCATTGTCCTCTCTCTCTCTCTCTCTCTCAAAGCCCTCTCTTTCAACATTCTCTCTCTTCTCTCTCTCTCTCACAATGGACAAGAGAAATGAAAATATTTCTAGTGTAAATTGACAAGTTCTTAAGTAATAAAACCAGTAAATAAATAAATCTTGGGAGGTTTGAGCTGAATCTTCTAATTTCTAAGTCTTTCATTTCAGTCTTTTTTAGCACATTATTTTTCAAATTTAAAGAGTCAAAATTTTTGTGCTTCTTTCAAAAATTGAGTTTCAGTTTCATGTTACATAATACTAACACACTTCCCAATGTTAAAAAAGATTATGGGTATTTTATGGATATAATAGAGTTTCATAGTAAATTAAAAAAAATAGAAGTATATGTAAGTATGAAGTTCCAGCAATTAAAATTAATATTTAACTATAAAGTTCAGTCAATTTATTAACTTTTTTTTTAAAAAAATAATTAATTTGTTTACTTACTGAACATTTTGACTCTCTTTTTTAAGAATGTTTTTTCATGGTTTTTAGTTTTGGTTCCAAATCTAGCAAAAGACTAATTTTTCAGAGTGTTCCACTTGAATCCAAATCCGAGGAAACTTGAACTTGAATGTCCCAAGTTTTTTTTTACCTTACAAATCAAATGCCCTCACAACACCGCTATAATCTAGAAGAGTGTCGGGTTGTTCTTTATTTTTATGAAGAACCTCCAATTCCAGTTCTAAAATCAAAGTTAGAATGGTTTAAATTTTAGTTCTCACACATAAATGGAACTTGTAATCCAGTTTCATGTCAAGTCCTTTAAGAAAATTTAATTATGGTTTCAATTTCAATTCTTAAAATTGGACCCAATTTCAATAAGATAACCCAGACCAAAACCGATGATATTAACTCTTGATTAATCCTCAGTTAACCCTTGATTCTAATTTTTATTTTTATTTTTCAAAAAAATTTGGTTCTGATTCTGATTCCACTCAAAAACAA
>Ga0209208_10010220_pt1 | contig 12216 bp, 12 predicted proteins | sample S1TSphfallax_3_FD_187694 | JGI IMG/M metagenome (GOLD analysis project Ga0209208, IMG submission 187694) | Host-associated microbial communities from peat moss isolated from Minnesota, USA - S1T2_Fd - Sphagnum fallax MG (SPAdes) (version 2) | ecosystem: Host-associated > Plants > Peat moss >...
GCAAGCTTCTGTGCTTGCGAGTCCCAGTAGTAGCGCAGAACTGGTGGATCCTGAGCTTGCCACACTGTTTTCTATCTGCACTGTCTGCTGATGCATTGGCCTGGTCTTAGTTGATTACACAGCCTTGGCTAATCAGGTACTTAGTTTGAGCACAGGTTATTGAATTTTACTTCCCAGCCATTTGATTCCTATCACCTGCATGATGATATTATTCCCTGTTGCTTCTAACATTAAAAGAAGAATACCACAACCCATTATGAGCTTGTTGAGAAGTTGTAAATATCAGGTAACCTAAACAATGGGGGTTCTAACAACGTCAGAAGATAAGCAGCAAACCACTTCCAGAAACACAACACAATCAAGGTGCACGGACTTGGAGTACATGTGAATACATGTGACTGGAGAATGAAAGTGAGATTGTGGAAGAGGGTTTTGGTAAAGCCCTTGTCCTGGGGCTTTACCCTACAATTAATTTCCAATCCATTAGGACCTGTCCGTATATGGACAGGTCCTAATACTTAGGGACTACGCATTAACGTCTTGGCCCTTAGGTGCAGCCTATCCTCTTGTTCTACTCTCGTGGCTCCTATTGGCCGAAGTGCACGTCGACCATTCATATTCGGCCACGTTGCTCGTATCCTCACAAATTACCCAAAATCCCACCCTCCCACAATCTCCCACTCCCTGTGAGAGACTTCAAATTTTCGGCCCTCCAATTGCGCAACCAAGCAATCAATCCTCAACAACAACTGCGCTGCATTTTGCTTCGCTTTGCTTCTGAAATGCTGACGAAATCCAGTTCTGGTTCTCAACAGCAGTTTGTTGTATTTTCGCTGGTAGGAAAACGAGTAAGGGGATTTGCGACGAGGGAGGCGTTGTTGTGAGGGTAGAAGCACGACCGCGCTAGCTACTACGGTGGCGCACTGGTTGTTAAGAAATTGTGTTCAGGAAGCTGTGGAGGGCGCACTGGGAGGCTCAGGAGTTTCAAGATGGTGATTGTAGTAGGATGTGAGCAGCCGTTGCAGACGATTTGTGGCCTGCAATTGTCGTCGTGCAATTTTGTGTCGAGGAGGAAGAGGAGAAGGAGGAGGAGTGATAGTAGTAGTGCAGGCGTAGCAATGCCGTTGTTGTTTATGCCTTGTCGCATTAGTGCTACTATCGCCTGTAAGCTGCAAGTTGTGAGCAGTGTTTGTAATAGGAGTTGCAGGAGCATCCTCAGCGTGGGGAGTCGGAGATGGAGGAGTCGACTCGTGTGCATGGGAGCAGAAAAAAGTTCACACAGACAGCAGCAACAGCACTCGCAGCAGCAGCGACGGGAGTTGAGTCCTGTAGAGCAGAAGGAGGAGGAGGAGGAGGAGGAGGAGGATCTGATGACTCACGGAGATGAATTTCCGTCATCCTCCGGCGCAATGGAGTTCTCGCTGTCCGTGGCTTCGATGGTAGATTCGGATGCGACGGCGATGGCGGATAGGAGGAGGAAGGAGAGGAAGCGGGAGCGGACGGCGTACATGTTTGCGGCGATAGCGTCCAGCATTGGCTTTGTCACTCTGGCGGCGGGCGCGGTGTATTACCGTTTCATTTGGCAAATGCAGGTTTGTATGCACAGCTGAATTCCGCTGACTCAGTTGCGCTGTCCGTCGCGGAGTGGTTTTAGCTGCATTCACGCGTTTTTCAGCGCCAACGTGACGAGTCGTCCTTAAAGCATTTTTACATCAAAATTTAGAATTTTGCGCCTGTTGCAAACCATTGGAGATATATATGGAGTTTTATATCCGTTTCATGTCGAGGTTCTGGGATATGTTTCTGTTTTAGTTGCTCACATTCTTTACTAATTTGCAGGGCAATGGTGAGGTGCCGTACTCAGAGATGCTGGGAACTTTTTCACTAGCGGTTGGGGCGGCGGTAAGAGCAATTCACTTGACCTAAATAAGGACATCTTTCTATTAGGCTTTTGTGATCACGAACATCTTTCCATTGTGTTTTTCTAGCTAGTTGTGCTCAGTCATCTCACAACTATAACGGTCAAGCATTGATCAATTGCAGGAGCTATGAGAGCTGCGAGTCAAACTGTGACTCACCATAAAGTGACATCTGTCCTTTTTTCATCAGATCATGTGTTACCAGAGTTACTGACATGATTAACTAACAGGTTTTCAAAGCTATTATCCCTGGAGCAAGAAACAAGGCCCTATGTGAGTGGCTTTCCATTAGGCTGCTGTGATCACAAGACACTGTGATCAGAGCAGCCTAATGGAATGAGATCCGAAGTCTCTTGGCATTGCTGTTTACAGTGTGCTGCTGTTTGAGCTTTTAATCTCATTGGCACACTTGAAGAACATTGCCATTATGCTGATGGTCTACTTTGTTCAGGACCTAATACCCATACATGACTATCTCCTGAAAGTGAGCCAAGAGAGTTTTTGTGTGCTTATCACAATGCCTCTAATTTGACTTCCCAGGTGGGCATGGAGTTTTGGGCACGCTGGGCACACCGAGCTCTATGGCATGCATCACTTTGGAACATGCATGAGGTAAGTTGAAGGTGTTTTGAGAATTCTTTTTGCTTCGTTCAAATAATAGCATAATAAAGGAACACATCATTGCATCATGATGATTAGCAATGATGGTGGGCAGCTTGTGTACTCAAGTCTCAGTTTGTCACAGCAAATAATGCAATCGTTTTGTATGTAATTGCAGTCACACCACAAACCAAGGGAGGGGCCATTTGAGCTTAATGACATATTTGCCATCATCAATGCTGTACCAGCCATTTCACTCATGGCAATTGGATTTTTCAACCATGGTTTTGTCCCTGGTCTCTGCTTTGGAGGGGTAAGCATGCAACTGCACATGCAGGAACATGTTTCCAGCATTTTATGGATAAGATCTTTGGTGTCAGATCTACCTACATATCACATCAATTGCTTAAATTAGTGATAGACTGTGGTGTTGACTTCATCTAAGCAATTAACACTTCTGTTCGTGTTCAGGGGTTAGGCATAACCATGTTTGGCATGGCTTATATGTTTGTGCATGATGGTCTAGTACATCGGCGCTTTCCTGTTGGGCCTGTTGCAGATGTCCCATACTTCCAGAAGGTGGCTGCAGCACATCAGGTACACTATTCTCCTTGCTTTCTACACTATAGTTGGGTAAGGGACATGTAGAAGAATTCCTGTATCTGGATGGAATCTGGTAAATAGGTACTCACAATGTTGATTACTGACTGGGTTTTGTTTGGGATTCCCAGCTGCATCATGCGGACTTATTTGGTGGCATTCCTTATGGTCTTTTTCTTGGTCCTGAGGTGTGAATCTCCTATGCTCATTTGCAGCTTGGGTTTGCTCTTGTCACATGCAAGTTTGTTATAATAGATTCATTGTTAATCTAACTTCTCTATCTTTGTATGGATGGATAGGAACTGGAAGAAGTTGGCGGCCAGGATGAGCTTCAAAAGGTGTTGAATTTAAGATACAAGGTCCGTGAGGGAGATCGAGAAGGTTAGTTTAGGACTGAAAATATGTTGTTTTCAAGTGCTAGGCTTTATCAATGAGGCATTATCTCTACCTCTTAGTTTGTGATTGCTTGTGAGGTAACTCTGAAGGAGTTGTACAAACTGTATGCAATAGGGTGTTCCAACAAGTGACTGGCCTACCAGTTCTTGCACACCAGACATTTTTGGCTCTTTGATCAGCCTCCCTCAGCAACTGTACAATATAGATGGAGAGTTCAAGCAACATGCATGGGGTCTAGGGAGATTGAGTATCAAGTTAGAACTGCACAGGGAAATCCTTGGAAATGTACTGTCAACTGTTTCAAAGATCATGAACTGTTGAATTCCTTCTCAGAAAATTGTCTTTTGCCTTTTCCATGAAGCTCTTTCAAGATTTGTACAATTTCTTTGACCATCACACTATTTTCGTGCTAACTCCCTGTTCAATATTTTCCTTGAGCACTGTCTTATCCAGTTGATCTGAGAGTGTTCTTACCCCTGGGCTCCTCCATCTTACTCTGCAATGTCTTCATTTCACAAAGGCCCCTTTGGATTACATGGCATGGCATAGAGGGAATCATGCTCCTTTCGACCGCTTTCTCCTTCCTTCTCTGGCTACTTCTTGGAGAAACTTGAGAGCCTGGATCTTCATAATCAGCATCATCTGAGGAATAGCAAAGAACAAGACCCTTGGGATTCTTTGCTTACACAACAAGTTGTTGAACAACATATTTCTCCGCTCCACCTGTTCTCTGAACACTGGGCTGTCTTCAGCTTCATTGTAAATGATTGCACAAAATGTATGGTTTCCACTTCCACTTCATTGCTCCAATGAATCTTCATTAGAAATTGACCTCCATCTTGTAACTATACCTGCGCACATCGTCATCATCATCCAAACAATGCACCCCATTGTCAGACTTGTGGAAAGCAACTGTGCACAAAATTGCCTTGTCTGCTTTCTCCAACTAATTACTCCTCCAATTCCAGTGTGAGGGGAAGTGTCTTTATCAATCATTCTGTCTACTCCCCCCATGTTGTGCATGCCTGCCTGCATGGAAATTCAGCCAGTGCTGCAGGAATGTCCATTGTTCTGCTTGGACTGAATTGTAAAATTTCAAGCACCTTTAGCACCATCACCATCTCCTCTGTGGATCAATTGCCATCCATCATGAGCTCTGCTCAACTGAATTGTAAAAATTTCCAGCACCTTTGGCACCATCACCATCTCCTCTGTGGATCAATCGCCATCCATCATGAGCTCATGCTGAACATCTGCTCCTAAACAGTTGTGCCTCTTTTGCTTCAGAACTTGTGAGCTCCATAAAACCCTAAGATTCTTGCTGTTGATGGAAACCAGGCAAATTTTGTTGCAAGAAAACAAACCATGAGGAAGAAGAAATGTGAAGGAAACAAGTGAAGGATTTATTTCTGTTGCTTTTTTGTTTTCTTAAGAATTACTCTGACTTCTACACCTACAAAGAAAGAAGAAATCAACATGGATGCCCTCCTCCATCTACTTGAGGCAACTGACTTGAGAAAGTTGCTTGAAGATTACATCCTTTTTTTTTATTACTTTATTAAAAAATGAAAATTTGAGAAAATAATTGGAGCAAGGCTAAGACCTTTCAATTGAAAACATGACTTCTAACCAATTGTATCACTGTTTTTTTCTTGAAAAAAATGATGCAAGAAAGATACTTAAATCATTATTCACAAATCAAATACAACAAAAAAATAAATTTCTTGTGAGTTGAACCTAGCATTGAATTTAACTCATTACCACTTATTAGTGCTTGCAACCCCTCACATTGAAAGATTGATCATGAAAGTGCTTTTCACAATTTTGAAGACTCTTCATAAACTTGTCTTACATCAAAACAAAGAAGTAAGTTATGAACTTGTTTTGGAAATATATTAATGCTCATAACTCACAAATTATTTTTTGGGAAATGGATGCGGGTGGTGAAAATTAAAACATTTTGTAAATTTTTTTTTTTTGGGGTTCAATAGGGTTTTACTAGAGATTTCTAGGGGTCTATTGATTGGGAATTTCTCACATAGATTTGGGTGAAATTTTGATCCAATAGATCCATGTATTGAGCCTCTATCTAGTTAGTTCGTGATCATGGTTGGCTGCACTTGGGACTACACCATTGAGGGTGGTGAATATCATAGGTGGGGTAACAAGAGGTTAACTCTCCAAAACACTTATTTACAATTTCTAGTATTGGGATCCTTTTGAAGCTACTTCTCCTTTCCAAGGATCTTCACATTTCCAAAAATTGGATATTACTTGAAGAACAAAGTTTTGGCTTGAACTTTATTTTCACAAGTACATGGGCAAAAGTCCTTTTTTTTGTGTTAGTGAAGTTTCAAGATTCGATCTTGGGTGGCATTTGTTTGGTCCTATGTGAGCTCAATCTAACCCTTGGTTTGATTTTGACTCAAATTCTTACTGAAGTTGTCTCACTCTTTTGAATCCAACAATTAGATTTGTAATCACTTCTGTGGATGAGTAGATAGTACCACATTTTGAACCAATGCTTTTTATTATATAAATAAATTTATGATGATTGGCCATTTTATTATAAAAAAAAGTCCCAAGCAACATATCGAAGGGAACTTTTTTTTAAAATTCTTAAAAAATCACCAAATTAGGAGGAAGTAAGTTTTGAAAATTGTGAATTCTTTTGGAGGATTTTGGCAGATTTGTAGTTTTCTTTTTTTGAAATTGTCATATTCTAGTGATGAGTAATTGGACCTAGTATATGGGGAATTTTTTGGAATCCTTGGTATGGTCATCCATGGACTATTCAAAAAACAATTTCAGAAATAACTACCTCATTCTCAAGTCTAACTATTTCATTTTTTTTTCTTAATAACTACTTCCTTTTCTTATTAACTTTCTTAATAATTAATTCTCACCTTTCCTAATAACTATCTCTATTTTAGACCTAACTCACTATTTTTTCATATCCACAAACATGGATACGAAAGAACAAATTGACATCTGTTGGTTCACGTTCATGAAATTTATATTAATGCAAATTAAATTTGACATTGATATAAATATTGATGAATTATTAAAAACCATATGGAAACATAAGAAAAAATAAAATAGTTGATCATTACATATAGTAAAGGAAGTTGTGGTCATTTTTCGTGAAGCTTTTTTCATCATGTGACCCGTCCATCCATCCGTCCCATCATCCATCCATAGATGGCATCATACAGGGAAGAAAACCTACTCTGTTCACACTCTGAACACCAAAATAATCCATTCCAATCTAAACACTTTCACCAAAAAAACCGATTCACCAAGTATGAAACCAATTCCAAAAGTTGGATCGAATGTGATAGTCCCTGGGCCCAACAAACCTGCAAATATGAACAAGATATCTTCCACCGACCTAGTGCAAGTGCACAACCGCCTCAAGGACCGTTCAAGCTCAAAATGAGGAGCAACAAAATGTCAAACAAACCTGTAAATATGAACAAGTTACCTTCCACCGACCTTGTGCAAGTGCTAAACCGCCTCAATGACTTCTGTTCACCCCAAGCTCAAATATGAACAACAAAATGTAAAACAAAGCTGTAAAAATAATGAACACACCGGACCCTGATTTTCAACAGGGGCAGTGAATGAAAATGAATGCTTTTGATTAATTGATCATAATGATTGACCCACATTGATGCTATTTTTATTTAAATAATCTTTTTTCATATATATATATTTGCATATTTTTTTCGTAATTTGTGGGTTAAGAATTATGAGATATTTCAATTTTTATTTTATTTTTAAAATTTCAGTTTTCTGAAGTAGCATCAATTTGGCAAGCATCCTCAAGATGATTTAGCATTTAATGGGTGAGCAACAGATTTTTATAAAACTTTCCACAGTGTGTATAACATTGATGAAATATTGCATCCGGAAATAAAACTTGTTGTATTCAAAAGTGATGAAAATTCCTCAATTTCTTTTTTAAAATTATTATTTTATTTTTTTTGAAAATGTAAAACAAAGAAAAGAGTCTATGACAACATTTTGTTGTTTTCTCTTTTTTTATTTTGTCACCAAAATGTGAAAATCCACCTTGTATAGGCCCCTTATTCTGGTAACACCTTCCCCCTAGGGTATTGGGGAAGATTTTACCTCTAATGCAATATACTCAGCTAGAATTTTTAGTGTAAATGGAGAACACCTTAAATCTAGGAACATAGCCTCCTTAGAAAGAGGAAACAACTTACACCTACATAATAGGCATAAGGTACCTCTTGCACTGGAGGAAAGTAGGTGTAAGCTCCATCCCGTGCCTACAAAGTAGGCGAAAGCTGCCTATTTCCTGCCTCATACTTTACTTTGGGTAAGGCCTTGCTGTTGAGGTATTATGCCCTGAACTTCTACCCTTGGCTACCAGGGCTTAATGACCTGACAACAGGCCCTTACCCTACACCAAAAGGTCCCTACCCAGGCTGTCAAATGGGCCTTCCAGTTTTCAAAAGAATTGAACATTTCTTTATGCCTGTGAAGGGTCGACGGGTGGAGTGAGCGTGACCCCGCGAAGAGACGGGTTCAAGGCCACGTTTTCGGCTTTGGAGCGGGACTTGGAAGGGCCGAGATGTCGACCGGCCGGCGAAATGACAGGTCTTCTCTCTCCCTCCCAAAGTCGACACGCTATTTTCTCAGTTCTGCTTCCGTCTTCTCTCTCTCCACCGGTTTTAGGATCTGATCTCTTTGCGAAACCGACTGCAGTCTCAGGGTTTGAGCCCAGAGATGAGAGGATTGTGAAAGGAGACTGGTTGGATGATCGGATGATCTTTCTTCTGGGAACAAACAGGACGGAAATCGATGCAGGAACGAGTTTGATCGAGGGATTTGGAGAGAGCCAATTCCTCTCTTCTATGCTGCTTTGGAGAAGAAGCTCCTCATCACAAGACTGCTCCACTGTTTCAGTGTGTGGAATTTAGCAGAAGGAGGACGACGTTTCTTGTTTGAAGATGGGAGGAGGAGCCATGTGGAGGAGCGTTGCGCGAGCGGTCGGAGTTGCCGCTCCAACGGTGGCAGTGTCGAATGCAGCGCACTGCAGCGCTTGCACCGCCTCGCCTTCTTCGTCTTTGTCTGCTGCTCGAGTGACCTCCTCTTCTTGCTCATGCCAGCCGATGGCAATCCTGCAGCAGGGAAACTCATTTAGACGGGGGAAGCGAGCCTCCTGGGATCTTGATGACTGGGAATTTGCTGGCGATGAAGAGAAGGATCACTTCGTGTTCGGGTCTCCTCCCACCATCACGGAAGTCCAAGAAGCTACTGCGGATCTGCGGAGCGCTCTTCGTTTGTAAGCTTTTTCTCCCTCATCTTCCTTTGTCCGGCAATCGCCGATGTTTCGCAATGCTTGAACCTTTGTTTTGTCCGTGCCATCGACATTGTTTCTTGGAATGTGTATGGCAGAGGTGTAGTGAGAAGTCCTACACCGAAACTCCAGAGTCCTCGATCCCCCCTATCTTCTGTCGTCGAGTTCGAAGAAGAGTCGTCCGGAATTACTGGTATTGTGGGCGATGAGGAGAGGGAGAGAAGCTCTTCTTCTTCTGCCTTGGTGCCGTCCTCGCAGCCTGATTGGATGGAGCCGGAACTAGCCGCAACTGACGTTGTCGCACAGGAAGGAGCTGCTCCCAGCAACGCAATGTTGGAGGCCTTCCATCAGTTCCAACACAACCCTCAAATTCAGGTTTGAAATCATCATACACTCTCGCTTTGGGGAAGAAGAATTGCATGTTTTGTATTTAGACAATTCCTCATAAGATGCTGCTGGTCTGCAAATGGAAATGGCAGCGAGGCTGGTGGATCATGATTGCTGTCATTTTTTCAATTGCTGGGGAACTGAAATGAAATGAAATGAAACTGTTGTTGATAATGGTGATATTTTTGCATGCTCTGGAAACACTTCTTGTAGGGAGTGGTGCTCTCATTAGCAACCGACAAGGCAGTGTGGGAAGCAGTTTTGGCTAATGAGAAGATTCAGGAGTTCAGGCATACTTTTGTTAATGTTGAAGGTATTTTGTCCATCTCCCTACATGCTAGTGAACATGTCATGATTGATATTTGGTTGCTCAAGAGTTCTGTCAGCAGTTTCACAAATTATGATGTCTCAGATGCTTCATGGACCATCATGACACTGCTCTGTGTGTCTCTTTACTGCAGCTGCTGCTCCTGAGGATGGCGGTGTCAATCTGGAGAGAACTCGCTCACACAAGAGTTCCAACATATTCTCACGGCTTTTCTGGAGCACAAAGAAGGCTTTTCTCAACTTCATCAAACAATTCCAGGACTTCATGTCCAGTCTATTTGAAATGGCAGACAAGAAAGTCCTTGGAAATGAGAAAGGAAACTTGTTTGAGCGGTCGATGAAGGCTTGCATGATGCTTGCTGTGGTGGTTTTGGCCGTTGTGGTGTTCAAGCGGTCAGCTGTGGTTCGCCGTGGGTGATCACAGTTGGTGTTTGTCAAACAAAACTCTGCTGGTAAAGAGCTTGCAGCCAAACTCTTGGAGTAATTCTACCATGTCGCAAGACTCTACTGGCCACTCAATGTGATGATGATGATGAAGATGAAGATGAACAAGCACTTCTTATTTTATGCAGTTTCCCATAGACTTCAGCAAGTAGTACAGTGCAATCAAGCCCAAATATTGTATATACTATGGATGTCCATTTATGACACCTTTACAAGAATGTGGTTTGCAGCTCTTATTTGATGAAATGGAGCTGGAACTTTCTTGCATGTTTATTTTCCAACTGTTGCAGGCTATCATCAAGGTTCTGACCTTACAAAGTCATGGTTTGCCACTCTTGTTTGATGAAACAGAGCTGGAACTTTCTTTCCTGCATGTTGTATTCTCCAACTGTTGCAGGGTACCATCAAGGTTCTTACCTTACAAAAGCAGGTTTGCATTCTTTGTGGAGTCCAGTCTTTTTGGTCTCTCCAATTTGCAGCTATGTGGATGGATATTTTTGTGCAGTTCTTCGTGCTATCACCTAGTCCAATGTACAGTTATGTGGGCAGATTCCTTGCTGGTATAGCAGCACAGTTTCTTTCTCACAAACTTGTGCTAGTTATTATCCTCAACAATAGGAGTACATCTAGCATATAGAGTAACTGGTTCAAGCTAGAGACTGCCTACTAGACCCATGTTTTTCTGCTTTGCATCCAGCCAGGAAAGTGCAAGCATATGTGTCAACTTGGAAGTACTGGTGAACACAAATGAGAGACAAAGTGCTTTCTCACAGTAAGATCCTCCCTCTCTTTTACGGAGTAGGGTAGTATCCCTGAACTTTCCTAGGAGGGATATTCATGGACATAAGGTACCCTCCAAATACACTAGGAGATTTATGCCAGCACTTTAGGGTTTTCATTACTTAAGGTAGATTAGAGTTTGGGTTCTACAAAAATGTGCCAAGATAGCTTTGTGAATTCCAGATAAGAATGCTTAAATGGGAACAGTTGTGGCCAATTGCATACTGTTGGTTAATGTTAGGGGATTCTTATGCCCTAGAATTAAAAAAACAACTAGTCCTGAATTGCCATTGCAAAAAAAAATAAAAATCTTTAGAAAGATATTCCAACTGAAGTTCAAAGTTATATATTTTTAAAGGTTTTGAATGTTCCACTTTGCTCTTTCATTGTCAATCCATTGAGGTTAGTTTGCATCTGCCAAAGTAAAACCAAAGATTGATCATTGCACAAACAAATTGCATTCTACATGTGCACCAAAACTGAGTTGGTAGGTAATAGTTATAGGCAAAGTGATTTTGCCTGTAACTCTTTGTCTCCAGTAATGTGTGTTGAACATATTAGAAGGTGTTACAAAAGAAGGTTGTAGACTTGTCCTAAGAAGGGTCAATCCAACCACAAGAAGTTGATGACAACTTGAGAAAAGGTGATGCATAGTGCATACCAAAAGGCCAAGAGAACAACTCAACATTCCCTTCAATACCTAGCGTGTGAAGAGTGGTACCATTGAGTGTTAGTTGATAGGTATTAGAAGGAATACAAGGTGTGAGTACAAAAATAATACCAAACATCCCCTTGTCTCCTATCTCCCTATGCTCAATATGCATAAATACCCTCTAAAAGTACTTTGGAAGAAATAATTTGTGAGTGTTTAAGCTGGATTAAAAGTGGAATAGTAATAATTCTTAAGTAATTAGGAGTTCAACTAATGGCTATGAACATGAACCTATAAGGGTTGATTAGGAATTCAATTAATAGCTATTAACAAAATCGTTAAAGCTAAAAATGTAGATATCATTAAAGGCCATAATATGGACTAAGAAACATAATATGTATAACTTGGAACCAGCATTTATTTTTGGTGTGAAATTTCGCCAAAATGTGAAAGTTAGAAGTAAAAAGGGAATATTCTGTAGCTGTATTCCCCTTTTTTTCTGGAAAAATCACGAAATTTTTGGAAAAAAAATTAGCATGATAAAGGTGGAAATTTAGAATAATGTTTTTTTAAAGCAAGGAATTGTCGAAGTCATGATATTTTTTGGTGGATGGGAAGGATAATAGACACCTTGGCAGCTTTCTTTCAGAAGTTGTAATTCATTGTAAAGCCCCTCCTTGTATGGATAACTTCAAACAAATTTGTAGTTGGACAAAGATTTTCTTGGTGGGTTGCTGAAAGCAAGAAGCAAAGAATGTATGTCTTATTGATAGACATAGGAT
>Ga0209208_10010221_pt1 | contig 12216 bp, 11 predicted proteins | sample S1TSphfallax_3_FD_187694 | JGI IMG/M metagenome (GOLD analysis project Ga0209208, IMG submission 187694) | Host-associated microbial communities from peat moss isolated from Minnesota, USA - S1T2_Fd - Sphagnum fallax MG (SPAdes) (version 2) | ecosystem: Host-associated > Plants > Peat moss >...
GGGGGGGGGGGGGGGGGGGGGGGGGTCATCATCTATTAAGGACCTAAGTAGGCTTCTTGAGGAAAAACTTGATAACAACTATTAGTAGCTACCAGTGAACTTGCCTTGGCTCCTTAAGGAAGGTCATCAACATTGTCAATGTGCTCATAATAGATTATGTCACTATGGATTAGGTGATTAAGGATTTTTTTTGTTCATTAGTGCCTCTTGTTGATTACCTAATCCATAACCACATATGAAGTGAAAGACATTGTTGAGGTTAAATAAAAACAAATTACAAAGAAATAAAAAGTTGAATGCCATAGATGACATTCCCCAACATCATAACGTGGATGAATATCATTTAATTGATTCATCAATAATGGATAAAGTCATTCACCACTTTCCACTTTTCATCCATAACTTCTAATTAATTTGAAGTTTAGGAAGGTTTTCAAAAAGGTTATTTGAATAGTGAACATATGAAACCTTTGTGAAATCCTTGAGCTAGGGTGTCCAAATGATTATAAATAAAAGTAGGACCCCATTACTTTCAATATGTTCAATATTAGTTAGAGTTTTGTCATGTCCATGTTTTCATATATGTTATCATAATAAAATTCCATTTGAACTTTTGTCTTTCATATCTTGGGTTCTTGTTTTTGACTTTAAAAAAAAATGGTTGGATTCATATTTAAACATATTTTTACCATAGTCTGTTTTGGTTTTGGTATACATTGGAAATTCTTTTGTCTTTGTAGGTTTTATGCTTGTGACATTGAAAGGGGGAAAGTGTAAGAGAAGTTGTTCCTTTATGTTGTTGATTTTTTTAATTTTCTTTTTAAGGATTACAATTTTTATCTTAAAATATTTCCAATAGGAATTGAAACAAAGATGTTATGAGTCCCAAATGACAAGATTCATAATTTGGTAATTTTAGGATTCACACTTGAAAATACAAGGACAAAGTTCAATTCTTATTACAAGCAAGGGAACATGTCAATGCATCCAAGTTCTTAAAATTTTTTCAACCTACAAAGGATTAAATTTCTCATATTGTGAACCAACACCCACCAACACACCATATACGATGGATGATGTGTGACAAAAAAAAACATTTTTTCATTATATTCATGTTCCTATGGCTAACCATGGTGGTTACTTATGTAGTAATCATCCACATACATTAACCTTCCTAGAAATCACCAAATAGCTTACATGTTAATGTAAAAACTTCGACCCATAAAAACAATGAATGTGGATGCACATTTATGTAATGTAACATAATGTCCATCACACATAGGTGTTTTGAAAAACGTAATGTTAAAAAAGTTAGGTGTTTCATTTTTTAAATGCTCGTGATACTTGTTTTAAAATAATTATGATACCCCAAACAACACATGGACAAATATCATAATAAAAAATAAGAATGATTCATCATTTTTGTGTCATGTAATGCTTTTGACCGCAAGCATTACTTAAATCAAGCACGCCTTGACTCCACCTTGCACAAACCCTTATTCCAATAATGCCTATGGCCTTAAGTGTTACACTACACATATCACCATAGTAACCATTTACATATAACATTTACCCATTTATATAGATAATTAGTTACCAAGGTAGAAGAATGTCTCCACTCATATAGATACTTTTAATTACCAAAGTAAGGGAAGGGAGGAAGTAAGAAGGTTATCAATGGATGATGCATTGGTGGGTGTTGGGGCACATAATCGCTTGGCAGTTGCCTCCTTGTGAAAACGCTCCCACCCATGGGCCTCCCCCTCCTTACATGTCTTATGAATGATGCATTCACACTTGATGTCAAATCATTGTTAAATGAAAATCTAGGTGGCATCCTAGGTGTCAGCCAATGTCAAATGGGTGAGGGCTTAATGTTTAGTGAATGTTAGCTTAACATAAATAATGTTTAGTGAATGTTAGCTTAACATAAAATGTTCATGGTATGCAAGTGTAAGTCCTAAATGACTAGCATGGTGTTAGGGGATTCAACACTAGAGACCATAACACCAAGTGTGAATGCACCTTTAAAATGGTGCATTCACACTTGATGTAAAATCATTGTTAAATGAAAATCTAGGTGGCATCCTAGGTGTCAACCAATGTTAAAGGGGTGAGAGCCTAATGTTAAGTGAATGTTAGCTTAACATAAAATGTTCATGGTAAGCACGTGCAAGTCCTAAATGACTAGCATGGTGTTAGGGGATTCAACATGAGAGTCCGTAACACCAAGTGTGAATGCACCTTGATTAAAGTTACCTTGTTTTATTAAGGAACGGATTTTTCCAACCTATGATTTGTCGGGCGCCCAGTTATCACCTGATATCATTGGATGGTATTGAATCCGACATAGCGAATAAAAATCCATCTATCCTGATTCCAGCCCTCGACGGTCGAAGCTTAGCTCTTCACACAAAAATTTCTACGCTCTCTCTCACACACAACATTCCCTGATCGATTGTTGTCGTAAATTTGCGGTGCAGACATCCCGTGTGAAGTTGGAATTTGGGATTCCAAGTTTTTGAAGAAGTGTCTCTGCATCATCGCCGATTCGCATTACCAGTATCACTCATGCGCGCTCGGAAATCTGAACTCTGGTATGCGTGTGATCAAAACCAAAATTTGACAAGGCGCAGCAGAGGAACGAGATCGTACTGAACCCGTGAACAAGAATCCGTCAGCTGGTGCTCTACCATGCACATGCTGGTAGTTTTGTGTGTCTTTTTTTTTTTTTTTTGGGTTTTTTTTTTGGAGAGTGTCAGTTTCCTTTGTTCCAATGGCAGGCGATATCCTCCTAATGGAGTTGTAATGAGTGAAAGACGAAACAGGCTAGCGATCTAGAGGAAGAAAGGAATGAAAAAGTGCTATTGGGCTTAGGGTTTGGGAAGCTCATCTCGGTCTCGTGTAGGTGTACAGCTCTGCCTGGAGAAGGGAAGGAAGAGGGGGGGGGGAAAGAAGAGACGACGGTAAGTGGCAGTGCTGCGCCGAGTCGTCTTGTTCCGTTTTCGTCTCATTAGGTTTCTGTCTCAAGTTGTTCTTGCATCAGGCACTGGCCATTGGGAGCCTGAATACCTACCATGGTTGATGTTATTCCCAATTCTTTTCTCGTTTCTTGCTTTGGGTGACATCTTCTCGGTTGCCATTCAGAGCTCTCGCTGCTCCCTTGGTCTTCAATTTGGATGTCGAGCGCTGCCCCAATTCTCAGCATTCACCTGGACTGTAGATGGTTAATCCTCTGATTGTCCTTCATGTGTCGTCTCCCGCTGTCCTCCTCCACCCTTGGCCGTTGCCATGGTTGCTTAGAAGAAAGCTCGCCGCCCAAGATTCGGAAGAGGCGATGGTTTCAGCTTCGTTCACCACCTCTCTTTCAAAGGTGCCTCGTTCATCATGTCCTTCTGCAAGCAGGTAAGCAATTCTTGCCTTTCCGGACAGCACAATGGAACTCCTTTCTTCCTCATCTGGACTCCTAGAAGAATTGGTGGCAGACTGACTGGGCTTACTGTGCTTCCCTACTGCATATATTTTATTTCTTTTGTTTCTGCTCGTCTATGCATTGCGTACTTTTCTTTCCTCTCTCTATTGTTCTGTCTCATCCCATCCCTGCTGAAGAACAGATCGAGGGCCTTTGTGTATCATTGTGAGTTGGTAAGTATCATGTAGGATTGTGTGTTTTCTGTTGCTTTTGCCATGGGTCCTTGCTTCTGAATTGTTTTCAATTTGCGACTATATTCAGTGCTAGGGCCTTGAATCAGCATCTGACATAGATCAGCATCAGAATAAACAGTGCTTTGTGGTCATGAAGGTTTTCCTGTGTTCTCTCTTTTGACGTATGTGGTTAATGTAAAGCTCAAAGCTGAAGGCATTAAAGCAGCTTGCTTGGCCTGATGTATTCCTTCTGCACACCAGACATCTTACCTCATAAAGAGTGATATGTGAAATATTGCAGGCCTGCAACATCCCAAGCATATTGCAATTTTTCACATGTTCATAGGCATGACACAGTGTTCTTCTTCTGGGCACTTTCTTTGCATACTCTTAGGTTTGTGAAGCCAGGAACTTCACTGTGCTTTGTTGCATTGGTCCCATCAAATTTCAAGTGTACATTCTACTGGGTGTTGCTTTTGAGAGATCATCACACTCATGCAGCATGGCCAATCTGCAAGCTATCTTGTCCCCCCTTACCAGGCATTATGCTGAGAGTTCTGGTTAGGGTGTAATTCTGCATCCACTGTGTGTTCTGGCACTGAAGAATAGACAATGGGCATTGATGAACTTGGGCAGATTCAAGTCACAGATGTCCAGTGCTTTGATGGTGGAACTCCTCACAACCAAATCACAATATTTTCCTGAGGTAATGTTTGTAGCATTTTTATGAGTACCTGTTGTTTTTCCTCCTTGGATCCCATGTAGGAAATGAGGAAACATATTTCTCTGGGTAGTTGAGCCTTGAACTCTTGAATATTGTATCTTTGGGTGAGACTGCAGTTGGTATGGATCATGCAGACAGGAAGAAGAAGATAGTTTTATTCTGGGATGTTGACTTTGTCAATTTCTTATGACCTTTTGTCTCTCTTCTCTCAAGGGAGCGGGAATCGAGAGCAAAATAGGTCAAAAGGTTTTGAAATCAATACAACACAAGTTGCATCACACAATGCGGAAATCAGACTCCACTGCACATTCTATGGTTGAGAGGGATTCTGTGCAACAGCCTGCTGAATTATCAAGTGATGCAAAGGAAACAGAAGTGAGTGGAGATCCAAATTCACTAGAACGGGAAGTTCAGTGCCAGGTTGAGGCAGTATCTTGGCGAGAGCGGCACATCAGTGCATCTGTAAATATAGCGGCCAGTGAGGCACATGTGTGGAAGGTTCTTACAGATTATGAGCGCCTTGCAGAATTTGTGCCCAACCTCATCCGCAGGTGAGCAGTCTTCAATACACATCAACCTGTAATACGTTGTAATGCTGTTGATCTTGATTCAATATTGACATTGCTAAATGACTAGGCTAGCAAAGAACTATTCTAGCAGGTCATGAGGTTAGGAATCTCAAATGTTATGAAAGAACTTCAAGAGGACGGAAGCAGTCAGTTCTCCAAAGGGTCAACCGTGGAAAGTCCTGAGGCATTGTGGGTGTTATGTTGGAAGGGTTCAGTGAGCGAATTCCATGTCCCCATCCAGGTCGGATATGGCTGCTCCAGGTAGGCAGGCAGGCAGCCATGTACTGGCACATTGAAGCTCGTGTGGTTCTCGACCTGCTGGAGCTTCCTTATGCAGTCAGTATCCTCCATTACCAAATCTGTGAACTTTAGCAAATTGACCAGCTTATTGTGTGTGTTTGATAGCTGCAAGTACTGGACAAAAAGCTGTGTTAGGTTGACATTACTGACAGCATGACTCTAACCTGGTGGTAGGTTAGGGGTTAGGATGTTTCACAATGTCACCAGTACAGAGAAAATTGGCATCACTGGGAAATTACCTGAATGTGCTTTCATGTTATCCAGAAAGATGGGAAGGAGCTTTGCTTTTCAATGGTTGATGGTGATTTCAAGCGGTATGTCGGAAGATGGTATCTTCGTCCTGGCCCCAGGTTTGATGATTCCATAGAACCAAACTTTCTTTTTCCATGTGCTTTTAATTGTCTTTCATGCATTCTTTGCTTGCTGTCTGGATGGCTCATTCCAGTTTTCTTTGATGGCAGGCCTGGCAGTACAGTCCTGCACTATGAAGTTAATGTTGCCCCAAAGCTACTTTTCCCTGCTCCCCTTGTTGAAAGAATAATAAGGGCAGACCTTCCTGTCAATCTGCGGGCCATGGCAGAGAGAGCTGAAGCTGATTCTGCAACATTGTCCAACATCCCAACTTTTTTGGCCCCCAGCTTGAAAGGGGCATCACTCACCTTCCAAAGCTTCCTCAAGAATCTTGGAGCAGGCAAGCCAACATCAAAAACATTGTCTGCACCTGCAATGACAGGCTTTACATTGGATCCACAAAGTTTGGAAAAGGAGTTGGCAAGTTCAAGGGATGGGCTCTCTGTGCCAGTGGGGTTGAAAGAGCTGACAAGATGGGTTGACAGGGACCATCAATGGGGTGTGTTGGGAAGGGCTTGTAAAGTTGGGAGGCCATGCACTGTTGATGAAGTCCACTTGAGACGCTTTGATGATCTGCTGGTGAGTATATTTAACTAGTGTGTGTTTGGCATATAACCAAATTGAAGAATGCCTCAGGAATTCATGGGCCTCCTTTTCTTTTTCAAATAAAACCTTGTCATAGCTAAAGGTTTTTAAACGCAGAAGAATGTCATAGGTCGTGAATGCTTGTGAGTTATTAAGATACGTGCCCTCATGAATACTGAGACAAGAGCTTGAAGTAAAGATGTTGCTAGTGCATACAAATATCTATCCTTGAAAAGTGTCCTTCTGTCTTGGAAGTGTCCTGTTGCATAGTTTCCTTGTTGCAGATCAAGCCATTTTACATTGGTGGGGAGGAAGGGGAGGATAACAGAGACTATCCATGTTATGCAGGAAAATGGTGGCGTTCATCGGCGGGTAGTGGCAGCTATCACAGTTGAGGCCCCAATTGAGAACCTTTGGTCTGTTCTTACTTCCTATAAACAATTACCTGAGTAAGTGCTTCCCCTCTCCTCCCCACCTCCCTTTAGTTTGACAATCTTGTTTGAAGCTACAATTCTTCGATCCTTTCTGCACTGTGGTTCAAGCAAAAGCGGAGGTTTAGATTCCATTGTAGTTTCATGCTGCTAAACATGTGCACTGTGTTTCTGCAAGAGGATTGTTCCTCCTCTGGTCTGTATCACTACTCTAAATAGGATTGGACTTTACCTTCTGGTAGTTGAAGTTGGATAGTACCATTGAGGTCAGTCTATTATTGGGAAATGCTGCTGGATGAACAGAATATCTCTATTCTCTTGGAAAGAGTTTTTTCACCCACTGGCATGTATACAGATTTATTCCCAACTTGGCCATCAGCCAAGTTTTGTCTCGAGACAAGAACAAAGTGCGCCTTCTTCAGGTATTTGTTCAAGGTTTCCTGTCTGAGCCATTTAATATAGATGTTGTGTCTCTCAACAGAGGATCACATTGCTCACATGTCACGTTAGGGAATGCATTTCTCTTATTTGAGATTGTAACCTGCACAGGAGGGCTGCAAATGTCTACTTTACATGGTGCTGCATGCCCGAGTCATTCTTGACCTGTGGGAGAGGCCTCTGTGTGAGATTGTGTTTAAGCAAGTGGAGGGTGATTTTGATCTGTTTCAAGGCAAATGGACCCTAAAGCCACTGGGGCCACAGCACACCCTTCTTAAATATGTTGTTGACACCAAAATGCGCAAAGGCTCTCTACTTGCTGAGGCTTTAGTTGAGGAGGTATGCTGGATCACACGTGCACTGGTGTTATGTCCCTTTCCTTTTCTATCAGTTTGCCTGTTGATCTCAATAACTATCTTGCAATGGTTGCCACAGGTAATATATGAAGATCTGCCTGCTAATCTTTGTGCTATCCGAGACCGGGTTGAGCTTGGTGAGCAACAATCACCACAAGACTTGGACTACTTGGCTCAACTCCGCAAAGAAATTGACATGGAAAATAGCAGTGAAGGGGATACTGTTTCACAAGGAGATCACTCAGTGACTACATCAAAGCCTGTAATAGGTGCTTGCAGTAAAGTGAAAAGTGCACCACTTACCCAAAACCTGCAATCTCTATCTGGGGGACGAAGGAGACCTTTAGTATCAGGCCTTCAGCAAGATATTAAAGTTTTGGATAGAGAGCTCTTGAAGTTTATTTCTGAGAAGGTAGATTTTCATCACCTGGTTGCTTGCTCCTGCTGCTTGTCGCTGGGATTATCATTTGTAGAGGCATGTGCAATGTTGTGGGTGGGACTAATGTTCTAAGACTTGAGACTTGTGCTGATCAGGGTCCTTTCTGGGGGACAGGGAAAAAAGGGTGTGATGCCGATGCGGTGTGAATTGAGGGAGAGTGGACGTGTGGACTTGGAGAAAGCCATTGCACGTATGGGTGGGTTTGGGCCCACAGCTGCTCGCCTGAATTTATGCTTGGCCTACAAGCAACGTAAGCCTCGGGGCTACTGGGATGACTTGCAAAACATCCACAAGGAGGTTTCTCCCATTGATGCCTGGCCCATTTTAAATCTTCATTGTTAGCCAGCTGTCCTAATGCAGTGAGATTCAAACAATTGCATAGTTGCCTACACCAACATTCACCTGTTTAAGCATGTAAGTTGTGGACTGGGATATCATGCAATTGCAGTCTGGCATATCCCACATTATAAATGCTGGATAGATGTCATGTGGTACTTAAATAACAGCATTTTGGGGTGGTTTCAGATTGCTTTGTTTCAGAAAGAGCATGGGAAGGACAGTACATTCATGCCAACGAGAAAATCCTTAGAAAGGGCTGGTAAGTCTTGACATGATTAGAGCTTCCAAACTGTAGCTGTCTTTGAGTGATGGGTTCAACTTCAGGAGAACATAATTGTCAGAAGAATTGTTTTGATCAGATCTCGTGTTGTTCTAATGCCAGGAGCATGGGTGGGTTATGGCAGGCCGATATGACCTAGCTCGCTCTTTAGAGAAATGGGGGGGGCTGCAAGAAGTTGCTCGTGTATTAGGCCTCAAAGTTAGAAAGCGACAAAAGAGTCAGTGCTTGGAAAGACAGCCTCCACAATTCCAGAAGCCCACTGTAGAGGATGAGACTAGTCTACAACTTCCACGGAAAACCTCCCTCCCCTTGAAATCCACAAAGTGGATTATGATGTGGCGGGGATCCAGATCTGAGGGGACTGATCTATAGAGAGTTGCTGCAAAGCTCACATGTAATCTTATTTAATGATCTAGAAATTTCACTCTGCAACTGTGTGTGTCCTGTGCACATTGATGTTAAACCATGTAAGGAAATCACAGGTTTCAAAGGAAATGAGAGTAATAAGTGATAGTACATACTGAGAAAATGGGGTGGAATTGATTTGCATTTTACCATGTTGAAGTAACAAAGAAGGTGCATCAAAATTAGTAGCAAAGACTAAACAAAGTTCATTCAATGTTTTTGAACTCTTTAAAGCAGAAAACAGTTTTAGTTACAACGTGTAAGTCAGTACTTTATATAGAGGTGGGGTTCCCACCATTCAACAATAGTTGTTACAGGGGATGGAGTTGCAGCCAATATAGAGGTGGGGTTCCCACCATTCAACAATAGTTGTTACAGGGGATGGAGTTGCAGCCAATATAGAGGTGGGGTTCCCACCATTCAACAATAGTTGTTACAGGGATGGAGTTGCAGCCAAGCATCCAACCAAAAAATGCAAAGGTCTCATAAGATGGAGGTTGACATTGGGCTGTTTGTTTGACCCTAGGCTAGTGTCCATCATAGGTATTCTTTTCCATAAACTTAATTTGTCTCCAGCTATTTCAGCAACTCTTATTGGATTACACGACATTGCCAGCTACAAATCCAAATAGAGTTTCAGAGAAAACTAATAATTTTGTCAATAAAACAAATTTTAAATTTGGGTCCACCGTTTCTCAGAGGTCAGAATTGCCCCTTTTAAGCTCAAGCTTCTTTGATCTCCAATCAAGCATTTGCTAAGGACTATTACTGGGTCTAAGTCTTCATTTAAAGTTGTCATAAGTATCACACTATGCCAAGGAATGTGTCACCTGAATACAAATTGTGTGGCATTCAAAAGAGTTCTCACATGTTGATTGTCCCTGGGAACTGGACTATCAGAGCCATCATAAGCTCAGAACATACTGAAGATGAGACAGACTCCATGCCAAGGAAAATTGAACCTCATGAGAAACAATTTATACACTCCATGCCAAAAGTAACAAACAAGGGTTTTGGCTGATATGAGAGGTGAATCAGGAAACTAGGAAACTGAAAAGAAGCCTAACAAACTGAGGTACTCAATGAAAATCCTCTTTTAAAATCATCACTTGCAGTCAAAACTTAACCAAAAATCTAAAGCTTTTACACAAGCCTTTAGATTCGAACACCCTTACCTAGCCAATTAGAGAGGACTGACCCCAAGCCTAGCAGAATTTCTATAAACTAACCCAAACTTCATTTGGCTCTAGAAATCAACTCCTACACATAATATGCATATATTGAGCTGCAGACTTGAAAACCTTTTTCTAAAAACTTTGCCAGTTGCCATTTTTCCTCTTGGCCTTGATGTTTTGTGCTTCAACCTCCAGCAGCATAAGGCCAGAACTGGTCTTCACAGTGATAAATTGTGTATAACAGATTTCCTTGGACAAGAACAGAGCATCATTCGACCAAGGTGGGATCCCAGTGACCTCACCTACATTGCACTTCAAATCAATGAAGTGCTCTGTGATGTAAGAAAACATCTAACAAGATCTAAGGAGGAGAGAGAACCAAGGTACACAGGAGTTCAACAGTGCTCTGCATCAAAGCCTTGATGAGAGGGGTGAAGCTGTATGGAAGTTGATAACATCAAAGAGAAGGGCTTGGGAGTGAAAACCTACCAAGAAGGGGATGCATAGACTGCTAATGAAATCTCAAAAGAGGGGCAGAGACAGGGTACAGGAAAGGCTATCCATGACTGCTCTTGCACCAGCTTGTGCATGTGATATGAGACCTCAGGAAGCACTGCTGTGAAAATCTTGAATGTGAGAAGTGGAAATTCTGACTGTGCAAGGGCTAGAGAAAGACTGTAGGTTTTCAGCATCTTCAACTCATTTGAGTTGTATCAAATATGGTGGAAGTACCATGGCTTTGACAATCCAAAAAGCGGCAAGGCAATGAGAGAATGGGGAAATCAAAGTCATTCATGAGCCCTCTTCACCTTCTGCTTGATGAAAGTTCAGGATCTTGAAGCTCAGGACATGGTTTAGGTAGAACAAATGAGGAAGAACCAGCTACTTCTGAGCAATTCCAGCAGGGTGAACCTGGAAGGACATCAAGTGCAATATTAATGAGGCAAATGTGTCGGAAAGGGGCCTCCTGTAAGCCTAAAAGCTCACCAGCCTGCACGATGTTTTCACCAACCACGTTTTGTATCAATATCCTCTCCACAAGGGGATAGGCGTGGCGATCCCAGTGGTCATCTGGGTGCTCTCCAGAAAACCCTGAAAAGACTATGGCCTTCTCTGTATTGTGCATCTCAACTTCTGATATTGAAACATTTGTTATGTAGCCTCCACGACCTGCTGTTGTCTTCATCCTGATGCCTGATTTGGCATTAGATATGACCACACCTTCTACCTGCAAACCCCCCAGGAGGTTACTCCCTTCATCTTCTCAGGAACAACTACTAGCACATGAAGTAGACCTCACAACTTGTCAAAGGTGATCTCATAGCCTTGGACCTTGCATGGCAATTTTCTGGCCCTGCAGGAAGCAGAATACATCCATGACATTGCAGAGAAATCTCCACATCAATGCTTTGATGATAATATGACAATGAGTGTGGTCATAACCTTATGACAGTCATCACAAAGTGTAAGCACTTCATGTTCATCACAAATAGCGTGAAAGCAGAACATGACCAAATTGCCAAAGTCTCTTCCATAAGTGAAAATGTTCAAACTACTGGTTTGTATTGAAATGGCAGATAAAAGCTCAGTCATTTAGCTTCATCTGTAAACAAACACAAGGAGGTTGGAAGAAACTCCTCAGGGATTTCCAAAAGCCAGGCATGGCAAAAACCAACCTTGATATTTGAGACTCCACCAGACATTTCACTTCCAATGGCAAACCCAGCACCAGTTGGAGCTGATGAGACAACTCGTCGAATCCAAATGTTGGAGCTGGGTGACTTGTATGCTATTCCATACTGATCCCATCCACTTTTTATAGAGATGGCATCACCACCTGTGCTGATATTGCACTCCTCAATACACACATTTGTGCAGGAGTCTGTCATAAGCATTCAGATGATCACAATTTGATAAGAACCTTTGTCTGCAGATACAAACAGGAGAGCATGACAGTCCTGATACTTCACACTTCTGCAAAGCAGTTAAGGTTGTTGATTGTAGTAGCTTAGAACTGAAAACAAGCCATCACAAAGACAGCATCCAACTGTCTTGAAATTGTGCTGATGGAAAACCTATGTATCAAATTATCAAAAGCAAATCACTTGCAAGAAGCTACCAAGAGTATCTGCTACATACCAGGAACAATCCCATCTGTGTTTGGAGAGTCTCCTGGAGC
>Ga0209208_10010222_pt1 | contig 12215 bp, 12 predicted proteins | sample S1TSphfallax_3_FD_187694 | JGI IMG/M metagenome (GOLD analysis project Ga0209208, IMG submission 187694) | Host-associated microbial communities from peat moss isolated from Minnesota, USA - S1T2_Fd - Sphagnum fallax MG (SPAdes) (version 2) | ecosystem: Host-associated > Plants > Peat moss >...
TCTACATATACATACAAATGTTGAACTTGAGTTGTGGAAATTGTAGCTGGATGAATTTCTAGAGATTGATTAATATTAGTGTTATAATGTGCTGGAGACTCTATGTAAAGCTGCTTTGTCATTTGGCCGTGAGAGAGAGAGAGAGAGAGAGAGAATTATTTCTGGAGGTTTTGACCAGAGTCGCGATTTGTCAAGATCGTGTGTAACATCATGATGATGATGATGTTCCAAGGGTTTGATTGTCGGGGGGTTTCTTGTCCAGCCTTGATAACAGTGGGGTAAGATAACTACTGAGAGTCAATATATTTGGAGATGGCAATACATGGAGGTTTTGGGAGATGAATCTTTGGTTTTTGTTTTTGGCAGGTCCCGGTGTTTTTGAAAAAAAACTTCAGAGTGCTTATATATAATAGCCTAGGTGAATCAAGGTTATAGTGGAGAGATTGAAAGAGAGGAGCCAGCTTATTGAAATGGATCTTCATGTGAGGACATCCATGCAATATCTGGCTCATGTGATCTTGGTCTCATCATGCTGGAAATCCCCCCTTTTTCTTTTTTTGCTTCCTAAGTGGAAATGTTGCTTCCTAGGGAACAGCAAATGATGCCATCAAGCTGGCTAATCATCGTCATGGGCTTGGATCATGCAGGCAACAACAGCAGGTGTATTGGCAGGATGCAGTGATCTTGTTGCTCAAAAATTGGCGGGTGCTAAAAAATTGCAACTAAGGCGCTCACTTCTTATGTTGGTGAGGAGGAGGCTGCAACAAATTTATTATTATGCCAGAAAACCACTGGCTCTGATCATGTTGTGTGTTTCCTGGAATTCTACTTTATCTTTGAAAGCAGAGTGGCAACTGCATGCAAGAATAGCTTCTTCTCCCAGAATGTCTGTCTGATGATGTTAGGGTTGCTACTGTTTTGCTTGTGGGGGTGCAGCTGTATGGCTTAGTATATGGAGGCCCATTTGGACATTTCTTTCATAAACTGATGGAAAGACTTTTCCCAAGACGAGACACCCCAACTCTGGTGAAGAAGGTAAGTAAGTGTTGCTTGCTGTCCAGCAAATTCATGACAAAGTTTTGGCTCAGGCTGCAAGTCCTCCTCCTGAATGCAGCTGCTTCAAAGTAGAACACTGGATATGGAACCCAGCTCATAGGGAACTCACTAAAAGGTGAATTGAAGGCTGGATGACAGGTGCTTGTGGAGCAGCTGACATCAGGGCCATGGAATAACTTTGTGTTTATGTTATACATGGGGTTGGTGGTTGAAGGTTGGTGCAGATCCCTGATCTGGTTTACAAATGTTTGTTGCATTTGTAGTTCCATTTATGGAGGCCAGTGAACTTTTGTTGCATCATACATGTTGCATTTACCTGAATCTTGGTGGGCCTTTCAGGGAGGCCATGGCGACTGGTGAAGAACAAGCTTAGGACAGACTATCCTGTGGTGCAGCTAAATGCTTGGAGGGTACCAAAATCTCAAAACCCAATTGTGTGACTTGAAAATTTATTAAGACAGACCAGGATTCTGAATCCACTCCTTTGGCAAACATTGCAATGTTTCTTGATGAATGGCTCAAAAATCTGCAGATAATATCCTTCTTAAATCAGAGTGCTGATTTCAGTCTCTACCAAAGCATTGTAGGTTCAATGGAAAATGGATGTGTTTCCTCTGTGGGTTCAGCTGGTGTTTTTGTGTGTATATTGTATTAGTTTAGAGATGTTTGGACATTTTCTCTCCAGTTGTGTGTCAATTCTTTTTGTGCTTGAATGCAAGTTTAGCTTAATCAACTTGTTGAAAGCTACTGTGGTTCAGACTACAGGAATCATCCAATTATTGTCTTTTGTTGCAAATTTCAGTTTTGTCCAGTTGGAAGTTTTTTGGAATAGTCTTTGATGTGTGGAGGTAATACTGAGAGAAGTGTGAGGGTGTGGGTACAGGTGTGGCCAGTGGTGAGTTTCATCAACTATTACTACATGCCCATCCACCTGAGGGTTCTCTTCCATAATCTGGCTGCAGTTTGCTGGTACAATACAGTGTCTTTTCTCTAAAATAGTTCCTTTATTTGCTTGAGGGGAGCATGCCATTTTCATCCTTTCATAAAGCTTTGAGTGGCCTACCTTGTGTCTGTGCTTGGGCACTGGAAACTGCATAGTTTTGCAAATTCATTATGTGGAGCAGCACCAGTGAGTTCTCTGTTTCTTTTAGGAAGGTAAACAACTCATGGGTTACATGATTGCTAATGGTCTCAAAACCATGCTTTCTGGTATGGTGGTGGCAGGGGTACTTTCTTGATCTTGCGAAGCACCCGAGCAATCAAACAGGCTGCTTGAAAATACCATCCCCCTTGTACACAATGTGCCTCTGTCTCAAATATGATTCTGGAAACAGATTCACCCCACAATGAAGAGCAGACATGGGTGAAGAGACTTCATGGGTGTTTAGGAAGGGGTTGAATCTGTGTTGCCTGTTTCATTTAGGAATTGCAGTGTGAAGATGCCACCTGCTTGAAGTATCCACCTCATGTCTAGATAAAAAGTTTGGCTAGTGTAAGCCAGGTTTAAATCTTATTTCTTGTGCATGGATTGCACTTATAATAACTGCTTCAATGTGAGGACGAGGAGGTGCCACAGCATGCATAAGGAGAATCAGGTGAGATCTTCAACTGCTTGAGCTTGAATTCACTGTGAACTCCTGGAAATATGAGGTTCATTCTCCAGAATCTTTGTTCAAATTTTGGTTGGATTTATTGAATGTTTCAATCTGTCTGTGAATTCTTCTGAGTTATTTTGTTCAGCCTTAAGAGATTTTGAACTTTTCTTCCCACTGCAATTGATTATCTTGCCACATTTGGAGCCTTAATTTTCTTTGCTGAAGTGAAGCTGCAAATTTGCTGTGAACATGAAAACTTCACAGCAGAAAGGACCTCACGACCCTTGTCATTTCTACAAATGCTGGTAGGTATCACAATCACTGGTTTTTGAAAATATATCATCAAAATTTAGTTTAGACTCCAGGTGTTGGAATCTGATTAAATGTGGCAAATTACAATTCGTGTTGTTAACATTATCTGGACAAGAATTTTCAGTAGCATATAGATTGATTTGAATTTAGAACAGAAGAAAATAATGATAATTGGTTTTTTTTATCTTATTTCCAAAATGGAAAAGGTGTAGTAAATAAATCTGGCATTAGTTGGAACTGATGTGAAGAGTACACAAATTAACTAAAAAACATAGAAAGATGTAATGGTGAGGTTTCTACTATTGAAGGTTCAAGAATATTGAATAAGTGAAGAATTTTGGAAAATTTTCCGGTGCATGTTAGAGTGCTAATTTGCCTGAACTTCCCAGGAGCTCTGTCTGTCATCACACATTGACAGAGTTAAAACCATACTCACCAGGTTGCAAGGAGAGTGGGGGTTATGGACTAGGTACCAAGTTGAGAGTGCACAAGTTAGTGTGAATAATTGAGGCCTGCTGAAACCAGCAACCCAACATAAGCATCCCTTGTGAAAATTGAGATGCCCTCTTTTCATCCGTTTAGAGAGCAGTTATGAAATTTTCATCCAAGCAGCGAAGGGTAATCAAATCATTGGGCCAATGGTCCAAACATCTAGACATGTTTTGGGCCAATGTTATGAGTGTTAGGGGGTATTGTAGCCTAGGGTCAGGTTTGACACATTAAAAGCGAATAGTTAATTATTTAAAAGAATGCATTTGTTTTTATCAAAAATAATTACTAAAATTCTCGTTAATGAAAATGAAATTTTTTAATGAAATTCGTTTCAGCATTTAATTGCCTTCCACCAGCATTGATGGTTCAATGCTCACACTCTTATCCCCTTACCTACTTCTGCCTACTGACTACATTTTTAATGCTTCTAGAGAAAAGTATCACCAGGTAGGCAAATTATGATTGAATTTGTGTGAGAATACTCATTAGTACACTATGATACTTTTTGAATGATTGACAAGGAGCATGGCTTTTTTTACTAGCTTCTACAAAATTTTAGAATTTTTTCCCTTTCAAGGTGCATTTATCAATTTTTGGGTCATTTCCACTGTGATTTTATCACATTCTTTTAAAGCTTTAACGTTTTATTTTCAAAACAAAAATCGTTCTAGATTTTTAATAATTAATTAATGTTGAACTTGACCATGGCTATAGTATATAAGAATAATTCTAATGGTGGCATTGTACTTCAAAATTTGGATGAAGTTTCATCAAAATGTGTGTTATTGAGCTGCATAGTGTCTAAGTTTGACTTGTAAAATGGTTACATTACGATGTAACTAAAATATACTCGAGAACATTAAAATGATTGCTCTTTTTGGTCAATTGTAATGATTTGCCACAATTGTTGTATTTAAACATTGTTTGACCATATAACATCTTAATTTTCAAGGTTATAGGTGAAGAGGGGAAAACAATCAATACAATTTTGGAATGATATATTGTAGCACTTAGGTGGGTTTGGCATGCAAGTGCCAAACAAATAATTTATTTGAAAATTTAAGATTTGCTATGTGAATCTTTAGTTTTTGAATATTCAACAAATAACATATTTATATATTATATTCTAACTCAATTTTAGAGTTTTCCTATTGTCCTTGTGGTCAATTTGTTCACAACTAATGTGCTTATTTGTGTTAGGCCAAGGTTTGATTCCAAAATTTTGAAAATTTTGACAATAATGTTAAATTTTTTTCTAAAACTTCAACAAAATAAAGTGTAATTTCATGTATGTTGAAATCACCCATGTACTACAATAAACATTGGTAAGTGTTGCATTGCATTTGTCACTTCATTGGTTGTGATTGGAATAGAATAATCTCTTGTGTTCTGAACTTTTTTCATAATCTCTTCAGTTTGGCTAACTTGAACCTCATTGCCCATTCCTTGGTCCCTTACCAACTTTGGGAGCTCCAAATCATTTCCTCCATCTTCAATGTTCTCCTTCTCCATCTCGGTATTAGGTTCTTGCCAAATGTTGTTGCTTCCAAAATGTTTTTTGTTTGTTGTGCAATTATTTCTTTTGTCCCTCACTTTTGCCCTTTTATCCATGTAGACTCGAGTTCACTTAGAATTGGATTTAGAGGACAAATTGCACCCCTTGTGTGCTTGAAAACCTATACATTGCACCTCAATTGCAAATTGTGCCCAATATACATCCCACCTTTTCCTCTTTGTCAAAATACCCTTTACAAATGCTAGACTAGTTTCATTATAGTAATCACATCCTTTTGATACACATGGGGCCATAGATCCTCAATGAGCTTAATTAGCTCCACATTTGTGTTGTTTTTCTTGTACTTGAATCCATTGTTCTTGCAGCTCTTTCCCCAAACAACTTCACAATCCTACACACTAACATATTTAGCATCCATTTGTCTAGGATTAAGTCCCTTATTTTTCAATCCCACCATTGTATTGAAATACTCAACACTTATTTTTTGAATTTTTCTATTTGCCATCTTGCACTCACACTTTTGATTAATTCAACTAAAGCTTGCCTATAAGACCAGAAGAACTAATCAATAAGATAAGAAGACTAATGCTAGAAACATAAAGAGGATCGAAGTTTGGAACACAATTGACTAATTTGAGTTATGCAATCCTAGGTTAATTTGTTGTTTAGTTAAAATGTCATCATGAATAATTGAACTACTAATAATTATAATTGCCCCAACTAGCACCCCCATTATTCATTCATTCCTTAATGATAGGTATTAATAATTAATTGATCATCCATATATTGTTAATCAAACAAAAGTTGCCATTAATCAAACCCATTGAATTTTAGGGTTTATTTATAATTAGTCATACTTAGGACCATCCAATTGCATGTTAATCATCCACTTTGCATGACATTTGGTATCATGTAATTGCATGTTGAGACTATATTTGAATTAATTAATTGCATGCACAAATTTGGTAAATGGAACCCATTGTGCATACATAATGAAAAATCTATTGCCATCAAATGGTTTAGGTTTAGGGTTTAAACCCTTAACCCATCAATAATTCATCCAATAACTTGAATTTGTCCAACATTCATGCATTAAAGAATGAAATTGTGTGAACATTTTAGTTTTACAATAGGAGCAAAAAATCAATAGTATCAATATCAATACATTTGCAAGAAAAATTGAAATGAATGTAAGAAATAAGGTAGTTACATATGCCAAAGTAGAAAAGAAAATTGAACAAAAACAATGAAAAACATCTTTACCTCATACATTAAACAAATGAAATTCAGTAATTATTTTTTAAATTTAATTTCAACCCAGAAAGCATGTACAAAACTTGACCACTTAGAAATCTAAATATTAATTGTCCATAAGACCATCATTTAAACCACTCTGTTCATTTTCTAGTGAAATGTAAAAAACAAGTTCAATATTTCCAACATTTGTTGTTTCATTGTATGGCTAGTGTTGTTTCAGGCATGGGTTCTAATGCCTCTTCTATTTGAGTAGTGAATACAAATAATGCCTTGGGCTTCCAATCAAGCACTTCATCAATGATGTCTGATACATTCATTTGATATTTGTTCCCAAACCCAAAAAAAAACCTAAAACCACCATTGTGAAAATGTGCCCACAATTGTGGTTTCTTTTTACAACATCAACAATAGAGCCACCAAATTTTCCAAGTTTTGCACTAATAGCTACAAAAGCTTGACTTAATTAAGCATTAGGATGTCTCTTGAGGACCATGAATCAATCCACTTGTAGGAAAGTTCCCCAACAATTGGACAAAAATTGTTTGAGCCCTTGGTGACTTAACTAGATTTGTTCATGTGCTTCCATCTCCTCCACAATAAAACTAAACCTTCCCACACCTTTGAAGGCATGTTGAATTTTGGTAGACCCTTTTAGTTCTTATTAGGCAGCATAATCACTTTTGATTGTACAACCGAAATAAAATATGTAGTAGCAAGGGGTGAGTCAATAAGTAGGGTGCAAGAAGGGTTCTTACCTCTATGTGAAGGCATTCACTTATACCAATGCCCACCCAAAACCATTTCCCCTGCCAAAAAACATATTATTCCAACCATCTATGAATGTTGCAAGGCATTGATATACTGGTTGATTACACATAACAATGTAAAAGGGATCACCTTCCTCCAATTCCTTTGTAAAAACTATGTAGTTGTCACCAACTTCAACCTTGGCCGCCTCTGTTTCACAATCAACATTAGAGTTCAAATCTTTTTCAGAATCAACTTTTACCTTTTGGTTTTGCACCATAATTTCCTTTGCCTGGAAACATAAAATTACTTTAAATGCAACGTAATGGGGATTTGTACAAGATCCAAATCCGCATCTGTACTTAACATCATGTATAACTTAGAACCTTCAATCTCACTAAACACTCAAACCCGTGACAATAATAATTGAAACAACATAGTTCAAAACATGTCAATAACAAATGTACAAAAGCAAATAAACATGATGAAGAGGTTGACTTGTGCTATGTTGTATGGTTGTAGTTGTATGAATGTCCAAGGTTTGACATGTGCCCTCTGTTCACAAAATTCAAAGTTGTCATCCATACATTTTGGGCAAAAACATGATAATTCTTGAAGTTTCAATAAGGTGATATCAACATCATCAACTAAAGCAAATGAGTGCATGGATCAAGACCCTAGTATCATCTTACAATCCCAATTAGCCCTACAGTCCACATCTTTTGGCATGATCAAATGGAAGTATCAATGAACCTCTCATTTGGCCTTCGGGTACGTTGCATGTTCTTTGCCTTGGTTTTTCTTGCAAAATGCAACCACATCTCTTGCATTTTGAAACTTTGATGGTTCCATATTTAATTGTTCATTTCGAATCTCTTGTTCAATACTACCCCAACCCCATCATGAACTCCCTTTCCATGGCCTAAACAGATGACCATACCATGCGGCACCCATGAGGAAGTGTCTCGGGTGTGACTATCTTTGATTGATACCTATGAAATCAAACCACCACAAGATGTTAGCACTACATGATGAACTATGAAACAATTTCATTAAAAAAATTGAAAGTAGTATGATGAAATGTATTCATACCATGCAACATGGTACCATGATCATTTTTTTGAATTGTGTTGCACACCCATTAGACCAAACAAGATGCTTGTTTGGCCAATTGCCTTTTGTAGTCAAGTGGGCCCAATGTAGTTCAAAATAGTGTTGAACAAAAAGAGTATCATGGTTATTATCGTCAAATATATAATACTGATACTTTGTCAATGATCATTTTTTTCCATTTTCAACATGTACATAATTTGGGTTCCATTTATAACATATATGCACAAGAATGGTGATTTGAAAAGGATGCCAGTGCATTTCCTAGATTTCATGATAATCTTGGAAGATGTAGTTTTTTGTAATGTTAATTGTAAACAATATAAAATCTTTTGGAAAAGACTCCATACATGTGTGATATTGTTCATCTTGAAAGTGATACACATAGTTGTGATAAATGAATTTCTTCAATCTAGGTCGGAGGTAATCCAATAATACCTTTGCTATTGACTCCTTATATTGCAAGCACAATACAAAGTTGTTTTTACTAGCACATGTTTGACCATGCAAAACTTTTTGGTAACATTTCCATTGCATAAGTGATGTTGAGTTTGCATCCTCCTTTAAAGGGCAAGTGAAGAGCATATCTACACCACACTCTTCACAATCATAACTGTTGATGCCATGTTACGTCATTTAGAGGACATAACATTAATGTCCAAAAATTTGTTAAACTAGAAAATGTACACTTTTTCACCATACAAAGCACATTGCCAGCATTGGTACAAATGTCACAATTACACTCACAATGTTTTTCCATGTACCCTTCATAATGCAATCTTCATATTATTGAACCCAAGCTTGAGCTTAGCAATCTCCACATGGTACTTGTAAGTGTTAGTATTCCTTTCCTTCAATAGTCTAACATAAAATGACTTTAGTTTTTCAAATGTGTGTAGGCCCACCTTGCAAACCCCATGTTCTTTTACAAATTAGGTGTAGAAATCCAACTGAATTCAAACAAGAAAAAACCTTATTAATACATTTTGATGTCTAATTATAATAAAATTAGTTTTACAAGGATGCAACATATGTTAACAAGTGTTCTACCTCAAATGAACTAAAATAACTAAGTAGACCAATAAGAAATTCCTAACAAACAGTAGGAAATAATTGAAGAACCAATAGTTAAGTAGAAGCTAAAATAAATATTCAACTTGCCAAATAACTATGCAATGACTATTTAATATAACAAGTAGTTGATGAAGAAGTTGTCAAATTGAAGCAAGTGATTTTGCTTACCTTCAAGGAGCTATTCGAGAATTACCTAGGAGCCAGTAGATGAGGGAATAATTTTGCTTACCCATCAAATAAATGTCGAGGAGTTACCTAGGAAATGATAGATGGACAAATGATCCTACCTACCCATCAAGTAACCATCTAGGAGTTAGCTAGGAGATAGTAGATGAAGAAGTGATCTTGCTTACCCATCAAGTAGTTGTTTAGGAATTAACTAGGAAACAATAAACAAACAAGTGATCCTGCATGCCCATCAAGTAACTGTCTAAGATATAACTAGGAGAGAATAGACAAACAAATGATCTTGCCTACCAATCAAGTAGTTGTCTAGGAGTTAGTTGGGAAATAGTAGATGAACTAGTGATTTTACCTACCCACCAAGAACTTATCTAGGAATTGGGTAAAAGATAATAGATGAGCAAGTGAATCTACTACCAATCAATAGGTAGGAGATCTATGGCTAGGAGACAATACATGAACAATGATTCTAGGTACGTCCCATCAAGTAGAAGTCAAGAATTATCTAGGAAACAATATACGACTAACAAATAACTTAGTAAACATAAGTAATTTTCAATGAAATTAGGTGGTTTTACCTAGTGGCTACTCAAGAGCACGTAACTTATATCAACAAGTAGGAAAGTAAAGCTAGAGCATTTCCTTGCAAGACAAGTATGTAGCAATTTCAACTCAACATGCAATTAATAACTAGACAATAGCTAATTAGCAAAGAATATTATACAACACAACAATACATGAGTAAGTAGTTAATCAACAATATATTTAGTATAAGTGATTTAGTTCCTTGTAGGTGAAATCAACATGCATTTAGATGTCCCTAACAAAATTTGTGCATAAGAAATAAAATTTGAAATGAGCAAAAGCCAATTATTGTTCAATGTTATTGAATGTGCAAAAGATGTTACAATTCTTGCAAGTAGTGTGTTGGATGCATCTCCCAACTTTTCACACCAAGTCTCCTTTTCACATCCTTGCAATTTGGAAAAATTGTTGTTGTAATTTCCCATCGCTTTGATATCAAATTCCACTTTCTTTCATCCAACATGTCACATCGCTACTTCTTTGGCAATCCACCCTAGAAATCATCTCCACTGGAATCCACATGCATCTGCCTAATCATAGCTTTTCTAATTGAATACTTGGATGCACCCAAACTTCTTGTAATTTGCCTCTAACTTGAGGATGCATTAGATGCTACAGAAGCCGATAAAACATTTTTTCTTATATAATGAAAATTGACTATCACGGTTTGGCACAAAGGTATTGTAAGCAACCTTCATGTTGTTTATCATGATTTTTTCCACTTGAACTTTATGATATTTTGCATACTCAAGTAGAAGGGGTTTGATATTGTCAACTTCTGCTAATTTTCTCACAATGACCTTCTTTTCTCACTCATTTAAACCTTGTAAAGCTCTTTCTATCTATGATTGTAGGTTAATTGAAATATCAATACACCTCTTCCATTTGGAACGACCAATACTAGAGGTGGTAACATGGTCCATGGCTACATCAACATTAACATATGCATGAGCTAAACCATATATAAAACCTAGACCTAATGAAGAACCTAGATTTAATGAAGAACTTGGACCAAATGTAGAAGTTGGATCAAATGTAAAAGTAGGATCAGGTGCAAAAGTTAGGTCAATGTGCATTGGTTTTTAGCTTTGTTGTAATTGCTTTCGACATTCCTATTTAGATAGATGCCACCTTTCCTTTCTATAGAATGGCACACATGTAAAACATCCAACAAGCTTATATCACAAATGGAAGAGGAAATAAGTTACAAAATTATCTAGAAGGTATTATTACAATCAACGAGTACATATAAACCATAAATTAAAGCATATCAATCAAAGTTACACATTGCTTAATCTTCCAACACACTAAACAAACTTTTTTACCTTAAAACTTATGTAAAACCTATGATAACATGAAAAAAAAAATATTTATTTGGCTTCCATTGTTTGGAATTCTGTCCATTATGTTGCTTCCTTTGTTTCCAAAGCACATTGCTTCATGCATTTCTTTTTAGCTATGAATGTTTCCTTCTTTGTAGGTGTGAGTTTCCTGTTTCTTATATTAGCCCATGTTCACAATTTGATAGTTATTTGAAAAAAATCAAAATTTAAGTTATCCCAACAAAACTTGCACACACTAACAATAAACAAAAATTGTTTATCCACATTCACAAGATTTGGCAACAACATTTGAATTTTCTGCTCTTGTGTGACCAAGGAGACAACATGTCATGGAGACAAAAAATGCAATGGATTTTGTAACCTTAATTTTTTTACAAAGTGATTAAAGTTGTTTCAATCGATGTTGATGCTCAATCCGTGCATTGCTCATTGATCATCTAAGATCTTGCATTTAGACCGTTGAATGGCATTGATACATACAAATCAACGAAAAACACAAGAAACATCCAAAAGCTAGATGAAAAACATGTCTTAATGAGGGAAAGAGTTGAACCATTGGTGTTTGGGTGGGACCTGAAAATTTAATGCCACTTTGCTGTGTTAGTAGTTACTTGTTTAGTATCATTTGATCCTTGCATTTACTTTTCTATTATGCTTGCCATAATTCAACACCAAGTATGAAGTCATGAATTATGGGATTAAAAAAATTTTAGGCCCTCCTTCACATTAAAAGGCTTCTAACAAAATTTGTTTCATAACATTTGGACATGTAAAAATAGGTTGAAAATAAATTGAAAGTAAATTCCAAATTTTCAATGAATTTGTGTTTTGGATGTATTTTTTCAAAAAATCACTTATATATTCACCTATTTGTTCATTACACAATATGCACCACATGAATATTTAATGAAACCCATAAAAGTCCATAGATTTTAATGTAAAAAA
>Ga0209208_10010223_pt1 | contig 12215 bp, 8 predicted proteins | sample S1TSphfallax_3_FD_187694 | JGI IMG/M metagenome (GOLD analysis project Ga0209208, IMG submission 187694) | Host-associated microbial communities from peat moss isolated from Minnesota, USA - S1T2_Fd - Sphagnum fallax MG (SPAdes) (version 2) | ecosystem: Host-associated > Plants > Peat moss >...
TTTTTTTTTTTTTTTTGGGGGGTCTTTTCACCTTCCAAGTTCCAGCATCTTTCTTGTGGGGTTGGCCTCTTTTGGGTTGGGGTGGAGGGTGGGGAGGGTTGTGATTATTGGTGTCAGAAGAAGGTTGGTGAGAGCACAAACAAAGGATGTTGGGCCCCCCCCTTTCATATGGGGGCCCAACACGACAAAGGCCCCTTTCTTTCATAGGGGGCCCAACATGGCAAAGCTTGTTGTGTTCCAAGGCCTATTCCAAAGTGTGACTAGTTTTCTCATCATCAATTCACATAAAAAACAAACACCGACAAAACCCAAACAATAAATAAAAAATTGAAGCTTATAAATGATTGCCCATCTGACCTAAGAAAAAGCTTGTAAAATCATCAGAATATAAGCACCCCAAAACCACTTACATTCAAAATATTAGTGGGAATGCTTATGGCTTTCATGAGTTGATGGTTGTAATATTGTTAACCCGGAAGAAGGGAAAAAAAAAAAGGACCCCCCAATGTTTGCCACAAATCTAAGAGCATCTCTACCGGTGCTCAGTGTGTGACTCCAGACAGGAAAATGTATTGTGAAAAAGTCAAAATGTGCTGGTTTAACTCAGGAAATTGGTTTTTCTGCACCAAATTTGTGCAGCTTGCCGTGGCTGGTGAAAGGCGCAACACAATTGTGTACCTCCAAAAAAAGTGTAATAAATTGGACCTGACTGCGGCTCAGTACTTCTGATTGGTCGATCATAAGATTGGTCCAGGTGGTTTGCTATTAGTAGTTCTCACGTATATGCAGTTTGAGTCACAGTTTAATAGGTGGGGTTGCCAAAAAGAAGAAGCTGAACTTTTAGATATTTAATTTTGATTATCCAGGGCGACATACTGAGCACCAGTGGAGATGCTCTAATGCACATGACACATTCATCTTTTAAACTTTTTATATTCTCTGCGACCTCCTCATCAAATGTGCACCCAGCCTCACTCAAGTGACCTTGTCACCAATCCATACCTCACAAAACTAAACATGAAACTAATTTCTTCAAAAATGATTATGGCACTCATCATACACAAAAATTCATATAATTCTTTCAAAATGTGGCAAATGTGATTTGAAAACATTCAAATACACATGTCACAACAAGCAATTTTATTTTCTGTTTGAAAATTTGCACAGTTGCGAAAAATATATATGAAAAGGGAATTTATTTTTTATTTATTATTTTTTTTGAGAAAAAAAAATCATTAGATTTGAAAAAAATTAAAAATCATGTTACAGCATTTCCCTATTGGTTTTGATTTGGTACCAATTTTTTTAAATGTTTAAAATAAATTTGCTTTTTATTTTCCCCCAAGTTATGACCAGTAGTAGAGGAAAGAAAAAAACAAACACAGCAAGAATCAGTGCAGACAGGGGACCTAGGTTTAGGGTTTAGACATACCCAAAATCTAAAATGTGAGTGTCACTCTCAAATCTACTACTACTACCACCCACCTGTGGTTTTCCTCATGAACTATGATATTTTGAACTAGTGCCCACCATAGTTTTCCTCGTCTACAATATTGAACAAGAACAGACCGTTCTCATCACAGTCAGATGGAAGCTGTTCTGATTAATGCAGATATCGGGTGTAAAGAATCTTCTACTAATTGGCTAGAAATTGGAGCACCTTTTGCATTAATTGGTTATGACCCATGCTCCCATCTTTTCTTCTTTGTTGATTTTGTCCTGCTCTTTGACAACACAACCATCTAGAGTGCTGCTGATTCTCTTGCCAATTTTCTTCTGTAAGTCATAGAACCTATTTGCCTCAGGGGTTCTGTGTCACTAAACATCCTATCACTCTGTCGTGGTAGCTTCAATAACTGGTACTAATAACCAAACATCTACTGGACCATACCCAGGCTGACCACATACCAAATGCTGATGAGTTGCAATTTGAGTTGGAAGCAGTTGAGGGTTGGGGGGGGGGAGAAGATGGGTGTCTTCAAAATCATGTGGAAACAACCTTTTCACAATCACTTCTGTATTTAGTACCCTTTTTCCAGCTCAGACATGTCCAGGTTTAGGGTTTAGGGTTTAGACTTGGATGGCTTGGACTTTTCCTTTATATCCTTGGCCTCTGCACCATCCAACCAACTCCTCTTGATCTGCAATAGATTCAAATAATAAAAACTTATCAGATTCTTTACACAGATGGTATTCACCAATACAGAGGTTCCAAAACAACACAGACCAAAAAAACAAGGGGTGCGCCCAGGTGTAGCTGGGAATGATGATGCAAGGTCCTTTCATTGGGATCACATTCATGTCCAGGTATAACATGACATACCATCAAATGTTTCAAGGAAACCAGTGATGGACAGAGTTTTTCCTGGTTTGATTCATCTCTGCCCCATCAAGGACCAATGGCAGTGCCTTTCCCAATGCATTCATTCTGTAGTCACTAGCAGCACAAGAAAGTACGGTATCAGCTTTCTTGGTGTTTTGACATGATGGACCCCTCTTATGAAGCAACAAAATCCAATGGGTTAACTCATTGCTTCATTGTGTAAAACAAAAGACACATGATAAAGCAGTTTGTTGACCTAATAAAGTGCAACTGTATAATAACCCTGATAGCCCTAACCCTAACCATAATAGAGTGGAAGACAAACCAATTACCTTTCATTATCCTGAGACTTCATAATGACATTGCTTGTGGATTTGTCAAGAGAGTTTACATCTGCAACACAAACAGCACCAGCAGCAAGTTCAGAACTCTGATGAGCAGAATTTCTTCATACCGACAACAGAAGAAGCCGAGCCACATATAAATTGCAAAGGAGTTCACACAGATAGACAATCAATACAATTCTAATGAAACCCAGCATGATTCTTTGTAAGCACCACTGTGACTGAGACAAGCCCTTGGCATTGTATGGGCAGGAGAGGGCGAAGATGGAGATAGAGAAGACAATAAAATGAGGACCTTGGGTAATGATGTGGGGATCCACCTGAGCATTGGGAATACCAGTCTTTGACAATGGAGCTTGGTTCAGAGATGGTGATGATGATGATGATGATGATGATGATGATGTACTACTACTGCATGCTGGGGTGGTGGATTTATGTACGTCTCCAATATGCAGCTCTGAATGACATTCCTCACTCTTGCTGAATTGGATAGCACTTGATGTGCCTCGCTTTTCATTGGCCATGTTTTGTAACAACTGTTGCTGTGCAGCTGAATTATTCAGACCTCCTCCCATGTCCATATCTGAGGTTTGCAGCCTGTGCTGAGGCATCTGTGTTTGTTGGATGTTGGCTTCTAAGCTCTCCTGAATGGCAGGTGGTGCAGCCTGACCTTCAGTAAGGAGTTCTGTTTCAGACAAATGTCTTAGATTGATCACTGTGAAAGTTGGGTGCCCCATTGACTCAAAATATGGAGCACCAAAGAGCTGATTGCTACCATCTTCTAGATTTTCTTTGAATGCATGAGCATCTGCCTCCAAGTCCTGATGCTGGATGATGATGGTCTTGTTAGACTGTTGTTGTCTTGGCCGCTGCTGAAAGTGCACCTCAAAGTCAACGATAAGGCTTCCGGCCCTTTTGCTCTGAATGTGTACGTCGCCAATACTGACCTCAGCTCTGTCTGCAACGCTTTGTCTGAAAGCCCCTTCAAACTCATCATTAAAATCAGACATTTGTCCATTGGGAAATGAAACTGAGGCATCCACAACAACTGTTGTCATGTGTCTGAGCTGACCACTAACTTCGACATCGCTTCTTCCTTCAGGAGTGTTGAGGACCCACCACTCGCATGGGTATCTATGACGCAACAAATGCTTGATAGTCTCAGAGTCCACAACATCATCACAGATGTTGTCAATGGGAATATGCCATTTCCCATAGTTTTTGGTTGTATCCTTAGGTGCAAGTTTCTCTAAGAGCCTGTTCACCTCATGTCCTCGACGCTTGTCTGCACACATCATTGCAAGGCACTCGAGTGCACGATGAGCTACTGCACTAGTTCCATTGGTGTCAAGGGCAACGCCTGCTAATCGGTAGACAACCCCTAGCTTCAGAGCAATCTCTACAGTTGCACTACTGAGTCGAATCAGGCGCAGCAACAACATAAGGGTGCATATCTGTGGGTCAGTCCCAGCATGCCCTGCGGCATACAATGGGACATTCAAATCAAGGAAGGATACCAAAGTTGAAACCAACTCCTCAGAGACTATACAATCGGCTATGTCCGGATGGTTGGCAATGGAATGAATCAATAGAATTGCTGGCTGAGCAAGAGCACGACGCTCACTAGCATAATTGCCACTGATGAAATCATAGACAGGTAAGAAAATGTCGATATTTGACTGGCCAGAAAGCAAGTATGGCCTTGCTTTGAAGAGCAAGAGTAGAGCGAGTAACAGTCGTCTCCTATCATCAAAATCAAATACTTCCGCATAAGCCCCAATTGCCACAGCCTTGCGAATCTCGCAAAGGAAACGCCCCTCAAGAATGCTGCCAAAATCATAACCTGGGTCTCTTATGAATTGATCAACAAAGAAACCCCCTAGGTACATCTCTCGTGCATAACCATCGTCTCTGTCATCCCTGTACATTGCTTGGCTCTCATCATCAGAAATGGTGACGAGTATCCAACGCAGAAACATGGGTTGTGGTGATTGTACCAATGACCATGCTGGCAGACTTGACAAATCCTGTTGCATTACAGTATCTTGCACTTTGAAAGCCTCATCCATAAGTATTTGCCTTACACATTGCCGTCTGCCATCGTCCCACACAAGGCGAGGGGATTGATAATTCCCATCGTACATTTTGCAAGCCTCTATTGGGTCTCGTGCCAAGGTGGATAAAAGGTCTACAGGTAGCAGGAGAAGAAGCGTACGGATGACAACAGCTGCCTGATTCTTGTCCATATTGACAGGGTCAAGTATACTCATCAGCTCATACATATCTGTAGCCTCCCCTATCCCTTCATCATAATTCGTATGGCCATTGGCAGGCCCATTTGCCAACCTCTTCAGGAGGGCCAGATCCTCAATGAGCTTTGTTCGACAAGTGACCCCACTACCTGCTAACAAGAGCTGCCCAAGAGTTTTAGCAGCTAATACTCGTCCTGTAGTAGTTGCAGAGAAACGTTGCAAATTACTAGGTCTTGTCTCTGCTGCAGCCACCCCAGTTGTAAGATCTGGTAGACCCATGTTGCAAAAGATGGCCAACAAGGGCAATAGCAGCCCAGTGCTTGCAAAGACATTAGTGGCTTCAACTGTTGCAGGGATCTGCTCACTCAGCATGTGCAACACATTGAGGGTGGCGACAAGAATATCTTCCACTCCTTCCTCTTGCAGTCTGGTGACACATTCCCAAAGCTGACCCGCCAGTGTACTGATAAGATCAGATTGTAGCACAGATTCTCGTCCTGAGTCATCTGCAATCAATACTTTCGTAATGGTAGCAATCTCAATCAGTACTTTTGGCATGCTTTTGCCTGCCAAAGAAATTTTCGACAGCACTAGGGGCTGGACACATCCAATCAAATCAAGCCTGCCAGACTTTGCTGCATATCTCAGGCACTCACGCAGTGCAGTGAGAACGGCCAAGTACTCATTGATGCTGGTTTGATTATCAACTTCCTCCTCACTTGGGTCAGTGGTGTCATCTGCTGCTGCCTCAACTCCCATGTGCACAAGTGGATTGAGGACATGAAGATTGATCTCCAGATAGTCCAACATAGCATCCAGAAAGACGTGACCAGTTGGTAGACCAAAGGCCTCCCACCTCTCGGAGGTGAACCCATTCACAAACAAACCACCCAAGATGATTTCATCCTTGAGACAATCATACTGGAAGCCCTGCAACCATTCCAGTTCATTATCATCCATCACACCACTCCCAGAAGCCAGAACAGCTTGGTGCAGCTCCAACCGTTCAATGACCCGCATGTGGAGCTCTGCCCGAACATCCAAGTTCCAAATGGCCAATGGCTGTTGGAGATCAGAACTAGCCATGGTCATAAACTTGTCTGGACCCTCAGTTTGCTCAAGGCAAGTGAGCAGTGGCCTAGGGATCAAGTGTGTCATCACTGTGTACATCACTGTGTACTCCATTTGCGGGTGTTGTCTCCCTGACTGCTGCAGCATACGGATGAGAGATCCTAATGTATCTGCTGCTGAGTAAAGAAGAGCAGATCTAGTGCCGTGGGCCACCAATGCAGCATTTGCAGGTGGGATTGCAAGTAACAATAATGGCAAGTATAGAGCCTGCAACATATCCCAACACCTTCTCAGTCAATCAGTGTACTGATGGCCAGACTTCTTCTTTTGAGAAAAGGTTTGCTCAAGCACACACAAAAGGAAGCAATGTAGAGAAACAGGTAAACGAACTTGGGATTTAATGGACCACAATGGAAAGCAGAAATGTGACCTGGTTGATAATATGTGTGCAGTAGTCTGGATCTTCGGCAAAGTGCTTCAAACAACTCAATACTGCAAAGGATGAGGGGCTTGGACCCCTTTGAGGAGTGGCCAATGCATCACTGGCTGCAATACAGAGAGCCCACCAAAAGCCTTCTTTCCATCTGCTATCATCCCACAGAAGCTGCCTACCAACTCTGGGGTACCAACCATAATGCAAAAAAAATTCAAAAGCAATCAGCCCAAATGAGAACATAACCTGTTATGGACTCAGAGCAGTCTGGCAAATATCTATCAGGTGGCTAAGAATCCATGCATTATTATCAGTTGAGTTCCTTATGAACTGACAAGGCAGGACAGACTAGCTATCACTTTCCCGAGGGTTTAGTTTAAAGCAGAAAGGTCTAACCTGGATGAAGATGCAATTTCCATCACAAACAGAGACCCAGCAACAGCTGATTCAAGACTCGCCATAATGCTTGCCTCTGGGGAGGTTTCATCTGCTATAAACTTTGTGCCAAGTGACAACACACTGAGACCAAAATTGACAGATGCCCTCGATACATCATCATCCCTGAAGCATAAGAAAGAAAGAATATGATCCCATAAGAACAAAGTGCAGCAATAACCTTATTATGAGTGTCACTCACAAAGCGTCAGTCAATCATCACCTTCACCCATATGAATAGCAGCAGTGATGATGAAACTGTCCATGATGACTCCCAATGGACTTGATCATTAGCTTCTTACCTGGTGCTTGCAGCACAGTATCTCCGCAAAACTCGAATAGTGTGGTGCAGGATGTCTGTTGCTACAAGGGGCAATTCATCCTTTTGAGCAAGGCAGGTTTGAAGTGAAGGGGTGGCCAATGTAATGAGTACGGATTCAATGTCACTGGGCAGGGCAAGGTCTGGGAAATGATCGACCAAATATGACTGCAACATCATAATCATCAAACCACCAAATGTAATGAGTCACCATAGCTCATGTGGCAGGACACACGTAAACTTTCTCCTTGCAAGTAGATGGGGTTTTCCAAACAAACCAAGTTAGAATTGTTCTGAAAAGATTTGTGTATAAATAATCTGACATAAAAAGTATCAATGCAGGTGGCCCAAGTCTGGGTTTTGGTTTTAGGGTTTATGCCCAACCTACCTGAGCTTGAAGAAGAAGGTGAATGTGTGGTAACTCCTTGCGCCATAAGGAGTTTCCACTCATAGAGTTGCCAAGAATTGTTGCCAATCTCCGAAGGTCCTGCAGTCAATAATGTTTTTTTCTCAAAGGGAATGCCCTCCATCCATCCATCCATGCATGCATTGGGACAAACTTCAAAAACCAAATGTTCTACATCTGCAGACTATTCAAGCTGTTGCTAAACTTTCAGTTCCAGGATCTTCTAAGAATCTATAACTTTAGTGAATTGAAAAAGAAAGGTTTAGACTTACCAGCATGAGACTGTTCAAGAACCCAAGTGGATCATTGATCGGATAATTTGGAAAACGCTCAAAGTCAAGCAAGTTCTGTAGATAGAAAGGGGAAGAGAACACAGACTCTGCATACCATTGATTTCAAGCCATGTCAAACAAAAAATCCCACTCATAGATTTTGATACAATATCACAAACAAGACAGTCAGTGCTACATAAAACACCTTGAACCTCAGACCCAATACATCAAAGAAACAAACTTTGGTTCTTACTTCAGAATGTTTTTCCTGGATGTGGTGCAGCTGAGCTTACCTGCCAGCTCTGGATAGGCCAATGGAGTCCTGGGAATGTGAATGTACAATGCCAGGGGATCGGTGGCACGGAACTTGACATAAGATTCTAGCTCAGTTGTGAGATGATCAAGCAACTGCTTCCTCATTTCCAAGTTCCAGATCACCTCCGGGGCATTTTGCTCCGAATCCAGAAGTGCCATGAACGAATCGGGTCCCTGCCCATTAAATTCAGAAATCTCAGGCAATTAAGGTCATTGCCTCTCTGAAACTGACAGAGAGCAACTCCAATCAAACTAGTAGAAAGATTATTATCGAATTTGATTATGTGCATGTATTCGAAGGAACTAGAAGTAGAAGTTGGGATTTAAAGCTAACTCAGCAACAACACAAGGACTTGAACATAGAACTAAGACACTCCAGATCTCACATCATGCACTAAACCCTTAACCATTAACCCTAAATCCAAACAGAAACTAAACAAGATTCTCAACATGAACTACTACACTGGATCAGTATGAAACACCTCTGACATGAGATTCAGTATCAATCCCTCGGGCAAGTAGAGATGAAGAATACTGTCCCGCCAAGTGCCATGTTCACTCTGGCCACTTCCATTATCAGTAGTTGTCAACTCCTGCAAATTTACCATTGTCATCAGATCTTTCTGTTTTTTTTTCCCCTTTGCAGGAATGTCCTTCCTTCCTTCCTGAAAGAAAGCACTGGTTGAAACAGATTTTTAAGAATAAAACAGTAGAAATTACCTGAAGAAGATGAGACTGTGACAGGAATTCAGCAATCCTGGACTTGTCCCAGTCAACAATATCACCAGCAAGGAGCTTCCAGAGAAGGATCTCAAAAGCTCCGAGTTTGTACAGGTGTGACATTGCAGTCTTGTTTGCCTTCACTAAAGTTATTACGATTTCAAGTATCCTGTGACAACCCAAATGCTCAGCAGACTGCCAGATATAAAAAAAACTGCTCTGATCCAAACAATTCAGGATGGTGAATCATATTCAACACAAAAAAAGAAATCTCAAAGTGGGTGGTTTATCCATCAATTGCAAATGTGATGCTTGTTCAACAGTGCAGTCTTCAAATGTAAAATTTCACTGTGGAGACAAGAAAGAAGCAAAACCTGTTGAAGATAGGCGTCTTTGCACGCAGGAGAGCTTGCACTAAGTGGCAGAAAATTTCCTCCCTGGAAAAGTTGCAACATGCAGCTGATGGGGGAAAGTGCTCCACATTGCTGTTGCGTCCTGATATCCTGGACAACCAAGGAAATTCAAAAGTGAGCCCTCCTGAGGCTAGGGTTTAGGGTTTCTGGTTTAGAAACCCAGTTGAACTCATCCTTTTCATTTTAAATGTATGCGCTTTTGGACCACCGTGGCAAGGGCAAGAAGTCAAGGAGTAGTCGGTACCTTAAAAGAGCTTCCAAGAAGTCAAGAGCTATTCCCAGCTGGATCTTCACGTGAACTTTTTCATCTTGCCATTTGATTGCCTCTCGAGCATCCAAGCTGCCATCTTGCTCTGCTCTCTCAAGCAATTCGTGAGCTCTCCCTGAAGGAATCCTTACTAGCCTCACATCCCCATTTGATCCCACAATTGTCACTGTCTCGACGGCACCCTGAGACATGACATCTTTGGCTGTGGATGCATCACACTCAAATTCATGCTTGTCTGTGCAGCACTGCCAACAGGATGAAACAAGTATATCATAATCAGGCTTCTTCTGTATTACTACAATTTTGGGTTGCCAAAGCTTCCTTTGCCCATAAAGGACGATAAATGGCTTTGCTTTCTTTTTGTATCCTGAGATCCTGCAATCTACAAACAACCTGCAAGCACAAATCTCTAGACAAGGCTTCAAATAGGATCAAGCTCTAATAACAAATGGGTTGTTACCTTGGCCAAAGACAAAACAACCAAGGGTACCAATATAGTGGCTCCTCCACTGCGGAGAAATCGCAGGACATTGTCACGCCCTCCTTTTTCCACTGTTGCAAGCAAGAACACCACCAGCTTGAAAACAAATACCTCATGTACACTCTCCACCACTTCTCGGAGCATCCCTGCTGCAGTCTGCAACACAGTGCAGTCTAATGCGTCATCATGATGCTGATAATTGCTCAACAAAAACACATCTGGAGATTTAAGTATAAAGAAAGATCTTGAGAGTACAACCTTTGCTTCTTTTGGAGCTACACTGGACATTTCAGGAGTTTTGAAAGAGGTAAGTAACCCCATATGAAGAAGAGTGAAAAGAAAACCTAAAAGAATTGGAGAAGCAATAAGGTACCTCAACAACATTCAAGGTTTCTAAGCAAAAGGCAACTTCCTCCGCATGTCGCTCATAGATCCATGCCAAGACATGGCTTGCCAGTCGTAGATCGATTTCCGGCAAGTTGTTGTGACCAAACAGTGGGGTGAAACCCAACACCATAGCTTGAAATACGGATTGAAATATAGACAATGGTTCATGCAGCTGTGGCCACCAAACCAAAATGTCACTATAATTGAATGAATCTGACATCTCACAAGTTCATGTAACAGACCATCCATCAAAGGCACAATGATTGATCCACAGTAGTTGCCCTAAACCCTAAACCCTACACCCCTAAAGCCACCAACCCAATTCTGACATTCAATTTTACTACTATGTTTTTGCTGACTATGTCCTGTGGGTATGGTGTCTCTGAATGAACCTTCCAAAAGGAATGGTTGTGGTGATTGACTGGTGGAGAGTGGTCCACCAGAAGCTCAAGATGAACACCACCCACAACTGTGCCTGCACATGACAGACAGAACTTGTTCAGTAGCTGCTGTTTTGCAACCAACTCAAATGTCCCGATGTCCCTGAGCAGATAACAACCCTCTTGGAAGAAGTAAACAACTTTACAGAATGATTACAATAATCCATGCTGCTCCCCCAATTGCTGAGGAGAATGCAAAAGTTGAAGGATGGTCACTAACCTTCACCCTCACTTGCACTGGAATAAACAAGCTTCACATCTGCACTGTTGTAAATTAGCTCTGGATTGGCTGCTGCTGCTTCATAGAAGCTGTCTACCTCATCCTGCAGAAACTGCACAACACACCCACAAAACCAAACTTTCAACTGCAAACATAAAAAATTCTGTAGAGATCACAACATTATTTTACCAAAAGACCCTCACCGACACTCTTCAAGAAAAAGCCATTCATTGCAAACTTACCACAAAAGACCCTAAACCCTAAACCGACTCTCAGCAAAGCAATGTTATTATCTACCTTTTTCAGCTCCTTGCGTTTGACATCATTCCAAACTAAGACTGGTGTCTCCAGAGTCTGACCACGTAAAACTTCCAGCGTCTCCATCCATGCACGAAAGTTGCTGAATAATTCCTGCTGCAGTTTGTTGGATTTCCATGAGAAACACCCATTTCTAGCCACAGACAACTCATGCTTCTTATGCTTCAAGCTAAGAGCTCAAAGAGTATATAAATATGCATTGAGTGTTTGGAGAGCATTTGCTGCATTTCAATCAACTTCAGAAACTCAGGAAAATAAATTTAGGGTTTAGGATGAGACCAGTGACATGGATGTAATATGTACCTTGCCTGACTGCTGCAGCTCAACCACCTTGTTGGCATATAACTGCATCACACCCTGTGGCAGAGGAGGAGTACATGAACTAATTTAGCACTCACAGATTGGAAGCCTTTAACAGAACAAAAAAAGGGCTTGCAATAGTGTCTGGGTTTAGGGTTTGGGGTTTAGGGCTTCATGAAAGCCATTGTTATAACACAATGGTGGTGGTACACAGAGGATTGATACAAAGGAAGGAGGGTGGGCAGGCTTTCAAGACCTTGGGAACCAGGGCTTCAAGAAGCTTGCGTGCCTCCTGATTGCCTTCCATTATGAGGTAGACCAAATTGCCACTCAAAGTGCGGACATGGCTCTGTTTTGCAAATATTGACATCTTTAGGTGTAGTAATACCACACAGCGCCCTAGACAGACTTTCTGCAGTTCAAGCAAAGCACAAAAAAAGGCCACCATGCTCAGAACCCTAAACCCTAAATGCTCAGACACAAACAACTGTCAATAAC
>Ga0209208_10010224_pt1 | contig 12214 bp, 7 predicted proteins | sample S1TSphfallax_3_FD_187694 | JGI IMG/M metagenome (GOLD analysis project Ga0209208, IMG submission 187694) | Host-associated microbial communities from peat moss isolated from Minnesota, USA - S1T2_Fd - Sphagnum fallax MG (SPAdes) (version 2) | ecosystem: Host-associated > Plants > Peat moss >...
CTCTAATTCAATATGCCAATTTGGAAGTAGACTAGGCATTTCTCTTTCCTATATCACTTTGCAAATAAAATGAAACTAATAAAATGTATAAAATTTCCAACTTAATAACCTACCTAGACATTGCATTGGCCGGTTCTCAAACAGGTTATTGCAATATCCAGCCCTGATGCATACCAAGCGGTTCTTGCCTTTTGAAAACCAAATAATATTGATAACCTGATTGACTGACCCTTGCCTGATATTGATACCATGCAGGTCTCAGAAATCTGATTTTAAAAAAAAAATGATACCTGTTTGAAAATCAATTTTGTTTTTTTAACGATAACTGGCCCACCTGATATTGAAAAAAATCAATAACCAGCCAACACTGGTTGAAACATGGGAATGAAGGGTCAATTATTGGTTTTCATCAAAGCAATACCTGGCCTACAAGCGTCTCATTGACTCTGTACAAAATTTATAATAGCAAGTAATGTACTTATCTGGTTCTTAACCAATTTCACACTGGGCAGGTCAGGTATGGATAACCTAGCCTTCAACCCTTGTTGATAACCGGCCCTTTCTCAATAACCAGCCAACACTATTACAAACCCTCAAATGAATGGCTTGTACTGTGTAGTAGATGGATCCACATAAGGCAACTTCAAGTAAAGTTCTCTAGCAAAATGGATACTCATAAGCTTTCAGAAAGTTGTCCAAACATCTAATACCAAACTTTTTTTGTGTCTTCTGCTGCAGATTTTTTGTGGCAGAATTTGGAATGGTAGGAAGCTTCAGTGGCAGAATTCCAAAGACTCATTTGTTCGTAAGCAATGGTTATTCACAAGCATATCTCCGCAATACAGTCTCATCAACGGATTCAAGTACAGGAAAGTTTATACCTAGCTGCACCCTTAATGAATAATAAGTATGAACCTGTTACCTATCCATTTTCCTAGCATTCTAAACTTAGCATTGCCAGACACTTTGTATAGCACAGTAAAGTTTCTGAAAATGATCACATGGGGGCGTCCCAACTTCCAAGGTGCATTTACTATTACAAGTGTATTTGAGACTTTAAGTTCTTCTACAATTGGGCCCCGATTTTTTTGAAGTGAGACTATAAGTTTCAGTAGTTTTTAAAGAGTTGTGTTCACTGTCCAGAAGCCCCTCAACAAATACCAACAGATCACTGTATGACAAACTATAAATACCCCAAGTTTCTAATGGGGTATTAGCCCAGGTTAAAGATGGTGAAAAACACTTTTGGAAATAGAAATTTCATGCAGCCAATGAGAAGGCTCAGGATGCACTGAGGGTGGCTTGGTTTTTTTTCTTTTGGGTTTGTGGAGGCAGGGTGGGGGGGGGGAGAGTGTTCCCATCAAGTTCCCAAGGGGTTCCCAAGTTCCTGGAGCGTTCCCCAATGCGTTTCCAATAGTACCTCAATTTTATCCCATATTGTTTGGAGACAGTACAACTTCCATGTATATAACTGTAAAGGAGAGGCCAGGGGAAGCAAATCTGTGCTTCTATTTTGGGGGAGGGAAGCATATCTAGGCTTCTATGTTGGTGAGTGCTCAATGGGCCAATCAATGTGGTTCCTTCTTTTTTTTAAAAACTGTAGGTGACTACCATCCAATTAATATAAAGATGAATAGTGGGAAAGAATGAAATTATTATCGGCCTTTTTTTCACTGGGGAATATTGTCACAAAGCGCTTTTACTTTAGTCACTTCTTTTTTTTTCAAGGAAATCTTTAGATTTTACAAAAAAATCGCCTAAATTTGAACTTATGATTTGAACAAGGAGCCAAAAAGTGGCTCCCCATGTAGCATCTCATTATTCCCCTTCTCATTCCTCTAGGACACCTGATTACTTTCCTTGTTGCTTCAGTATTAATGAGCAATAAAACGTACTTTGATATTAATAAGAGTATGGATTCATTTCATTTTTGACTAAGTTTTAACATGTGTCCTCATTTTCAGTCTGAGAAATAAAAGGTCACCATATTTTACTCTCTTGGGAGCTTTTTAAAAATACACTGGTTGTGATAGATGGATTGGCTCCAAAATTGGTGGGCCAAAAGAAGATGGCAATCGAGTTGTAATGAAGGGAGGATTCTTTTCTCTGCAGCTAGAACCTAAGATTAGGCTTCATTGCAAATGTTTTGGAACCACCCCACCTCTTTTACCCAGTCTCCTCATTTGTACCATAGTGGACCTACGGTGTAATTACGGTTAGCTTTGTGAAGATCGAAGTAAATAGAGTTACGGGTTGCTCAGTAGCCTTGGATATTGGGAGGGTCTTGTCAGGAATCCATAAAATTGGGTCAGGTTAAACATTAATGGAACTCAGACAGAATTCTAGTGGCAAAAACACCATCCAACAAGTCAGATTTCCCACTGCCTGCCTTCTTCTGGGTGGATTGAGTATCTGATGTTTAGGGATTAGGAGATTCTAGCTTCAGTTTAACTAACCAAACTCAAAGGAGAAAGATTCTGGATTGGCTGTCTAAACGCTAGGGAGCTAAAAGATACAACAAGTAGACAGATTTCCTTACATTGCCCACAATCGTAGCACATGGAGTACACTTACGTTCGGGAATGGGTGATTTGCTTGTGTTCAGTGTACTTTTAGAATATTAAGATTGTGAAATCTGAGTCTTAACATTAAATATTATTATTATTTAACACAATGGACAAGTCCATGGCAAAGAAAGCCAAGTACACCATAATCCTGCTGGGTGCGGGAGGGGCAGGGGGGGTGGGGGTTGCCAGGCAAAAATCGAGTCTTAGCGTGAAGATTAGTTTTTGACTTGTGATAAAGCCTAATGTCCTTCAAGACTGCAATCTTGCGTGGACTTTAAATCCACAACCATATAACACAGGAATTTGTCCTCCGTCTGACATATACTGGGTGAATCTGCTGGCGAGTGTGGAAGCTTATGGAGCGACCTGAATATCAACTATTGGCTGTGTGTCAGTGGACAGCGTGCTGTGTAACAATAAGCATTTTGGATTTGCGAACACGCAAAGCACGAGCTTAAGTCCTCTAGAGTTTTGTGCCTGCCAAAACAATTTGCAGTTTTGCTAGGACTACAGATCTGAAATGTCAACGATTTGAAAGGTTGTTGTTTGATTAGAAAGATACTTAGGACACAAGACATGAGTTCAAGGCTTCCTTTTGCACCTGTCTCAAGCAATTTGAAAGGCAAAAGGTGGTCAAAATAATTTATGCCTGTCAAAAAAAATGCAGCAGCCAGAAAAATGCCCATCACATGGTAAAGCAGCATAAACAATAGCCCATAAAAAAAAGATTACAAGGAAATACACCTATCGCTAGATGAGGGGCTAAAATAATCAGCATCTGCATTGTTATGTCAATACCTAAACCTTCTTGACTGGGCCTCTTAAAAGGTTGACCCTACATCAACTTGGGAAATGTTAAAATTGAACCTTGATTTAGTCTAGTGGTCAAAAAATATAATGTTTTGAAGCAACCCAAGCAAAGTAAGGGTTCTTAGGTTTATCATGGTAAGTGTTGCTAGGTGGATCACTAGTTGATCCACCTACGGCTGAATAAGGTGAAGAAGACTTTTTTTTACTAAGTTATTAGTAAGTTGTTAATTAGGAAAAAATTAATGATGGGATATTTACAATGGTTAGAATATCTCAAATGGGGGGGGGGGGGGGGGGGTGGGGGGGGGGGGAGGTACTAGTGTTATGTAATTATGCGATTTTAAAAAATAAGCACCTGTTCTACTTTTTTATAAAAAATTTAATCAAAGAATTTGGTTGCTTTGGTTGTTTTGAAGTCAAAGAACCATTGGTTCAAGTTATTTCAAAATCAAAGAACTATAAGTTCCCGTTATTTCAGAAACATCAAAGGATCAACAACTTTCATCAAATAACTGGTAATGTCTGATTGTCATAAAGATTATTTTTTGAAATTAGTTCAGATTAATTGTAAAAAGTCCAAACTTTTCCTTGTTTTTGTTAGTTTCATATGCTTTGATATTCACATTTTTGTTTAAAATGTCAAAAATTTGTTTAACCTATCATATGTGAAAAGCATTTGTCAAAGAAAACCAACTTGTCACAAAAAAAAGTAGCTAAAACCCTCAAATTACACACTGCATGAGCGTTTTGAGCCAATATAAGAAATCACAAGTATTGTACAAATATGGAATACCATTTGCTTGGCTATTTTGCAAGTTCACTTATATTGTTTCTCAACTCTACTTTGCGAAATAGCTAAGTCCACATTGCTACTTGGCTATTTTTGCAAAGTTGACTTCACCTATTTGCCAACTCTACTTTGTCAAATTGGGAGGTCCACATTGCCCAATTTTCAAGTGCATGTTGTCACCTCTACATTCCCAAGTTGTCAACTTCACATTGCTATTTGGCTATTGCCCTATTTTGCCAAATTTGCCAAGTCCACATCACATTGTGGACCAGTATTTTTTTTAAAAATTTGTGACAAAGCCAAATAGGTGATCATCCATAAAAAGAAATGCAGCAAATGTCTCAATCATCCATAGGAAAAAAATTAGCCATATCTGCCTATAAACCAGTAATTTTTTAAAAAATTTAATGAATCCTTTTACTTTTCTGACTACTTCCTGGAACCTCCAGTAGCTTTCTGGCCCTCCATAAAATCCAAGGTCAAAATTTAGGTGATTTAATTTAGTTTTTTCTTAGGATTTCCTTCAACAAAAGATGAGGAGCTAAACTATCAGTGCTTTCTGGCTTAATTTCTCTAGTGAAAAAAATGGACTGTTGTGGACTGCGCGAATTCAAGCTGCCCACAAAAAATTGAAGTTGTGGGCTGTCCAAGGTCTGAATTTTTCCTTTGCTGTTGAAACTTCTGCTCCACAATGTCAGAATTTGTTTTACCTGTTTACTTCTACAGGCTGCTAGGCCTCCTCCCTTCCTCCTCGCCCACCCTCCCCCGGTCTCCCTGCCCATTTTCCTTGTGGCTCTCTTTTTCTTTTTATTTGATGGCTCTCTGAAGCTTGAGAGGAGCCCTTAGAACTTTCAACTTATGATCTACTTAATTGTTTTTGGAACATATTGAGAGGAAATTGAAAGGTTTGGAGTTCAAATCTTTGTATCCATGTTCATGGATGATTTAGATTTGAAGCCATCCTAATTGAATGAAAGTCTATCCATGAAAATTCATGAAATATTAGGATAAAATAAAATTCATCCAAGACAAGTGAACTTGGCGAAATAGCCGATATTCCATACGTGAACACTGCCGCCTCAAATTCTTGTGTTCGTAATGATTTCTGAAAAACCAGCTCTTGTCCACCATCAGTAATCACTAATAACTGTCCAAAATCAACAAAAAATTTGCTGAATGTTTGAATGTGTTTGTTTGCATGCCATCTCAATCCTTAGGCTGCAGCCAGCTACTTACCCAATAAAACTTGCAAACTTTTAAGGATTGTTGGAGTATCAGATCTTCTTTTAGATCCGATTATCTTTACTGCTGTTGGATTCCTGAAACATTGGACACACGCATATGTCAAGGACACCTGATCAGACACTGGATGGACGTCTGTTGGAGATCAAGGCATTTGAATATTAACGACTGTAGTTTGATCTTATGACCAGTATTGTATAGGTATAGCATACTGTGATTCCTATTAAGTTGTCGGGACCCCAAAGTCCAATTTGTTTCTTCTGTGGTGGGCATCTTTGATTGGCCCATCATCAATTTTTGTGAAACTGTGTGAGCAGTGCTCAATAGAAGCGCCCCATTTTAGTTCCCTTGATTAAAGTCGTATACATAGCTGAACTATGCCCAAACAATATGGGACAAATGAAGGTGCTTGTGGAAAACAAGGACTCAAAGAGAATGAGGAAAAAAAAGGCCTACATACAACTCAGTGAACTATGATTCACTTCGGTCAACTGCCTTGACCAGTCAATTACCATTTACCTCACTGAGCTGACTTCATTCACGTTTATTGAGGCGGTTGGTTGCTGCGGCCTCTCAGAAGAGAAGGAACCAAATAATCCTCACATGTACCCCCTCCCCCTTCCCAAAAAGAAGAAACTTCTCCAATTGCATGTTCAACAATCTCATTGCCTCTTAGAAATTTCTATTCTTCACACTATTTATGACCATTTTTGACCTGGGCTAACGACAAAGAGCTGAGAGTCTGGGTGTATATATTGTGATACTAACTAGTTGCAAGGACCTGGAGAGTATTTTTCTTTTCTTTTTTGTGGTGGGAATCATTGATTGACCCATCACCCTGAAAAAACAAAAACACTGTGGACAGTTCCAAAAAATATATACACAGTTGTAGTCTTCTCCTTTTGGACTGATTGCATAGTTTACAAGAGTAAAACTTAGAGAAAAGAAATGGGATAACATGAGTGCTATTGGGAATATGTTGGGAAACACATTGGGAACAACAAAATCCAGAAAAACTGCCCCTTGGGTGCATGCTGGCTCACCTCATTGGCTGGCAATGATTTCTATGTATACCCTCTGTTCTTTACCATGCTAATGGTAGGTGCACGAACTGTAGGATGTTTTTCAGTATAACTTCCCATCATCAATCACTATCCTATCACCGATCACTTCCTTAGATCTTTGTCATCTGTGCTTCATTTTGAGTGATATAAAATGTTATGTGAGTGCTACCTCAAGATTTAGAAATCATCTTTGAAGTAAAAATGAAAGGGAGTAATGAAAATATAGCAAGAAGAAAAATAACCTTTTCAACTCACAAAATGTCTTTTTTTCTTTTTTTCTTCTCTTTGGACCTATCCTAATTTCAAAGCTTCTAACTTTCTCATTTCTTGTTCATTTTAAATGATTTAAAGTGCTATAGAAGCACCACCTTCAGTTCTACAAATTATTTTGAACTCTAATAGCAACAAAGCAACATAAAAGGCAGTTTTTGGGTGATCAGGTTTAAGCTTGTTTGCAATGTTTGGTGGTTTGTTTTTTTTAGTACTTGACCCCCTTTACTTTGAGGGGCCATAACTTTCTCAATTCTAATTCATTTTTGATGATTTTTAGTGCATCAAATGCACCAATATGAGGTGTTCAAGTTTTATGGGACGCCAGAAACAATGGAGTCCTCCCCTTGGATCCAGGGTGCCCGGAGCACTTAAGTGATCGCTCATGGGCTGCTCTACCCTATGGTGTTTCTATAAGCTCCTAAGTTTCAAGTTTCAACCCTCCGAATGTCTACTCTCCATGCAAGGTGGCTAGTTCCAGGAACTTGTGTACATAAACAAATAAAATATCAGGTAACTTACATGTTTTTTGGAACTCCCGAAATCTGTTCTGCAGCAATCTTAGAGCACAATCCACATTGAATTCAACTCATAAAGGTCCCCACTAAAGCCCCTAAATTAGCCTTATACAGCCTCTAGACTCCCCATTTCACCATTAATTCCGAGGACATATTTAATAATCTACGATCAAATAGGGCCTACAAATCTAGAATTCCATGAGTTTGTTTTACTTGGGATGCATGAATGTAGAATTTACACCATAACTTTCTTCAGGCCCAGGGTGCATGGGATTCAAAGTTGGATCTTCCCAGACATTCTATTTTAGGCCCTATTCCCTGGCTCACTTCCATCTCACCTGAACCCTGGTCCAGCAAACCGAGTCTTCGTACCCTGGGGGTAAGTATACAAAGGTGGTAATCAAAACCCATATACCTGGTGGACACTGGGTACCCAAAATTATTTAGTTAAGGATTTTGGTTGTATTTACCTGACGTTTGCTCGATGACTAAATATATGTAACCAATATATACAAGCATAACTATGCTTTTAACGTTTTAACCAGCTGCACCAGTAGCAAGAGAAATGATTGGGAGTGATATGCATTTCTACTCTCCTTAGAGGTGCAGCTAAGGTGATTTTCCCCAGGTGCCATGGCTCCTCCCCCTTACCCACCAGATTGAAGCCAGAGTGAACCAGCCCCCATGACTGCACTAGTTGCCTGTTCTGTCCATAGGATGGGCTAGATGGATGATTCGTCTCTTCTTTGTTCACTTCTTTACCTTATGTTAACTAACATTGTACCACAGTCAATCTTTTTTGGCTGCTGACCTTTGACCACTTTTTTTTGTTGCCAAATTTTTCTGAACCCTGACCTCCATACTACCCACCCAACCCACCTAGCTACCCTACTGACCTAAATCAGCCCTGCCTAGGAACTAACAATTAATCCCTTATTTACCTTGGCAAAACTCTTATTTCCTCTTGGCTAAACCTATATTTTTTCTTGGCTAAATTTATTTCTTGGTTAAACTTTTATTTCTTAGCAAAACCTATATATATTACTAGCTAAATTTTTATCTCTTGGCTAAACCTATATATCTCATTGGCTAAACTTCTATCACTTGGCTAAACCTATATTTCTTCTTGGCTAAACTTATATCTCTTGGCTAAACCTATATTTCTTCTTGAATAAACTTACATATCTTGGCTAAACCTATATATCTTATTGACTAAACTTTTTTCTCTTCGAAAAACCTATAATTTTTCTTGGCTAAACTTATATCTCTTGGCTAAACCTATATTTCTTCTTGGTTAAACTTATTTTTTTGGCTAAAATTATATTTCTTCTTCGCCAAACTTCTATCCCTTGGCAAATCCTATATATTTTACTAATTAAGTTTTATCTCTTGACTAAACCTATATTTCTTCTTGGCTAAACTTCTATTTCTTAGCAAAATCTATATATCTTACTGGTTAAACTTCCACTTAATTCCTATTCTAGAAATTAATTAAAAGAGTAAATACATTTTTTGGTAATGCCACATTAGTTAGTAGGAAAACATTTAATTATTGGCAAAACCTACCTACCCACGCATCATCATACCTACCTATGCACTTGCAAATTGTGGACTTCGATTGCAAAAATTATAATGTAAAATGTGGGTATTACAAAGGAGTTGTAACATCTATTTGTAATTTGATTCAAACTTGTGATGATGATAAGGCACTAACCCCAAATGTGGGTATTATAATTGTGGGAATTTTTTGGGTAGCCATTAGTAAAAAATGGCAATTTTGCAATTGGTCCCTACAACTAATTTTTAGTTGCAAGCAACATTTGTAATTACAATCTTTATAGTCACATTAACATTAGTCACAAATGACAACGAATTTTGGATGAAAGAAAGAGTCAACAAAATATGCCTTCATCCTTTGACTTGTCATATACATATTGTCGTTTACAACTGGGATGCGATTTTTTTGGTGAACAATGGGAACAAATTATGTGTTGCCATGTGTCCCAACTCTTAGTATTTAAAAATATTTTATTACTATTTTGAAATAATCTAAAACATTTAATTTTTATGTTTAGATTGTGACATGTGGTGCAATAGAAATTTGCCATGAGGCATATTAATTGAATTTGTCCAAATATAATTTAAATTAATATTTAAATATGTAGGTTGAACTAAGTACCTACCTACCTATATACCTACCTACCCATCTAGGCTAAACACCTATCTAGATAGGGCGTATACCTACTTAGGTAGGTAGGTAGATAGGTAGAAAAGTAGGTAGGTAAGTTAGGGAAATAGGTAGTTAGGCGTAAGTACATGAATATTTTTATTTTATTTTGGGTTAAGTTGTTTTTATTAGCTCATCCCATATGTCCATGTTTTTAAATATGAAATTGTAAAAACAAAACACTTTGTTTATATATTTTTCAAAATGAGAATGAAAGCCAAAACATATGGGATAAATTTTTTAGTTGCAAGTCATTGATAATGGGGCAATCTCAATGGATGCTCCACAAGAGAGGTCCGTTGTCATCTTTTGCAACCTAAGAAAAAAAAACCACAAGATGACAACAAGCCTTTGTCATCGTCTTGTGCAACTCAAGAAAAAAACAAGAAAACACAAAATACAACAATGAGTCGGGAGGCTCATCATCATTTGTGAACCATACTGACATGGCCATGGCCGGTAGTTTCAATTTTTAAGAATTGCGTTAAGGATATTCAAGTGGGATGAGGTTATTAAGGATTTTTAACAACTTTGTGTTAGAATAAGGGTTGATGAATGCGCACGGTGTGTGTGGGGTTGTTTTCTTTTCTAAAATATGATATTGGTTGGGTTGGTTCTTTTCTTCAACAAAAAGTTGGTAAACCATAGTTTTAAAACCTCAGTGGCGTAATTAGGGGTGAGAAATTTCTAGAAGGTTAAGGGGAGAGAAATAAACACCAAAATTCACGATGTGCAACAAAACATTGGTTTTGTTTTAGTATTTAACAAATAGCAAGGATGTTGGAAATTTATGAAGCAAGTGAAAGGGGGTTAGTGAAAGGCCCAATAGAGATGGAACAATCTTCAAGTCGTAGGGACATAGGATTAATTCTAATCAATTTAATAATTAAATAGATAATGTGATAGTGTGCCAATGGTAATAGGAATTTCATAAGGATTGAAACATTTATTTAAATCATGAATAAGCTCAATAAGGAGCTACAAGTACATGTTAAGTCCTAGGCTATGCCATAGTGGTAGTTCATAACTGTAGGAAATTTAGAATGCATCGAATGGTACGAACTAAGTAGTCCGCCTTACTATTAAGAAGTAGTTAACAAATCGGACTGTGCAACCAACGATAATGTCCAACGCCGAGAACTGAAGACCAAGCAAAAATAGAAGTGTCTTTGGTTTCGTAACAACCTTCATAGACAGTTTCAAGTTTGTCACCGGAAGCAGGGTCAACTTATAACAAGATCACCAAGGTGCGGGAGTTCGGCGAAATACGATAGTACCAAGTTCGAAGGGGTTCAACTTCAAGACGAGCACGCACCTCTCGAGGTTCAGGTTCTTCGTCACGAGGATGTTGCGTTAAGGTCAAATCTAAATATGACTCCGAAGGCGGTTTTTCATTTGCTTATGTAGCTTGGGGCCCGTAAAATGTGACAATGCGTGATGCCATAATTTCGAAGAAGAAAAGAAAGATTTTCAACAAAATCAAATCGGCAATGAAGGTGGGGGAATTGTGACATCAAGATATGCGATCGTAATTTATAGGCCAAGGAAAAGGAAAGGAATGTGTAAATAATGGCCTAAGACCATGGTAAAATAAAACCTTAATGTCAAAAGATAAAAAATGAAGGTCTAAGTGAAACTGCTTGGGGGAAAGTGAAAAGAAGTAGAAAAAAACCTTCTCCTTCTCCTTCCATTGGCCACCAAGCTTTGGATCTACCTTCACCTTCCTTCTCCTTCTTTTTAAAAGGCGGACTCGGATGATCAAGGCTTCTTTTTTTTCCCCGGACATAATTTTCAATTCAATCTTGAAGATACTTGTTCCTACAAGCTTCTTGAGGAGGAAAAAAATGATGAGCCTTAGTAATTGGGAAGAGGAAGGAAAATAGAATGGAAATCTTGTAATAGTTTTGGAGGAATGGGGGTGAGTAGTGATAGTATTGGGAGGTTGGAACCTTAGAGAAATCTCACAAACCATCTCAGGTTTTTTAGCGTAACTTCTTACTAGTTTAGCTCCAGATCCTGAGATTTGGTAGGAAGGTGTGCCTAGTGGTTAGCTTTCTAAAAAGCTAAGGCAAGCCAGATTTGAACAACCGATGTGTTAGAAACAATATTCCAAATGACTGGTGGTCTGTAATCAAGATGGACCAACTACCTTCGTAAAACCCTCTCAGGTTTCTTAGCATAACTTCTTATTAGTTTAGCTGCAGATCATGAGATTTAGTAGGAAGGTGCGCCTAGTAGTTAGCTTTTTAAAAAGCTAAGGCAAGCTGGATTTGGACAACCTATGTGTTAGAAATAATATTCCAAATAACTAGTGGTCTATAGTTAAAATGGACCAACTACCTTCATAAAACCCTCTCGGGTTTCATAGCGTAACTTCTTACTGGTTTAGCTGTAGATCTTGAAATTTGGTAAAAAGGTGTGCCTAATAATTAGCTTTCTAATGAGCTAAAGCACACTGGATTTAAACAACCTATGTCGCAACCCTAACTTGGCCAAGTGTGGGGGTGAAGCCCAACACTTGGAAAAGTTGGGGATTTGGGGTCCTCCGGGACTCCCGAACGTTCAGAGCTTGACAGCAGGACCCAAAACACCTCGCATTGGGGGGTTCTTGGTGTCATTAGAAAGTTCTTGAAGCGTAGATATCGAAAATGCCCTCGCATTGGGCATTTGGACATCTGTCGCCCAAGTTATGGGCAAAAGAAGGGCCGGGAGTCAAACTGGCAATT
>Ga0209208_10010225_pt1 | contig 12213 bp, 16 predicted proteins | sample S1TSphfallax_3_FD_187694 | JGI IMG/M metagenome (GOLD analysis project Ga0209208, IMG submission 187694) | Host-associated microbial communities from peat moss isolated from Minnesota, USA - S1T2_Fd - Sphagnum fallax MG (SPAdes) (version 2) | ecosystem: Host-associated > Plants > Peat moss >...
CCCCTTTTTTAACTCCTATGTAATTGGTGTTGTTGTGGTGTTAATTGATGGACAACATCACAAACTTACTAAGTTTCATAGGTTCATACAAATTTTGTGCAAAATCCAGTTTTCAAGGTGAAAGCACACTAAGGTGGAGTATTTTTTGGCATATGCGAAATCCATAGTGGTGTTAAAATAAAAGTCCATATTACACATTGTAGCAAAATACATTATATTATACAATTCATATGGTAAGGGTAAATAATTTTTTTTTCATTTTTAAACTTGATCAATGGTAGATAATTGTATCAAAAATTTACATTTCAAAAATGAAAAGTTGAATTATTAATTCAAATGAATAAAAGACTTTATAAAAAAATCCATATTTCATTGTAAATCCCAATTTATGATTTTCAAACTTTGAAAATTATCTTCCTTTGTATCAATGGCATCACATTACTTTCTATGTCCAAATAAATCATTCAACTAAACATTTTAGTAAATGTAATGAATCCATACTAATCATATGGTATGGATTGTGATGTAGGGTTTTTGGCACTTCAAAAGTTCAATATGTTACAGTAACTCAAAATCTATTCATAAATTCATACAATGTGATCATATTGCATGTAATATTATTTTTTTGAGTCCTTTTCACATATTATTCATTTATGTTTGTTCCATGGCCAATGATTAATAATCCAACAAGTTGTGACATGATTATGTACTCCATTTTAATGTGCTTTCATAATTCATAGGTTTGTATAAAAATCACACAAGTTTTGTGCTATGGTTAATATGAATGATATTTGTACATATTCAATATTTTAAATATTAAAATGAATGAAACATTGTTTTATAATGACATATGTGAATGTTCATATTTAATACACAAAAATTGTATAGTTTTATCCAAAATTATATTAGGATAATTGCACGGATTTTATTAAAATGTAAATCATACATACTTCACATCAAAACATCACAAGTAGAAAAGACACGCCATTTATATGAAAGAAGTATATATGTTTTTCATGCCATTTTTACACTTTGAAGCCCATGGATTTTGCAAAAACATATTGTTTTACAATTTTCACACGAATTCTATTGAAATTTCATGATATTGTAAGTTTGTGATGAAGGTTTTATTATTGTGACTTCTTTTATTGTAGCTCCTATTGTTGTCATGGAACACCATAACACCATTGGTAACAACCTTTGCAACACAAAATGATGACTTACTTCCCCCCTTGCTTTTGTAAGTTTTATTGTTATACATTATGAATTTAATATGTGACAAATTAATAATGAAAATCGTGTGAAGTTCATTCATGCATAAGTTCATACATTTTACACATGAATATCATGCATTGAAAACATGTTTGACACATGGATAAATGTGTTGATAGATAGGTACAAACCTATGAATGAACAAATGTCACACAAATTTCGCATCTTCTTATAAATTCATGTGTCAAATGTGTTTTTAGTCCATGATATTAGTGCATGAAACGTACAAATTATAAATGAGTGAATTTTGCACAATTTTTCATTTTTAAATCGTGAGATGCTAAGTTTGTGATATAGTTATTGTGCTTTTGACAACAATGACATAGAGGGAGAGGGAAAGAAAATGAAAGGGGAGAGAAAAAGAGAAAAGAAAATAAGGAATGAACAAGAAATTAAAAAATAGGGTTATTACTAATGGGAAGGTGTTCCTCTTTATTTGCCTTTTGCAAATGTGTCCTTATTTTCCTTCATAAACAAAATACCACCTCCACACTTTAGGTACATCATGCCAATCACAAACTTACAATATCACAAAATTTTAATAAAATTTGTGCAAAAATTGTAAAACAATATGTTCATGCAACATTTGTGGGCTTCAAAGTGTAAAAATGACATGAAAAATGTACATATTATTAAATTATATAAATGATGTCTTTTTTACTTGTGATTTTGGTGTGAAATATGTATGATTTATATTTTAAATAAATTCATGCAATTATCATGATGTAATTTTGGATAAACTATCTGATTTTTATGTATTAAACATGAACATTCATATATGTCATTCAAAAAGACTATTTTATTTGTTTGAATATTTAAGATATTGAATACATATAAATATCATTCATGTTAACCATAACACAAAATTCATGTGATTTTTGTATGAACTTATTAAAATTGGATTTCTCACGAAATTTGTACAAACCTATGAAGATTGGTAAGTTTGTGATTGATACGCCCCATTAGGGTTCAATTTGAAGGAATGACTAACAAAAAATGATAATAAAACAAAAAATTACCTACAAAATTTTTTAAAACTAAAATTAATGTTTAATTGTAACTCCTACCTTTTAAAGTTGCAAACCTTTTTTGCAACAACTGTTCTGGACTTAAAAATTTAGCATGTGACAAATTAATAATGAAAATTGTGTGAAGTGTGTTCATTCATAGGTTTGTACATTTTTTGCATGAATATCATGTGTTAAAAATATGTTTGACACATGGATAAATGTGTTGACAGATACAGTATCAACCTATGAATGAACAAATTTCACATGAATTTCACATCTTCCAATAAATTTGTGTTTCAAATGTGTTTTCAATGCATGATATTAATGTGTAAAAAATATGAATTATGATTGAACAAATTTTGCACGATTTTCATTACTAAATCGTGAGATGCTAAGTTTGTGATGTAGTGTAACATCATTAATTACCTTGCATTTTTCATGTTTCATGAAACTCATTTGCATATTACAAGAATCCAAATTCAAAAATACAAAATATGAAATTTTAAAGCCACACCGTGGGGATAAACCCCCAAAGACAAAGAAAACCAAGACCCCATTCACACTAAACTAGGTTTTATCCATAAATAACAAACTACAAGAAATTTATGTCATGTAACAAATATTTGACAAAACATTCAACCACAAGGATATCAAACATGACTAAACACACAACCATAAGGACAACAATCTATAGATTAGGCACATTACAAGCTTAAGAATTGACTAGATAGATGGCAAATGCTAAGATGATAATGGCAAGGTACATTCATGTGAAGCTTCAACAAGTAACCTAACTTTACATAGTGAAAGGGGACATGGGAAGAAAGGGTGTGAAAGGATTGGGAAGTACTTGCATAAACAACATTAAAACAATAAAAAATAAAATGATGAACATGGGAAAACAAAACAAGGAACACCAAAACACTACCATGATGATGATCAAATGCATTGAAGTTCACCATTATGATGATTAGATCTAGCAAGGAGCTCTAGTCAAAACAATGCAATGATGACCATTAGATTCAACAAGGAGCATTAAAATGCACCTAGTTAATGATCAGATTTGGTGAGGGGCATTAGAGCACCTCATCACGGGGACAATAAGGCATAACAAAGAGACCCTTGGAACACCACCACAACATTGATGATCAAACTTGGCTTTTAAGACATTAGAAAACCACCACATAAATAGTCAAAATGGGCAACTAAAACACCAAAGCACACAATGATGATGATTAAATTTGACAAGGAGCAATATAAGACCATCACCATGATGATTAAAACTAATGATGAAACACAACAAAACAATAATGACAATAAGAGGAAGAGGAACATCATCCTTCATAAGCAAAATAAGACAACAAAATGATTGACCTACTACAAACAACTTAGTTCCACCGGTGAAGAAGATATTAGCATCAACTTATAAACATTAGAGATTTTAGTTTTTTTCAAACTTACCACCACCTTTGAACTAGATCTCGAACCCCATTGTTTTGGTTAAATTTCAACCACGCACAAAGGTGTGAACAAAAATGCAATAAAAATGGAAAGATATTGCATAGGAAATGTTTTGTAAGTAAACAATATTGGATTGTTTGCTTGTGGGGTGAAGATTGTATGTTCAAGTGTCAAATTTTGTATGGCCAAAATTATTGTCAAACAAATTACATCCTTTATTTCCAACCTTGATATTTCACCCATTTTTTTTTTGGTTGATTTGAACATTCTTCAGGGTTATGGATGCATCTAGCATAATTCTACAAGTTATTTGAACCCCAAATGCAACCAAAGAATGCACAAGGATCTACAACTAACTCACACTAAGTGTTCGATGATAGGCATATATAGTTACCCTAGTGGTGTCCATTATTTGCTAGTTTTTTTGCAAAGTTTTGATTTTCATTCTAGGTCAAAGTTTTTGTGACATTTTGATTAATGCTTATGACAAAGGTTTTTTTGCATGTCATTCATTTGTCATCATTCATGAATAGCTACATTTTTCATCCATTATCTTTGTTGTTTTCAAATTCCTTAAATTTTATATGTTTGAACCTTCGTATCATCCATCAATCTTTTGGAGATCCAATTTCCTTGGATCTTACCATTCTCAACTTTCAATTTATCCATTGTCTTTCCTAGATTCTAACTTCTATTGTCATTTCAATTTCCCACTTTCTTACATCCTATTTGTCTTGGCTTTCATGATTCATTACTTGTAAATTCCAACTTTCTTGCACTTTACTTTTCTCAATATATATTTCATTGTATTTCTAGGATTTCAAATTTGGACTTTATTTTTCCATTCAATGTCTTTGCAAGTTTGGAACTTCTATATGGATATATTGTTTTTCTTAACCTTCATTTCATATATTGTTTGTTCCAAAATTTGACATTCTTTGATCTTACCTTTTGAGGCCATCATTTCATTGTTTTCCTGCATATTTCAACCTTTTGGAGTCTTATCTCATTAGGCCTTTATTGTCTTTTTCTAATTTTCGATCATCCTCAACCTACAAATTATCCAATATTCAACTTTCCATAATCCCATCTTACTTCATCCTTTTCTTCCTAGTTTCAAATGTTTATATATCTTCCATCTTCATCAACTGCCATATCATCCACTATCTCTTCCAACTAGGCCTTTATTGTCTTTTTCTAATTTTCCATCATCCTCAACCTACAAATTATCCAATATTCAACTTTCCAAATCTTACTTCATCCATTTCTTCCTAGTTTCAAATGTTTATATATCTTCCATCTTCATTAATTGCCATATCATCCACTATCTCTTCCAACATTCAACATCTATGACCCATATATCATCTAATGTTTAACTTCTCCAACTAAATCCATTTTTATCAAGTATCCAACACTTGAACTTTCTTCACCCATATATCATCCAATGGACCTATCATTGCATTTATATGGAAGGTAGAGTAACCAGAAAAACTTAAAGGTATTTGGCGCCAATACGAAAACTGAAATCCAAGGATATTGATTACTAGTGAAGATGAAGATACTTTTATCATATGTGAACCATCATTCCTCCTATTCAACGCATCTACCACATCTTTTTAATGTTTCTTTTGGGGTATTCACATCTCTTTCATTGAAATGCATTCAATTTCAAGCATTGCAACAATATGATTTGATAGTAAAATTGAATATATTATAAAATTTTGAAGATTTTTTTTCTCTCTTTGGGCATCTTGACTTGTGATAGCATTGGACCTAGTGTTGGATTGACCCTTGTTGCACTTCTTTAATGTCATCCTTCCAAGCCTTAGAATGAAAATTGGGAGGATACATGAATATTAGCCCTAATGGATATGAACTATGATCCCTCAATTGCATACACAAAAATAGTTGATGAAATACACCTCTTTTCAATTTATTGGAACTTCTTAGCTGTATTTCTAACTAATTGCATCTCTATCTCTCTCACACACATCCTCAAAAGGTGCCAAGTGTTTTCACCATAACTCCAAAACATGCTAGAAGATCTAATAGTTGGATTCCAAGAAGTTCCTGCAGAGCATGAAACATGGGATGTTCTAAGGAGAGTAGTATCTTGTAACATTTTTTTTGGAGTCTTACTTTATGCTATGTGTAAGTTGTTTGCTTTGCTTTTGAAAGCAATTGTTTTGTTTTTTGTGATGTAGGTATTTTTGAATGTTAGTTGTAACCTTGTCCTATAATTTACATATTATATTCCATCACATATCAAGATGGACAATGGTCACAAACTTGGGGTTCTTAGAGCAACTCCACCCATATTTTGGTCTTTGGGCCTTTCACAATATATTCTCACATTCAACATTGCATACATATTGGTTCTAAACCCATAAACATGACAATTGATAAAAGGTGGGAGACTAGTAATAACAACTTAAGTTGGATCGATCAAGAGCACACAATCATATTGTGAACAAACATTATAGCCAAAATCCATTTTACTGGTCCAAACCGGCATAAGCTTTTACTATTCTTCATCCAAAACATAGTGTGCAATGTGTTGTGAATGGCCCAAAAACCAAATATTTTCCTTCATGTGATCGATGCTTGCACTTTGATATTCGGAAGAGTGTCAAGAGTTTGCACTCGACCCACCTTATTCTTCTCCAAAACCCAAAAAAAAGAGAAAAAACTGGAAAAGCTTTCGACACTTTGGAGAACGTAGAAAATTAGCTACTCAAACTTCATTTTTACACTTGGAAGAGTATGGCGAGAGAGAGAGAGAGAGTCGAGAGAGGGCGACACAGAGAGATATCAAGAGAGAGACAGACAGAGAAACAGAGGGAGTCTGATCGAGATCATCCACAAAACTTTGTACTTACACTAAATTTCCAGTTTTTTCATGAAGAGTGTAGTCACTTTCCTGATAGAGACACACTGCAAGAAAAGTTTTTCGGACAAAATTGCTTTGACGTCTTTGATACTTTTTTTTTTGTGTTGTGGAAGAGTGTGGAATATCGAGTTCTTCGTGTCGAGGTTTTCTAGATGATTGTAATTCGACGCTAATTTGGAGATCAGTTGCAGGATGCCGCCAGGATGATTTACCTGATTGATTATCATAGCAGCAATATTTCTGTTGCACGCTGCTGCTGCTCCACTTAATACTGATCTCTAGCTGTCAATCGCAGCAAGAAGCGCAGAGCTTCGGTGATACAACTACACCTTTGGCCTGCTGGGGGAAGTGGATTCCTGAATCTCTTGTAGATCGTGTTCGTCTTGAGATTTTACTAGTTTCTTTTAAAAGAATCGTAGGTTCTTTGTTTTTTGGGCAATTTTTATGGTGCTCCAGACAGATAGCAGCCCTGAAGAGTACTTACTCCAGGGTTTGATTCGCATGCGTCTCGACAAGATGCGGAGCGAGAAGTCGTCAAATCGCAATTGAATCCTCAAAGTATAATTAGTGCTGTCTTCTCTATCAATACTTTTTTTTTTTTCTTTTTTTTCTTTTGAGTACTTCTTCTTCGTCGAACTAGATCGATGTTTTTAGCGGCGTCCTGATCATCAGCTGCAGTACTTGTACTCGACGTCGTCGAAGATGCAGATTGCATTTGATGAACTCGTATTTACATCACTTCCGAATTCTTGATCAGGTTGGTACTGGTATTGGATTTTTTTTTTTTTCAAACTTTGATACTAGCCTGGTCCTGGTATTAGGGTCCGACGACAGAACCGTCTAATCCTGGTTGTGTTGTTATTTGGTTGTTATTTGGAGCTAGCTAGCTAGCTAGGAGGAGTTGAAGATGGACGGGGTGACAGCATTGTTGACAGATGAATTGCTCCATATGACGAGCTTGCAAGTGGGTTCAGCTACATCGCTGCTACAGTTTGCATTGTTGCCTATAGCAAAGGTGTTGGTTTTATGCGGTTTTGGCTTAGCCATGGCCACCCCTTACATCAACATCCTGACGGCACCCTCTCGTTGTGTGCTCAGCAAGGTAAAGGTCGCATGCATGATGATCTTGACATGATGGTTCCATATATTCCTCTAAATGCACATATAGAATGGTATCCAAGAACCTACCAGAATGGTATAATGATCTCATGAGGCAATACCAGCCTATGAATATCAATGCCTGCTTAGTAGGGACTTGACATAATACCAGGGCGATATCAATCTCAATATCAGGTATATACTTGCCACATACCAGCCAAAACTCGGCCCAACACTTGCTGGTCATGATTCTTCATTCTTCTTGAATCTCTTCTTTCTGTGAATGTGTTCTGATGATCATACCACACCAGCTCCGGCACAATCCTGATCATAACTGCAAGTTTAATGCAAGGATCCAAAAGAAAAAGGAAATAGAAAAAAGAAGAAACTGATGTTGCAGGTCAAACCATAGCTTCTGCTGCTGCTTTCTGTTTTCTAGTAGGTTACTGATCATCTGATCATCAGCTTGTGGAGTTGGGATTTTTGTGGTTTGGATCTTGAATTGCAGCTGGTATTTTCCCTCTTCTTGCCATGTCTGATCTTCACTCAGCTAGGAACAGCCATCAGCTTCCAAAAAATATTTCTATGGTGAGCTTGCTATCCAAGCTCTTGGATGGTAGTACTTTTCTTTGACAGCACTCCTAGAAATGTAATTTCTTACAGCATCTCCACCCACACCCCCTATTTGGGCCAGCCATTTCAGTGTTTCTCACATCTAACATACAGTGTTATCATTTCCTCCCATCCTCACCTATAAACATGAAAATGTGGACAGTATAACTTAGTGAGAAACTGTTTAAATGTCTCCACTTGGGTCAATCAGAAACAATCATTTCCTTGTACTGACCCACTTGGAAGGCACTGTATCTTTGGCATAATTACAAGCCCAGACTGAGTTTCACATTATTTTGGCTCCTATACTTCATTAAAACATAGTGTACATGCCAGTTTACTACTACATATGGGTGGAGACGCTCTTAAATTTCTAAGCTTCTTCAGGCAAGAATTATCATAAGAAAATTGCATTGTGATACCCATTTATGGACAATCTAACTTGCGAATGCTCATGCCACAACCAGTGCTCTGATTGCAATAACAGAGCTGTGATGCAACGAGGATAAGTTGTGAAATTTTTGTGAAGACCCATTTAAAAGCTGGATTTGGACTTTGATAATGCTCAAGTTGTGGGTGGGTGGGTGCAAAATTGGGGGATGACAATGAACAGGTGGTTCATTCCAGTAAACATTGTGATAGGAGCAGTTCTTGGGTGCACACTTGGCTACTTGATGGCTCTCCTGGTCAGACCACCTCCTCAATTCTTCAATTTTTTCGTCATTATGGTTGGCATAGGTAAGCTGCTGCAAGATGATTTTCCCATTCCTACACCTCAAATGGATGATTACATCATGAACAAAATTCAAGGATTTTTGGTTTAATTCAGGGTTGTAAAATTCAACATAAATCAGATTCTGTGTTTTATGGTTTAATACTGTTTCTCAAATCATAAATTGTTGACCGAGAGAGAGAGAGAGAGATCATGCATTTGCTAGACACAAAGCTCTGCAAAGTAATAGAAAAAAGCCTTTGGGAAATATATTAAATTTTGCACTTCTATTGAACATTTTCCACATAAGGGTTTATAGGGTTTGTCATTTTCCACATGATTCTCAAGTCATTTGGAAAGTGCTCATCAAGCTCTACTTTGATGTATGTATATAGTCCTTGTTTCCACATGAATGTGTGATGCAATTTATTGTGATTACATCCATGGCAACTTTTTTTCTCAGAAGAATTTTGAGGCTGAGTATCTAAGTCCTCTCTTCTTGACTGGGACAGGGAATATTGGCAACATACCACTAGTGATTATAGGAGCAATTTGTCGCCCTGATGACAATCCATTTGGGCAGGATTCTGAAACATGCAATTCAGAGGGTGTGGCATACATCTCTTTTGGCCAATGGGTATGTGTGTGTGTGTGTGTGTGTGTAAAAGAGAGATGGTTGCATATTTTTGTCACCATGTGCCACACATTTTCTTATATTATGTCTTTCTTTAAGAGTGTGAATGGATTTCTTTTTTAGTCCAGAGAAAACAAGTTTATACTTGGAATGAATTTTTCTCATAAATATAGGAAAAAAATCAAACCAATATGGTTAACCAGATTAATATGGTGTATTGGACTATTGGGTGGTTCAGCTAGACTGGGTGCATGTGTGAAGGTTTTTTCTCAAGTTCTTGCTGGTTTTGTGTGCTGCAGGTTGGCGCTGTAATAGTGTACACCTTTGTGTTTCACATGCTGGCACCACCCAAAGATGCAAACAGGGAATCATCTCCAGAAATTGATATAAAAGTGGAGAGCATAAGTCCAGACCATATTGATGATGCTAATGGATTTTCACAAACAAATATCCTGCCAGACAACTTCCAAAAGGAAGACTCGATATCAGTCCCTCTACTGCTCCCTCAATCTTCAGATACATTGCCCAAGGTCAGAGAGTCACAAATTCTGTCCTTTGGCCAAATTTACTCGTCAAATCTTGTGCAATGGGAAGCATGATCGATTAGAGTTACCCACAATGTCACCCTGTCTTTTGACCCATGAAACCCTGTTTCATACTGAATTTGAGTGTACCCTTAAAGAGAGTGAAATTGGGTATCATTTTGTGAAACTGGGTATCAGTTCAGAAGATCCGCAGGACCTTATAACGACAAGGATTGATTTAATCAAGAATATGAGAATCAAGGCGCAGGTAAGGCAAGTCTGGAACTGGGGATGCAATCCCTCCCTGTTTCTACTTTCTTTTGTGCTCATGATTTTGTTGTTGTTGCTTGTGTTTTTGTATGGTTTTGCTTTCTTTTCAGGTCTCAGGAAGATGGCTGGAAAATATTTTCCAACCCCCAGTTGTTGCATCGGTATGTTACATCAGGACTTGTACTAGCAACTCCACCTCACTTCTGCATTTGTCAATGGAGTTTTTCTAAAGTACCTCCTGGCATGCTATGCTCATATTATTATATGGTCTCCCATCTGCACAAGTAGTAGAAACAGATATTCATGGCAATCTCATATACAGAATTGGCATAAAAAATAACAGTTTTAGCCTGCATTTGGTACTGTGCAGTTGTTGGCATTGGTGATGGGATCAGTACCAGTGTTGAGAAACCTGATGTTTGAGGAGCATTCTATCTTTTTCTTCTTCTATGACAGCCTCAATATGGTGGGGTAAGCAGGTTCACCCCCTGATTTTCATAGCTTGAGAAGTACTTGAAAAAAACCTCTGCTTTAGCTCTTGAAAAAAACCTCTGCTTTGACTACTCTTTTAGTACCCAGAGTGGACAGAGCTTGGCCAGCTCCAGCTCTTAGTGAGCCTGTGACCAAGCCCAAAATGATGCAGGCATTCACGCACTAGGAGTTGGAATCAAGGCCAAACCTTGTCCCCTTCGTGGCATTAATAGCTGTAAGGTTTATACAGAATTCACATGGGCTGCCGCTTAGGTCTACAAAATTGGGCACCTGTGCTGAAAGACCAAATCAGCATGAGAGTTAGTCGATTAAAAGGGAAAATAAGACATAACAGCCCTCCTTGTCATAGTGGTTGTATTGCCTGTTTCTTCGATTCCTTGTACGGGTACAAAAGGCCCTAGAGGAGGCCATTACCAGAATAAGGGGTGGAGAGAGCATAACCTTAGTTCTGGTAACGGCCTCTGGCACAAGAGCCTCACCATGTGCAAAATGCTCCTTTGCTTTTCAAGAAAATTGATGATACCAGTGGGTGCAGTATGAACAAGAAGTTCCCCACTTTGGGAGGAGGGGACTATTGCACTTTAGAAGGTGCCTCTGCCATAACAACTGTGGCAGTGTTCTATGAGTTTACTCAATGGGTACTGTCTGGGTTTTGCAGTGGAGCAATGGTCCCTTGTATTATGTTAGTCTTGGGTGGCAATTTGGTTGGTGGTGCGTATTTTCATTACACAATTGCCATGCACTTTTGAGCTCAAATTTTGCACCACAACACATTGTGCTCAGGGTTTTTCTTCTTCTTTCTTTCCCAATTAAGTTTGTGGTTTGGAAAGGTTTGGTGAATTCTTCCAATTTTTTTTATCAATTCTTTTTTCAATGTACACTTCTAAAATAAATTTCCAATTTTTTTTTGTTACCACAGTGTACAAAATTACTGAATATATTATGAATGCAGGACCAGGAAGCTCACATTTGGGCCTTCGTTCAACAATAGCAATAACAATCACAAGGCTGTTCTTGATGCCACCCATAGGATTAGCCGTAGTACTGATGGCAGACAGATTGGGCTTTCTTCCACCAAATAACAAAATGTTTCGATTTGTGCTCCTCCTCCAACAATCAATGCCCACTTCCATTCTTGCAGGTAAAATTTATATGGATGCATCTATCTATCTATCTTTTCTTGTGTTATTTATTCAATTTGTGCTCTGAATTAGACTAAAAAATGTGATTGGGTTTTT
>Ga0209208_10010227_pt1 | contig 12211 bp, 10 predicted proteins | sample S1TSphfallax_3_FD_187694 | JGI IMG/M metagenome (GOLD analysis project Ga0209208, IMG submission 187694) | Host-associated microbial communities from peat moss isolated from Minnesota, USA - S1T2_Fd - Sphagnum fallax MG (SPAdes) (version 2) | ecosystem: Host-associated > Plants > Peat moss >...
TATATTACTGCATAATGTTCATTATGTCAAAGTTTTTAGCGAATTTCAGCCTTTATAGTTCTGCAAGTAGGCCTTCTGGGAACTTTGTACTACTCTCCTTTGCACTACCGCATGTACTACCTCAATGTCACCGAAATTTTATGCGACTTAAAAAAGGCCGTGATAAATCAGATGACATTGCAAAACCTTTTGCGAAACTTCTTTCTTTAGTAACCCTTTTACTAATTTGCGAGCTACCGCACCTCGCAACTTGCGATACTTCCACCACCGGAAAGTTTTGTAAAAATTTGTGATGAGGTTTGTGATACATATTCCAACGCAAAATGCGATGTGTCGAATAACGCAAGCTTGCGATTCGTTGTGACTCTCAAAGTTTTTAGGAATACTTGTTGTATTGTAAAATGTGTGATGTTTTGAGTATGATTAAAATTTTGCAAAGTGTGTAATATCGCTAATGTGGACAGAGCATGAGCGGGTCGCAAAGTTTTGTTTGTGGTATATGTCGCAAAAGTGCTGCGATGATTTAATGTACATTATAGAGTAGCGATGGTTGGTGTACCACAAGGTGCGATGCGTGTGGCATCGCAAATATGGCAGGTTGTTTTAGCTTCGCAAACCCTTCAGGTTTTTTGTTTTGGCCCTTCGCAAAAAGGCACAATATGTAGTAGTGAACATTAGGGTATACACCATATCAATTAGTGTATGGGTTACATCCATTGATGCCCACAAAATACATAATGTTAATAGCAAGTGGAGATCATAGAGACAATACTTTAGTGAAAGTTTTAACTAACAAAGTTTCAGAACTGGAAAACTTACAAGAGGCTAGGATGCAAGCTACATAAATTAATGGTATTGAGTAGTGGAATCAATGAAAGAATCTAGAAAATCAATTTAGTTTTGGTGATTATGTTATGTGGTTTTCAAAGGGAAATAAGTCACACACAAGGAAGTGTACTAGGAAATGGTTTGGACCATATAAAATGCAATATGTGTTGCCAAATAACATAATGTTGTTGATAATCGAGAAGTTTGAGACTAATCATGTGCTAGTCAATGTGAATAAGCTCAAACCATAAAAATACATGGAATCTTAAGTTTAGAAATAAGAACAATAGATGTCAATATATTAAGAACAAAATGGAGGTCAACTTCAAAAAGAGGATTTTGATACGAAGGTGGAAGATGAAGATTGTGTAACATAAAAACCATAAATATGGGGCAATGAAGAAGAAGAATGGATGGAAGATCCTAGGGTCGAAACAATATTGACTTTAGAACTTTAGATGATGAACCAATCATTGAATGATAATTGTAGAAAATAATAATTTGGGATACAGAAATTTGAAGTTGGTGTATTAAGGGCATCAGTTGAATTAATAGATGTATTTGCACGGTCATAAAATGCGTGGGCACAATCAATAGATTTGTCAACATAGTTAGCAAAAATATCGGTAGAGTTAATAAATGTATTAGCACAATCAGCAAAAGGCATACATGGAAAACAACAAGGAGTTAATATAATTAATTTAAGAGGATTATGGATGTAGAATAATTAGAAAATGAGCTTTGCGGCATTCATTCACAATGATGACATGATGTGCTTCCATGTGGTTATATAAAGGACACAAAAAGTGGTAATGATCGGTCATCATAATTTCAAGGATGAAGCATTAATTAACAAATGAAGGGCAAGCCAAAAAATGGAATGGGATGAACATGAAGCTTAAGGACGAAAATAAACAAAGTAATCGTCAAAAGTTGTTTTCATTTGCTACAAGAAATTTGAAATTCTAGAATTCACTGAAGCATGAATGCAAATAGTGTGATTGATAAATTGTAGAGAATAACAAAGGAGAAGGAAGCGTAAAAAAATGAGCATAGATAGAGGAGATAAGAGGAGGAAGCGAAATTGTTGAAAAAAAAAAACAAAATAATAATTTAAAAAGGTAGAGAGTGTTGGAATGCTAAACATTCAGTCATTGGTAGTAAGGTTGCTGCCGCATTCATCATCATCTTGAAAGTGTGAAGAAGGCAAAGTGTATAATGATAAAATGCAATTTGCGAATACAATAATTCAAAATATGTACAAATTCAAAACATCTACAATCGAGTTTTTGCACAAATGCATAAGAAGTTGCAGTTTAAATGAACAAGCAGAATCAATAGCTACATTAGTAGATCCAATGAACATTGAAGAATTAGATGAAAACAAAGTGTGGACAAATATTTTGTCAAAGCACAAGTAGTGTAAATGGACAAAGAGGAGGAAGAAGTATTTAAGGCGAAAGTGCAACCATCAACATAAGTGCAAATGTCAACATAAGTGCAACCAAGTGCGATGGAGATTAATATGAATGCGCTAGGTGTTACAAAGGCAAAAAGAGGTGCAACTATCATGAACAAAGCCACATTTTTGGACAAAGGTATTCGGATTCCAAATCCTAATCAATTTATGTGGATACAAATGAAACAGAATTATGATAAGCATGTTGAAAGGATGGAGAATTGGAAGGACATCAATGAAGAAGAAGAATGGGCTTCTAAGGCAAGGCTTGTCATTCTATTTATGATGAACTCGGAATCATGGATGCCAAATATTATGCTAATTTTTTTTCACACATTTGTTATCAAAAGCACAAATATCTATTTTGGTTATTAGGACAAGGTGTATGTGATTAGCAAACAATTGATTATAGATGTGTTTGGAGTCTATGCAACAAAGGTATGTAGAAGACCTGAAAGGGCAAGTCAATAAGACAATAACATTGTAGGATTATAGTGTTGTAGAATTACACCTACAAATTCTTCAAGAGATTAGTGGAATGCAAGGAGTTTCAATTTGCCATACTTTGTCAGATACTCTATAATCATATCTACAATTTATCAAAGAGAGAATTGAAGTATATTAACAATAAGAATGCCATCACATTGATGAAAGTAGAAAAGGGGAAAAGGTGGATTGGGCACAAATTATATGCAATAGTTTGTGTAGTGAGCTAAATCAATGGTATAAGTATGTCAAGGAGAATAAGGGGGACGAGAAGGACACCTATCAATTAGCCTTGATACTAGCAAAAAAATTTAAGTATTTGTTTGTTCACCAAAAGGAGAATCCACAAAAACCATAGGCCAAGGTCAAGATAACTAAAGACGAAATGCAAAGAACATTGGAGAATAGAAATAAGGTTGTAACAGAATGTTCAAAAAATGCTCTTAAGAGGAAGAAAAAAGTTGAAGAAGGTGGAGCCTCGAGATCAACAATTAAAAAATAACATGAGGGCACAGAAACACATGTTCAAAAGATGACGAGGGGAAGAATGGCACCATCTGTAGTGCCAACACTAGTACAAGTGGGTAAGTAGAGTGCAAAGGTACCACATGTGTCATGTCCATAGGAGAGATAACTAAAAGAACAAAGGCAAAGGGTCAAGAGAGAGCATGATACCAAGATTCCAGAGGTTGCGAAACAACTACCAATGGATGGGGACATTTATGAAGACTAGATGGATAGCCATGAAAGTCCACAACATTTGTAGCAACAACAACAAAAATAGACACAAGGAGGTCTATAGGCTAATGGACTGAATCATAAGGATGGAAACACAACCTCCTTTCATAGTGTTCAAGCCACCATAGTTAGGTATTAGCTAGTAGACTAGGATTTGTAGGACATTCATTTGAGTTTGGGTTGGGGAGTAGATTAGTATAGGAATTGGGATCTCTTGTAAAATGATCAAAAAATCTACAACACAAACAAGTACACCAAAGTCTATGGATGAATTAGCTACAAAAGTAATGTAAGTAGATAAGGTAGTTGAATTATTTCAAACCATGGCGATTGTGAATTTGAATACGGGGAATTTGAATTTGGAGGTGAATAGTTTGAATAATAGATTGGCCATAGAAAAGAAGGAGAAGGTAGTATTATAGGCGAAATTGGATAAGGAAAGGGATTTCCATAAGGAATACTAACAAAACATAAATTTTTTGATGAAGAATAAGACAAAGAATGAGCAAAAGATCAAAACGTTCATATAAAAATTGCAAGATGAGAATAAAGAACTAAAAGCTAAGACAATTATGATGAAATCATAGGATGAATAACTAATGGAGTTTAGGAAGATGGCTGAAGCCCGGGAAATTTTAAAGAGAAAATGGGTAAAAACATTGTTCCATTACAAACAACAACAAGAGGCTTTGGCTAGTTAGGTGGAAGCACTAACTAAGGAGAAGAAGAGAAGGAGAATGTTTTGACATATTTGGAATTGATGAATTTGAAGAATACATCTTTGTTTAATTCTAGAGAACTCAAAAGAAGGACAACAAAGGTAGAAAAAAAAAGTTGGTGGACGCAAATAAGGAGTATCAAAGGAATCTATAGTAGCTACATGCATAATTGGAGACTATAGATGAACATAAGAAAACATTAGGCCAAGATGTAGAGATTAAAGCAAGGCCTAGTGGGACAACTTAGGAGGAGGAAATGTAGATTAAGGAACCACAGGAACTCAAAGGAGGGTGCTAGGAAGTGAAAGAATCACATATAGCTCAATAACAAAAACAAGTGGGCGAAAGCACATTACGAGTGAGCCACTTTTCACCACTTTTCACCACTTTTCATCGAAAAAAATGATGTATAACAAGTATAATAAGTGCGCAATAAACATAATCTTGATGGCATTTTTTGTAAAACCTTCAACATAAGAAAAAAACTTTAAAATGTGCAAGACAACATTTTGGAATTCAAAGTTCATTTTGAATCAAAATTATGCTTAATCCAATGGTTTAATGAAAAAAATTGGATAAAATCAATGTGCATAAAATATATAATGTACATCTTTTCAATGGCCATAGGGCCTCATGTTTGCGATTCATGACACATTATTAACCAAAGAAAAATGAAAAAAAATATTATGCCCACCTATAAAACCTTATCCTTTTTCGTATGGTAATGGTTTTTCCCCAAAACTAAAAGTTTATTATGCATTTATTGTTCACAAAGTGCAAAAAACACATTTTTTGAATGGTTTTTCAACCAAAACTTTTAAACTTTTAAATGGTCTTAAATTTAATTGATGTACATCAATATTGTTCACCACCAAAAAGTTCATTACAAAACTCTACCCATAACCTTAGTTTTGAAGTATATTCGCAATTTTTCATACCTTGTGACATGTATTTTTTCGACACAAATATATTTCATATGCTCAAGTTTGTAAATGTTTGTTGGAATTTCTTTTAAAATAAAATAGTTTAACTCTAAGGTTAATGAACAAAAAAATCCAATATGTGATGTCCACATGTACCCAAAAAAACCAAATGTAGAATTTATGTTTTTGTGACAACAATTTTTGGGGGGCATAATGTGCTTTCACCTAAATGGAGATTATTCCAACAATAGAAGTAGAGCAATCAAAGATGGAACCCTTGGAAGTAAAATAGTAGATTGAGTTAATGGAGGAGGAGGTTAGAACTACATATCTAGAGGTAGGTATAGAATCATTGGTTTCTGTATAAGTTGAGATTACATAGATTGTAATTGAGTAGCTAGAAGCTTAGAAGGTTGCATAGTGCTTTCATTTCATTTTCTATCATTTCATAAGGATTTTGGGAATGGAATCCAAAGTGCAAAAGGGGTAATGTTAAGGGGGTAGGCTAATTACATTGTTTTGGATCAACAAGGCATTATAGATAGTGAATGATCATTGGACATTAGAGGTTTGATTTTGAGTTTTTTTTTTTAGTTTTGAATCATGTTGATGGTGACTTGGGGATTGCCCAAAGATGAGAATTTTGGGAAAAGGATATTCATTTTTAGACACACAATTTTGGAATAATGAAATAGATGTAGGTACTTTGTAGTAAAAACTACAAACTTTGTCTCTAGATATACCATAGATTTATTCTCGTTGTTTGATTTCATTTCAACATAACATGAATTTTTTTACTATATTTTTATTGAAGTTTTTAGTAAACAAAATAAGTATAGACTTCTACAATGATTTTCATATTTAGATTGTTGTGTGAATTTTATGAAGTATACAAAAATAAGGAAATGAATTGTAATTATGTTTCTGGATTTGTTTACATTATATTTTCAAGTGTAGATTTTGGGTATATGAAATAACCATGAATCTAGTGTTTTAATGAATTACATATACATGTGTATTTAAAATCAAAGTAAGAATTGTGAATGTGTGTATATTGTAGTGCAAATTTGTTGTTATAATGAGTGTGGAATAATTTTGTAGGGATTTTATTCACATCTACCATGGATCAATTGAGAAAGTGCAAGCAAGAGAAAGGAAAGAAAGTTGTAAACAATTAAAGAGGAGGATTTTAAAGCAATTGAACTAATTTATATTGAACTACATGTTTACATCTAGGCCACCTCTTGCATTTCAAGAGAATAATGAAAATTTTAGAGAAGAAATAAATGTAGAAAGAGAGATTCTCAAGGCTTTGTGACATGTTGCCATTGTGGGAGAAGGATTTGAAGAGACATTGCGAGACCTTTGAAGACATTTTTCACCCCTTGCACCTACATTCATTATTATTAGTGATTGTAAGGAGGGATTTAAAAAAAAAGAAAGAGTACAAAAGCAGAGGTTGATCAACCTATTAAAGTTGAACAATCGACAAACTTTTTGTTAAAACCAATTAAAGGAAAGTTCTTTGACGTTGAACATGATTCACTTGACATACCTATTGATGTACCCACCAAAGCATGGTCTAAATGCATGATGAGACATAAAGGGAAGGAGTAGATGGAGGAAAGTGGTTCGCCCACCAAAATGACCCAGAAGCAAGCACTTGTTGAAAGGATAGAAATCCATAAAATGTTGTAATGGATCCAGATTGGATCCAAAGAATGATAGTGGGCATAACAAACCAATTTGGGTGGCTTGTTTGTTGTTCGCTTGACAATTCCACGAATAGACATGTTGAAAGAATTATTGCACACATGGGAGTCCACTGAGGATGGACACGTTAAAACAATTGTTTATGATGAGAAAATCACCATTGACTAAGAATTGACACTAGAAGAAATTTGCATATTTTCAACTACAGTTTACAACTAATTTTTAATTGCAAATGACATTTGCAACTAAAATGACTTGTAATTGTGTTGGACATGTTGCGTAAAATATTATTGCAAATAATGATGTTATCACATAGACAATGGATGAAGTATGTATTTGATTTGATTGTATTTTTCATTTGTTGATCATATAACACATGCAACTATCATGCAATTAATGATTGATGACCAATGTCATGTTGCCACATGGCATATTAAATTCTTTTTAGTAAATCAATTTTATTACCAATTTTTAATGTCTTTGATTTATACACATGGACAAATAGTTTTGTGCCATGTGACAACATTTATGATTTTTGAAACATTTCGAATAAAAATAGGTGGATAGGTAAGGAAGTCTAAGATAAATAGGTAAGTAGGTTTAAGTAAATAAATAAGTCTCAAGAGATTATTTAATTTGTTTTATTTTATTTTGGATTTAACCAAATTAAGGTTACGTTTCTTTAATTGGCCATCCCATTTGGCGAACCCTGTGTATTTTAATGTTTTAAATGCATCTACTTATATAGTTGACATACTTCAAAGGGAAGCCAAACAATATGGGATACAAAATCTAGTTGCAAATACTTTGCAACTAGGTTGTGACTATATTTTTTATCCCATACAATTTGGTTTCCTTTTCAATTGTGTCAACTTCATAAGTAAATAACTCACTCGTTAATTAGTTGATTCACTGATTAACTAATTAATTCACTAACTTCCTATCTAACTACAACTTGTATTTTACTTAATACTTACCTATTACCTATCGACTTATTACCTATATGCACGTTAATATTAGGTCATAATGGCATCAAATATTAACTAAAAGTTAATATTAATTAATTAATTAATAATTCAATAGTAAACATCCATCAATAATAATTATTAACAAATTAATAAATATGAATGATAAATTATTAATAAATAATTTAATAAATAATTAATTCATATAAAAAATCTCATTAATAAGAAAATAAATAAATAAATAAATAATTATATTAATTATATTAATTAAAATTATTTAACTATTAATTTTCATTATTTATTAAATGGATAATTAATTAATATGAATAAGTTTAAATTTTAGTAATATTTAATTCTGAATTAATTAATAAACTAGTTAGTTAGTTAATAAATAAATATTCATAATTATAATTTATTTAATATGCAATATCAATCAATTAATAAATATATTTATTTTATTAAGAAGTATTTAATCCTAGTGACTAACTAAATAGTAAATAATTATCATTATTAATTAAACATAATTAAATATTAAATTCTCACTTTTTATTGATTAATTAATAATAAGTGAATAATTATTTAATATTTAAAATAAATAATATCTAATTCTGAATTATGTAATGAAATGTTTAATAAATAAATAAATTTGATTGATGACTAAATATTAAATATCAACCAAATAATATTTAAATCAATTTATTAATTCGTATTTATTTTTAATAATGGAATATTAATCATTATAAATAATTAAATCGTTATAAAGTACTAATTAACTACATCATAATTATTGATTATATATATATATAATTATTATTATTTGGTGTAAATGTTGAAGGAGCAATTTATTGCAACGAACACATTGGTCAAAGATGCCCAAGTTATTCTCATAAACATAGTTGGATTGGATGCAATTGTAAAAAAAAAACAATGGAACATAATCCAAATGAAGGAGGAATACCACGCCAAGTTTGTAACAATTTTGCAAATCGTTTACCAATGAGAAATGTTAACCTACTTGAATAACCATATTGCCATTACTCTCAATTTGGCAAACAAAGGGAAAAATGTCAATTGGTGTTCCATTATGTTGACATAAATGTCAATAGAATTGACCCAATGGACATAACACCAAAAACATATTGTAGTAAGGTTAACAACGCCTAACAAGAAGGCAACAACTTGTTATTTAGGACCAGTTATAGATGTTTGTTTACAACACTAGTTCCCAATTTTTTTTAATTTTTTAAAAAAGACATTTGTTGACTCTCTAAAACCGCAATTAGTTTAGGAGGGAAAAAAAGCCTTGTTAAAGAGCAATTTGGAAAAGCCTTTCCTAAGGTTCTCACCAAGGAACAGTTTATTAGTGAGTGTTGATCGGTGTGCTTAACTACCATATCACCCAAGCCAATACGTTAGTCATATCAATTGAAAATACAAACTGAACTATGAACACCCAAGGTGTAGTTGAGTCTATAACTAACTAGTTCGCCATCAAAGATAAAACCTTACACTTGTTAGCAAATCATGATTATGGAGGGAGGAGACAAGGATATGGAAGTTGATGTTATTATGTAGCTTGATGACGAATCAATAAGGAAGAAAATTAATCAAATTATGGAGGTTAGAAATCAACATGACTTTAAAATAGGTAACAAACCAAGAATCTTCACATGTTTAAGAAACTTTTACTCCTACAAAACATGTTAACAACCCGTTACCAATAGGTACTAAACTAATTCAACCACTTTAATTTAAACATGTTTACATTTTTCATGAAACATTAACAACTTATGCTCAACATGAAAGCTTAAAACAAGTTACACTTTTCTTTGAGCAAGTAGCCCTAGTTGCCCAGACTTGGCCTTAGATAATAGACAACCTAGTTGATTTGAGAATTAAGTATAATTATGCTAAGAGCCTATTAAAGGACATAACAACTACTTACATGTTCATTGCTTAAAACTAATTAGCCACAAACAAACATTGTAAAATAGAAACGAGGAATTGGCTATTGTGAAAGCTAAGCTCCTTAAATTGTAAACATAAAATAAACACTTGGTTACCAAAGGTGTTGAAGATGAAAAGGCAATTAAGGAGGTTGAAGCTTTGCAACAAGAGTATAATGAATTGACCTAGGCTCATTTCAAAAGTTGTAACAACCTCAAGGCCTTACAAACTAACTATGATTAATTGATGAAGGATTATGGCGAGATGGAAACTATTAGTGTTCAACATTAAAAAATTCGTGTAAAGTTATAAAACACCTATGTATAGTAGTGTGAATAGTTGACAAATGTCAACATAAACATGGAAACTTGTACCCATGAGCTTCAAGTACATATTCAAAAATTGTGAATTGGAAACACTTCATTAAACGCATGGTAAAGCTTTTCAAATTACCTACATTTTTTAGGGAGTTCAAAAAATTACTTTCAGATAATGCTTTACTCATAGTGCAAAACTAAGTTTTGACAGACAAAAGTTTGAAATTGAATGAATGGTGGTAGACTATATAAGAGATTACAAAGGAACAAATTTAAGACAATTTGGAATTGGATGTGCAAATGAAAGAGCCTACTTGAATGAACTAGTTGTAACTTGATTATAGTATGAAGGTTATACATATGATCGATTTAGCAACAAATTAGTTGAGGTATTTATTAATGTTTCTTATAAGTTTCCACATGTGGAGACAACATTTGCAACTATAAATTATCGAATTGAACCTATTGTCACTACCATAGAAGAACCAAAATCAATAAGAGGAGGAGTTGAACTTGCTATTGTTTCTTGTATTTTGCATTTGCCACAAAATTTATGGAAGTATTTGTTATAGTTGTTAATACTAAGGTAGAAGAATTGGAAGAATATGTTATTCCCAAACCTATTCAATTAGTTATACCAAAGATTGGGGTAGGAGCAAAGGTCACCTTGATTGACATTGTCACACATGCTTCTAAAGTTTTTAGAATTACAAACATAGTACTAAAGGAAACACATGTTGTTGCAAGGATGTTAATCCACGAGCATGTGAGCATGAACATGAGCACATGAATAGGATCAAATTTTTTAAAAATAAAAATTGTTTGTGTTTTTCAAAACAATTCGACAAATGAAATGTTCAAGCCACATTTCAAAGCCATACTTCATATTTCCATAATATGGAATATATTCAAGCTTTGTAACATCTAAACCGTACAAAATGTAAAATTAAATCCCATAGACCCACCAAAAGGTATGTGCCAATCCAAACATTAATTGTTCACCACCAATAGGCATGTGCCCATTAGGAACAAAGACAATATGAAATAGCCCATGACACTTCACATTGCCTACATTGATTCAAGTTTTTCTTATTTTTTGTTCACTTTTGCAACTTTTTTGCTTTTAACACCATTCTTACTACTTGCATAATCAATTTGCAATTTTTTCCTTATATTATTAATTTGCCCAATCTATATAATAAGCTTATACTTTACAATGGCAAGAGGAAAATTGCCACCAATTTCCACACCAAATAGATTGGAATCAATGATTGAATATACACTAATCTCAAGCATATTAAATAAAATATGTGAGATGATAACAAAACCTTGGGAATATTCAAGAGATGTCATTCGATTATTCCCCCTCCAACATTTGCTGGAAATCAAAACATGGGGAACAAAATGGAATTTTTTTTGACAAAATAGATGAATGGGTGGCTTGGTGATGGGCAAATGCAAAGATAGCACTAGTACAGAAATGGGGTGCAGTTCACTAGCCTAAATCATTTTGGGACCTTAAAAGTGAAATAAGTTCCATGCATTTTAATGATTTCACCCTAATTAAAGTTATTTCATTATAATATTAATATATAAACATCGCGTTTCACTACTAGTTAACATAATTCACTATTATAATTTATTGTGGTAAATAGGTTTATTTTTATGTTGTTGTGTAACCCGAAATTAGGTTACATCAACTAATGGAGGCCACTGATCAGTGAAGTTAGGTTGTGTGTTAATTGAGCCATTTGTTTCCATGGCGGCTGTCTTTCCATTACTCCTGCATGGGAAGCTTTGCTGATTTGGGAGTGAGGTGTTGGATTGAAAGGTTTGCATGGCGGCTGCACTAAATGGGTATGGGAGCTGAATGGCGGCTCCAATTTATGACTAAGGTCGGTGCTGTAATTATGGAAATGGCAGTTCGAAGCGTGAAGGAGAAGGCAAGGAGTTTGGAAGGGGGATTGAAGGCAGATCGATGGGAATTCGCGGGGACATGAAGGCAAGAGAAGGGAAGCAGAGTGGGGGAAGTGAGAGGAGGAGGAGAGGAGAAAGACAGAAAGGAAGTACATTTTTGATGTTGGTTAGTTGATCAATTTTTCGCTGTGCTTGAGGC
>Ga0209208_10010228_pt1 | contig 12211 bp, 6 predicted proteins | sample S1TSphfallax_3_FD_187694 | JGI IMG/M metagenome (GOLD analysis project Ga0209208, IMG submission 187694) | Host-associated microbial communities from peat moss isolated from Minnesota, USA - S1T2_Fd - Sphagnum fallax MG (SPAdes) (version 2) | ecosystem: Host-associated > Plants > Peat moss >...
GTTTGATTTGAATTTAACAAATGACCTTGACTCCTTGTGTAAAATGGCCTAAATATCATGATGAAACCATCCAAGGGAGTCTTCAAGATCTCATAAGGAAACATGTTTTTAAACATAAATCACATTGAAAATTATGACCTACCCAAAATATTTGTGTTAGACTAAAAGTTGCATCTAAACTTTCAAGGTGGATTATGCATCACCAATAAGTACCCATGGTTTATAATGGGGGTATTAGCCCAAGCCAAAAATGATGACAAACAATGTTGGAAGTAGAAATTTCATGCAACCAATGGGAAGGCTCAACATGCACTCAAAGTGCATTGATTTTTCATCTTTTAAGTTTCGGAGGAGGGGAGGATTTTTTTCATTTTTCCTTTGTTCCCAACATGTTCCTTTCAAGTTCCTAATGAGTTCCCATCAAGTTCACAATATGTTCCTTAGGTTCCCAATGTGTCCCCCAAGGTTGTTTCCAATAACACCTGGCTTTAATCCCATATGTTTACCCAAAGTCCTCCCCTTCTCACTTGTATAACTGGGTCAAAGGAGGAGGCACTCCATCTTTCCATAGAACCTTTTATTTAGGGGAGCCTCCATAATTTAAACTTTTTTTTGCAATGGGCCAATCAAATTGGCTCATTGCAAAAATAAAAAGTTGGACTTGTCACACACCCCCAACTAATTAATATGAAACAAAATAAAGAACACGAAGACATATAAAAGCTACGAGTGTCTAGACAATAATTATTTTCCAAGCTTTGACTATTAATCATCAAACCTAAATTTGAATGTCAAGCTCAACAACCAAATTAGATGAGGGATTGCATTGTCATCACTATTTGTGTTACTCAAGAAAATGAAACATGTAGTTCTTGTCTAGAGGACTAATAAACATGGTAGTAGTGCCCATCACTAAGGAGCCTAAGAACTTTGATAAACTACTTGGTCAAGATTATTAAATTCAAATAATGCAATAATAACACAGTTCAATTCACAAAAACAATACATAGACATTATTTGATTTTCTTATTGGTAAATGAACAATCAATGTGCAAAATGAGTTTTTTGAATTAACCTAATGTAGATGGTAAACCAAACAAGCTCAAAGTTCTCTTGGTGGTTAAATGATTTGAACAAAAGAAAAACATCTGAACTTTGAAAAAATGTTTACTTTCATGACTTGAAATGGAATGTAGTTCTCTTTAAAGGATAACATTGGCCACCCATAACAAATGGGTCCAAACATAATAAAAGAGCCAAGGTGAAAGTCCTTTCCAAGGATTACATTTAGCATGTGGCATTCATGTGTTGGTTTAAATTATTTTCAATTTTTCATTTTTCATACACAATTTACAAATGTGTGTCAAATAAACATATGTTTTGATCACAACTTGATCTTATATACCATGTATTCCCTTTGCCACACAAAAATGAACTTTTGTTTAAGACACATTTTCAAAATTCATAATTTTCATGATCAAAAGCACACTTGAACACCATTGGCCAAAATGTGTTGTAAACATGAATTCCAAGTCATATTATTCTTTTAATCATCAACATTAAAATCCTCTTTTGAGAAGGAACCATTTGCACATTTCACATGGAAAAAGAAAATTTGTGAAAAGAAAAAAAATGGTTGTCTATGCTAGGGTTTTGAAGTGTTTTAAACATTTAAAAAGACTTTTGAAACATGATGAATTTGCATGAAGTTTAATGATTGAAACTTTGCAAATAATGGAGTTCTCCCCAAAAAAATTTGACAATCCAAATTATTTTGTGATTCCCATGGTGAGTTTTTAAAATACTAGGTACAATTTTAAAACAATGCCCACCCCCATGGCAGCTCCTTTTATTATGTTTGCACCCATATGGGACATCATCTTCCACCTTAATGTGAAAACAAATTTTCTTAACATGGAAGACCTATAGAAAGCTATTGCCACAATCCAATATGAAGCATTCATGAAGAAGGTGGAGTCCAAAGTATGTAGACTTCACAAGGGGCTCGAAATAGACTTCACCATGTTCTAGGAGCATGGTACACAAAAAATTCAACACATACTGAAAAGACGAAGGACTAAGGAAAAACAATGTGGATTACAACATGTATCAGATGATTAAAGGTGATGAAATCTTTACATGATTTGTGGATGATTTTAACAAAGATCTCATTTCCATGTGGATGATTTGGTACTACTTGAGAATGATGTTGTAAAGATTTAGAAGTGCCTAGTAGCCTAGTGCAATCTAAGTCTAGGTTTGACATGACAAACCTTGGAAATTTGGATACCTATCTAAAGTGTCTTGGAACATTCCATGTCAATGGGTAGAATAAGCAAAAAAGATTATTGATTTTTAGTGGAGTAAAAATTTACCTTAAGTTGATTCACTCATGTAAAGTCCATTGAGAAGCCCTTTGAGCTTGGGCCATAATAGTATCATAGTGGACAAAGTCCATTGATGTCCTAGTACATGTTGCGATATGTTGGAGTCCTAATCCACCCAAAGTCTATTTGAGTTAAAGTCTATAACAGTCTAAGTAGCAATTTGTTGTAGTACTTGGAGTAAAATTCATTTATGTCAACAAAGGAATTTTCATGGCACAACATCATTTCGTAGCAAAGATTCTCAAGCAATTTGACACACATCAAGTTGTAACCTTGCCCACACTCCCTTGTGATAAGCTTTTAATGAAAACACGATCCAATCTATGAAATAAATCCAACTATGTATGCATAAATTATCAGAAAATTCATCTTAGATTGTCCAACAAAACATTCAGACATTGCCTTCTTGGTTCTAGTGTATTTAGTAGATTCATAAGTGTTCCAAGAAAGATCCATCTTGAAGCGGTGAAACACATTCTACTTCACTTGAAGATGACACAAAACCTTCATCTATATACTATGGAGAGGGCCTGGATGTTAATGTGATCAGGGTCTGATGCTAAAGGAAGGAGGTCAACTTCAGGCTACCTATTTCGATTTGGAAAGGGGCTAATTACAAGGAGTTCAAAAAGGCAACCAGCAAGACATTGGTCCAGACATTGAAAAGGGTTTAGATTCCCACTGTGAAACAACCCCATATGTCAGTTAGGTTCTATTTGATCAAAGAGTTCAATCAACAACAATTCAAGTTTCAGCTTACTTATGAGTGTGTTGAAACCCTGGCAGACTTCACAAAAACAGAACACCGAGCAAACTGGGAAAAGAAGGAACAAAGAGAGATGAACCAAGTCTGAGCCAAAAGAGCAAAACCCAAAATGGGTCACTAAGTGGCAAAAGAACAAATCATGTTCCAGAGATCCTTTCGACAGATATATGTTGATTCAGTATTGCTGCTTATGATAAATCAAGAGCCTATGTTCCTTGATGCCATGTCACAAGATAGTCATCATGTTTACAATCTTTTGAGGACTATTTGTTGAAGAGTAGCTGATTTGAGAGGGGGTGTTGACTGCATTATACTCTCTCTCCTCTGTTACTGTCCAACAAGATTTAGGACAAGTTACATAGTAATCTGTTACTCTAGGGTACATTACACAGCTATGGAACCTGATGATCTACATTGCTCTCCAATAATTTATTTGATACTTGGTCTCCCTTAATTATACTGATTTTCTCTTATTGTTATTATTTCGGTTTGGTTTCTGCTGCAGGAAACCCCTTGCTGGGTTGCTTCCATTCTCTTGAACCATGTTCCACTACAAAGGTTTCACGCATCCATGTACCCACCCAACACAGATGCCATCCAGAGCTCTTCATTGTGCAAAATAAACATAATAAATCTATGTCTGGGTGTTTTAGTCTAGGTAGATTTGATGGATCACACTACATTATATTGTGTATGCAATTTTCAAAATCCTGCAGATTTCGGGTTTAGGGTTTAGGGTTTTTTGTTTTTACTTACACCTGAATACTGATGCTATTGAGAAAACCCGGTTTCTTCTGCAAATTGTTCTTGGGTCTAAGCAGTTTTGATTCAATGATAATCTTTGATAATTTGCAACTTCCTTAATCTCAGATATACTTCACATACCTTTAAATCACAAAGTCATGTTTACATATGCAGCTTCGAAGATTGATTCCACGTAAATTTCTACAGGATGAGAATTGCTTCAATGAGACATTGTGTCTTGCACTTTGATGAACTTCACAAAAATCTCATTGATCTTTGAACTGCATCATTTATATGGTAATATCCATCTCAAACCTGAAACATTCAGCTGTGCAAGACCCTCTGTTTCATAGAGGTTTTTTATGGCATACAGAGCACTAGTTATATTGTTTTTTTCCTAATACTCCTCTGCCACAATTTTGGAGCGTTGAGCACCACCTTTGGTTTTTGTAGATATGTCAGTGTCTTGCATCAGTCCAATATTGAACTCTAAATGAGTACACTTTGCAGTTGCACCACCCAGGATGGATGGTTTGTGGACAGGAAACTCATTTTTCATTGTATTCCTGTGCCATAGCTAACCAAGTGCTTAGCTTTGTACTAAGCATCCACACGCATCTACCTAGATCTAGTAACCACCAAGTTCCATACCTATTTACTTACTACATTGTATATGGGTAGTACTGGGTACTTAGTACCTACTATGCAGCAGCTTCTCAAATGGTGGACAAATTGGAAAAATGTTCGAGGTCTAAAAAAACTGTGCAGGTTACTAGGAAGAGATGCAACAAGATGTCCACAGAACAATCAGATTGGCACCAGCAATATGCCAGACAGAAGATGGAGAGCTATACCACCAAAACATTGGGCACTCCAGTTCAGGTGGCCTAATCAAATCCCTTTCTTTGCATCTGATCAGGAAAAGACTGCTGACAAGTTAAAAAATCAGAAGTTGATCATCTTGGGACACCAATTTTTTATCAGAAATCAATTTTACAAATCAAGTTATTAACTTTGCACAATGAATGTTCTTGAGAGCCATCAATATTCTAGACACCAAGTTCTCATGGATGTGTAATTATACTAATTATTGTGTTGATTTTGCCAAGTTCCCGGCCTTGTTTGTTGTGGAGCCTTCCTGCTACACAACATGAATCTTGGCTTGTTGTTGGCAATTTTAGCTTGGCATTCTTTTGGTCCAAGACTATGAGTATGCCCAGAGTATTTATATGATCACAACAGTATGTGAAATTGAAGGGGTCTAAAACATTGGAATAGCAAATTTGAATTCCAAATACTCCCAACAGCTCACTGTGAAAAAGTTGATCATCACCTAAAACCTTCTCATTTTGGTGGAGAATTTAATTTACATGTATGTGGACCAAGTGAATCTTTTCACAATTGACATGAACCTTTCCTGATTTTGGGAGGTCTACAAGTGCTTGAAAGATTTCAGCAAAAAAAAAAAACTGTTGGTGACCCAGCTCGCAATCTGGATTCTATGAAGTAATACAACAAAACATGAGGTACACATTGACAGAGGTTAAAGGTAGGTCCAACCTCCATATCAATCTCTTCTAGAGCAAAATTTATGTGTGCAAGCTAGCACCAAATCATGAATTCGTGATCTAGAAAATGATGCTTGAAATGGGTGTTGCCAAAATAGCATGCAAAATTGCAGTGGAGGGTGAATACCAAGTTTGAATGGGGTGCAAGGACTTATGATCATGTAGTTAGTATTTACCCATATGTTTCTACACAAGTGATCCCATAGACCAACCATGAATGGGAAGCTTGCCTGGGGCCAGGGTGAACCAGCACCCACATTGGTACCTTCACCTTTTTGAGTGAGGCCTCTTAGCTGTGACCATATATATTAAGCCCAAAAAATGTTTTGATTTGAACTCGGAGACCCTGACTTAATCTTGGTACCATAAATTTCCAGGTTAGTAACTTAGTACTCGACACAAGTTCTAAATACACATATGATCCTGAGAGAGAGCTCTTGAATTCATAATTGAAATTAAAACTAATTAAGAACTTGTAGTACAAACTAAAGTTTTCAAGTATACAAAGAAATTGCAAATCAGATAAAAATTAAATCTACCCAATAACATCCATAATCAAGTTATGGAGCCCAACTCATAATTCATGAATTCATGAACTCAGAAAAGCTTGCCAATCTTCCTTTCTTGGGATGAAAACAAAGGGATGCAGTCATGGCGCCCAAGCTGCAGTGCAATCTTCTGGTGGAAAAGCTCTCCATGCTCTCTCTGGGAGACTGGCAACCTGATGGTGGTTTGGATTTCTTGCTCCATCTCTTCATAGTAGCCTGCACAGTTTCTGTAGAGCTCAAAGATCATGCCAATCTGACCACCATTTGAGAAGCTGCTGCACCCAACAGCTGCAATGCTGCAGATGGAGGATATAAGATTTGCTAGAGGAAGAAGATGAATCCCCAGTTTAGTAGTAGTATTAGTACTAGCTGTTGCTGGCCAGTTGCAGTTGCAAGCAGTTAGCAAGCTCAAGAGAGCTGCAGTTGCTGTAAGTACTGGAGCTAGTATTGCTAGTGTTTTGTTAGCCAGTTCCTTGTTTCTGGCTTGCTGCAAGTAGATTTGGATGTCTGAGGATTTGAGCTTTTCTGCTGTGAGTTTGAGATCTTCCTCACGAGTTTGGGTCCATCCATTTGTGCTATTGTTGTTGGCATCAGCAGTTGGGAGTACTTCTGTTTTGGAGAGATTTGCTTTAGGGCCAAGGATTGATGGTGTGACGGTCTTGGGGAATTTCTCCAGGCCGTTGGGTTTCAAGGGGAGAGGGAAGGCGAGTTCAAGAGCTTCCAGCTTCGCCATCACTTCCTTCATGTACAGATGCGCGTTTTTGCGTAAGCGTGGATCGATGAGCAACGTGTTGTGGATGTCCCTGGCTAGCAGTTTGTGGAAGCGAGCTGCCGTGCGTTGCTCTTCAGCCAGTTGTGAGGGTTGGTACTTGCTGGCCAGAAACATGAATCCAGCTGCACTGCTGTTGAGAAGGAACGCTGCCACTGACATGCTGAAGCTACTATTCATGGCTGCTAGAATTGCTGCTGCGATGGTGGTCATGTTCACTGTCGTGTGGCAGAGCTTGTTCCAATTGTCTCTTTGGACTCCGATGATGGCATGCATTTCCTTTCGATCTTCAGCCGCCAAAGCGATGTTGCGCAACTGTGCCACCAATCTGGAATCCTCTACACCATTCTCATCAGTCCAACCTTTGTTATATTCTGAAGAACCAGAATTTGCAAGATCCTTGATCAGCTGCTGTGGAGCTGGCCTGGATACAGCTGCTGCACTAGGATTATCGACCGATCTCGCGGCGAGCCCTGGCCAGTTTCGACGCTCCTGCACCGACTTGAACTTACTCTCTCCACGGCCGGATGCAGCAGCAATGGCATGAGAAGTACTAGGACCTCTGCCGCGACTCATAAACTGCAACAGCTTAGAATTGCAGCAACAACATCTGCTGCAGCAGCTGCTACACTTTGATTTGTAACCACCACCCATTGTCAGTAGCTGCTGTATTGCAGCAAATTGGTTGCTAGATGTGATCCATATACTGGAGTCTGGAGCAAGTCTAGCTGAACTAGAGACAGCAAAAGCTGATGATGATGATACAACCGCCATAACACAAAAGAAATTCTGCAAGCTCTAGATATAGATAGCTGGATCACTTTCAAGCTGCAATCAATGCCAACAACAACAACAAAAACAACTACAACAACTACTCACATAAATCTCTATTACAAACCAAAAACAAAGTTGCAACTCCAGATGCAATTCTTATATAAATCTCTTCCAAGTTAGTGCTAATTTGGTTGTTGCAAAGAGAAGGCTGCCAGTCTAGACACTATGGAATCTGAAGAGTTCTGTGAACACTTTCAGAGTGTGTTATTTGGGATCAATTGTTTTGGCCAAGGTTTTGTGGGGCTGTGGTTTTGTGTGTTGTGGAAATGTCAATTATCTACAAGGCTAGTGTCAGGGGTGCATGTTGGTTCTGAAGCAATTTAGTGATGGTGGTGGCTGTTAGGGACAATAGTACTTAGTACCTATGGAGCAGTGTGACAGCAGTGAGAGAGAGAGAGAGAGCAAAGTGTGCAGTGTCAAGAGTGGGAGTTTTGAAGGTTGAAAGGGACAAGATTTCTTCTTATAATTTACAAGTAGAAAGGAAGGGGGAGGGGGGGGGAGAGAAAGCTAGGGTTTCTGTAACCAACCACCTTAAAGGAGACTTAAGAAGACACTGGGAAAAAATAAGAGCTTAGAGGTTTTTATTGGGAAGAAGATAGGTAAATGCATATGTATACCTGGTTCATAGATTTTAAGTTTTATAAGTAAATCTGAATGGCACAAACACTAGATAGTCACCACATTTTTTATTATATCTATTTTATAATCACAACAACAATAGCAACAACATCACCAACATTTCAATTTCAATTCACGAGAAGATTGGAAATTAATAATAATAATAGTACAACAATAGAAATTAAATGTTTTTTTTTTTGGAATTGTAACTTCTTTCAAACCTAATTCCTCAAAAAAATTGTTATCTAGTATTAGCAGCCTTGAATGGCTGAAAATTGTATATCTCTACCAACTAATAATATGATTAATTGTCTACTTAATTAAATTTAAATCAATTTAAATTAACTATTTTTTTAAGAAATTATGTAAATGTATTATTCCATGGTGTGAGTTTTCAGATTTATGTGGAGATTATAGATTTGTACAACATTTTGATTTCCTAAATAAGTCAATGTGTGAATTTTGGAAGTTAAACACTAATCCATAGATTTCTATACCAATGCTCCAGACTTGGGAGTTTAAAGTTTGTACGAAGTGAAAGCAAACCAAAGCAAGATAATAATCTAACAAATTTAATATTTGGGTCAGCATTTCATCTTTCAGGGAATTTTTATCACTGGTGGAAAAAATGAAATGAAATTTTTAAAATCCATTGTGACTCATACAAAAAATGCCCCAAAGTTACCAGATTGTGAAGAAAAGATTTTCTGAAGTAGCCATATTTAGACAATAGGTTCTAGCAGGTCGCCAAAATATAGCAACGTTCTTAAATTTTTCTACTCTCTGGCCTATAGCCAAATTTGGTTAATTCCTCGTGGATGATTGCCGGTGTGTGGCTACATCACAAATTTGAAAAAAAACAAAACCTTGATTTTGATCTCTTTAGTTTGCTTACATATTTTTCTTCTACCCCCGCCCCACCCTGCTTGATCCCCTCTTGCAATTTGTATAGGTCAAAGCGTTATAAAAGCCCTTCCATCCTTAACATTTGGAAGGGTTTTGACTTAAGAGTAGCAAGTTAGAGAATCGGTTTGTCAAAGCCAAGTATTGAATTTTTGTTAGTGGGCCTGATTTGATGTGAGATTGTATCACTTCATTAGACACAAAGATAAGCTGCCACATAGAAAGTTCAAAGAAGAAGAGAAATGGAACCCAAGAGGAAAAACAAGACTTAGGACACCTAAGTAGGAGGAGTTGCTATAACCATGATTTAAGCATTCAAATGTGATTAAATGCATTCTCTCCCTTTTATTCAGGATTGTTTGACATGACTTGGTGCCACCATCATCTTTCAAGTATTTTCACAAAGAAGTCAGGGAAGAGGGTGTGCAAGAGATGAGAGGCCAAAAAAACAAAGTATGAGGAAAGCTCACTTGTCACTCTAGTAGGTCATGCAAATCACCATCCTCATTGGCACATCCTAGTGTCATTGCTCTAGTGCTACCACTAATTATCATGGTTTGGCTAGCATGGAAGGAAATGTTTCAAAAAAATTATTGGAATCAATAGCTGTCTATAAAGAAGACAACCATGTGTTAAAATCATCAGTTATGCGAATCCTCAATGTTGCAACTTCTTTTATCAGATTTAGTAACAAAAATGGGTGAGTTGGGGAAACACAACAAGTAGGGATGCAGTAATGGGTGTGTGCAGCACGGTTTGTGGAGTGAGTTAGTATTGAGGAACTAACTACGGAGGCAGATCAAGCAAAGTGGTCACATTTGTATAGATGAAAATAGAATATGGGAAGGCAGGAAATTGTATTTATGTGTTTAGAAATTTAGAAATTATATGTACATTCAAACACACTAAGAGGTTCTTGGAAAAAATGGGGTCAATCTTTATACACACCAGTAAACACTTCTTTGATCATTTGTATGTTATTTTCTGATAATTGATCCTCACTGGTACTGTCCCAGTGATGGTGAAGAAGCATCACCAAACCCAAAGTTGAGTATGGGTGACAAGAAATTGCATCATCTGATTAGAATTTTTTGTCATTAGTAGTACTTCTGTCTGAAAAAAGTTCCATAAACTGGATTGGTATTACCTCTGTTCACACATGCACCGACATTCACGTGTGAACACAAGTTTGCTACCTGGATACATGCGACAAAGTCGGGGTTCTATTTCAAACCAAAAAAGCATAAGAGTGGTGCTTAAGGTCAGAACTTGAGTTGATGTAACCCCAACTTTCTGGACCACAAACAAATGCATGGCCAAAAAGTCCATACATGTGCGGATCTTTTGCATGTTGACTCCCCGCCCACCTTAAGTGGGTCAGAATGTAAGCACAATACCCCACTTTGGATGTGCTTAGTTTGACTAATGGATTGAATGTCATCAGTTAATTTGTCGGTTCTGTCCCAAACTTGGAATAGAGGCATTGTGGAGCACTTCTTTGATTTATGAAGCCTCCAGTTTCATGTTTTCAACCAGAAAAAAAATTGAACCCTAAGACTCGTGGCAAATAGGGTCCAATTCCATGTACATTACATATCATTAAAGATAAATTTTTTTGGTGTAATATTAGTACACAATGTCCAAAATAAACCAATTGTGCAATATTAATTACAAACAACCAATTTAATGTAACCTCTTGCATAAAAAGTAAGGCGCAAGAGCATTTTCACTGCAATACCTTATCATGCCCATCAATGGCATTGTTGAACTTATTAGGGTTTAGGGTTTTAGGGTTTAGAGGAATTTAATGTTGAACAACCCATTGTAACATCATTGCCAGGAATTTTTAACCATTCTCAAGCATTCACTCTATTTATACCTTATCAGGTGATACATACGTTCATATTCAAACCAAAGTAGTATGAAAAAAAAGGTGAAATTTTTTTGGATACATTCTTTTTTAACTATAGTTGGCATTGGTTTCAAAAATTAAATTGAGATAATTATGTTTTGCCAATGCATTTGCAAATACTTGAATTGAACTTTTGATTTTTTGACAATTTAAAAAGTAGATTTCAAGGGTTATATATGGATTATTTGCTATAAATATATACATTTTTTCTCACTCCTCAATATTGATGTGATGAACATTTTAATTTCTTTTTTTATCAATGGAGTTTTTTTTCATAATTAAATTCATCCCCAACTTTCAAAAACTAACATTATCTTTGAGATTTTTTTTCAAGTCCAAATGATATGGTATAAATTGTTTTGAGAAGCTAGAAGAAAGTTATAAATGCCAATGACAAAATTTAGAGATTATATTAAATTTGAAATGCAAAAGTAAGATTAAAAATTTTGAAACTGTTTTTTCATATTTTACAAGTAGAAAACAAAGTAACAAGTAGGGTCAAAACCTCATGATTCCATTTTTGCTTTCAATTTCAAACTTTTTTTAAATCCAAATTTTTTTAACTAAAAATTTAAATTACTATAAGGTATTGAAATTAGATATTAAAAATTTTATTAAAAAAATATAAGATAATTAAAATATGTGCATATTAAATAATTTAGGTCTTGCCTCTAGGGAAAGCCAACCTAAATTTAGCCCAAGGTAATTTGAGTATGGTGCATGGTGTAACAAATGTGTGACATAGATGGATCCAAAAACCCACCACAATGCTTTGCTTTCAACCTATTCTCTTCCAATGGTGCCTAACAACAACTAGTTCCAGCCCATGTACACAAAAGGAGCAAAAAGGTGTCCATACATTCACCCCCCAATCCACAGGGACAAATACAACTCCCTATTCAGCATCACCGACCAATTGCATGGTGACTATTCATGTTCCAATTCTACAAGTGCTCACATTGGAAGTGTTATATGGTGTGTTACAATGTACAACCTTTGGTCAATTCTTAGCAACCAATTGTCTTTTTTGCTATTCTGGAATTGTTTCCATGTCTGGGCCCAATGGCTCTAATTGAGCATCAATGTCTAAGAGTGTGCGAAATGGCAGATGCGCATGCGCTTTGGAAGAATCTTTAAACTTTGTACTTATCTGTTGAATCTA
>Ga0209208_10010230_pt1 | contig 12206 bp, 5 predicted proteins | sample S1TSphfallax_3_FD_187694 | JGI IMG/M metagenome (GOLD analysis project Ga0209208, IMG submission 187694) | Host-associated microbial communities from peat moss isolated from Minnesota, USA - S1T2_Fd - Sphagnum fallax MG (SPAdes) (version 2) | ecosystem: Host-associated > Plants > Peat moss >...
CTATTGCATCATTTTTAGATTTGTTTGAAGGTAGGAGTGGCATTGCTAGTATTAGGAGGTCATATCACCGAAATGTAGTTTCTAGTAATGTGGGTTATTGAAGATCTAGAGTGGAAAAAATTCCTAGCTTACAACATAATATGTTATTATATCCAATACTATCAGCCAAGAGGATATGGAATATTAGAGTCCAAGGTAGGTTGCCTGGGACTTTATGCCTTAAAGTAATAATGTAGGTTAGAATATGCCTATCAAGAATATTACCACTAGCACCATATTGTTGTTTCTAGTAGACCAACTTTTGCCATGACGTTAATGGATACTATCCTAGATCATGTGATAAGTTGAGCTCATGCCAAGCCTAAGCGATGGAAACAACTAATGGATTACTACCGGGAATTAACTTGCCTCATCAACTTGGGAGATTGTGTGATGGAAAACAATCATGTGGAGAGTGAGTTGTGAGTTCACAAAGGTTTGGGCAATAAATGTTCACCTTGGCCAAGATGCACTGTACTTACAAGCGACCATACTATGCATTCAACATTTGGTGGATAAACTAACAAAGTGATTGCACATTGGCAAGATTGTGCACTACCAATAGTGTTTTTTTCACTCGATGAAACCCAATCAAATCAACTAATATGTGAGGGGCAAATGAATATTGACAACTAAGGATGGAACAAAGTTGTGTGATAGTGAGATAAATGACTATCTTACCCTTGCTCAAATGGTATTCTATATGAATAATGGACATCATAACCAAATCTAGAAACTTTTAGCTGCTTTGTGGGACACTGCAATAGTTAAGAAGGGAATAATGTTAGGAAAAGGATATAGACTAGTATGTATACATGCAAGTTGACATGACCAGGAAAAATTGTATAGACAAGTCGAAATGACAAAATAGGCAAAACAATACGATAGAATAGGCAAATTAGTATGATAATATAGGCAAGTCAATATGACAACATATTGTTATGACAACACAATGTAGTCGATTTGTGGCAAGTCAATTTGCTAGACAATTAGGCAGTTACAATTGTTTTGTATGGAGTATAAAATATATTTCAACTGACTTGAAAGGGTTATGATGGTGATTATTTGTATGTTTCTATTGATTTATTAAGGGGAGATAGCAAGCATAGGAGTTATGAGGAAGGAAAGGGGAAAAACATTATGAAGTTTTGTGGTTTTATGAAATGGAAGATATGTTCTTTCTTCAATTTTGTTGTGTTTGGCATTGTATGTGGATTTTATTGAATTAATCTCCAGAGTTAGAATGGATTGAATGTTGTTCTAGTTTGTTTATTTACATGGTACTCATTCTAATGGAGTAGGACAAGGCCCTAATAGTGATATATATAATTCATTCATTCATTCATTCATTCATGGAATATCATATTTAACACCTACAAAATTATATCACTAACAAACACACATGTAAGATAATGAGTTATAGTTGTAATTGGCCTCTATAGACATTTATTTGTATCACTATGTTAAAACTAAGTTAGAGAGGTAGTAAATTAAAGTGCAAATAAGATATTTAAGTTAAAAGGTTCTTGATCATATCAATTTTCACTAATGTGTTGTAATGTCTTACATCATCTTGCATGCCTAATACAAACATATATATAGTTGTAAGTTATTGTACCAAACATGCTTCAAGGTATTTTGTGATATTCATTGACGTTAACACTTAAGATTCATCCATAAAACTTTGGACTCCTGAATTACAATTCTTTTTCCCAATTTTATGTTGGCTAAGGAATTGCATATCCATGTGCTTTATACATTCATATTTATAAAGAGATATATGTACACATAAGGCACTTTGGAGAAATTTCTTAAGCGTATTTGGAGGCCATTTTATATTCATGGAAATCACTCCTAGAATATAAAAGAGGGATGGATGTTATGCATACTCCTTAAGAATGGGAGGATCTTTTACCTCCGAGTAGGCATAATTTCTCTTGCACTATTAAGGAGTAGGGGTAAGAACTATGCCCTCCTATACCTCATGATATGCATACATTTGAGTTCATGATAATGTTCACATCATGCATTACAATGGGTAAAGCCCATAGGTGGTGGACAATCCCTTCCGGAAAATGTGGGCTTGGACATGGCCACCACCTCATTACCCTACACATATAGAGAGAGATACACACAACCAAACCTCTTTGACCAATTCATGGATGATTTGATGATTCAATTCTATGTACATGGGTAGTTTTGTACATCAATGTGTTGGTGGGTGTAAATGACATTCTTGTCAAAGTTCCTGATTAAGGTCCAAGTCCCCAGTAATGTTTCCAATCATACTCCAAAAGCAATGTATTCTATCTCAAAACTCTCTTATGTTATTGTCCTCCAAATTGTTTCCCAACAAACGTTCATGTTGGTTTATGTTCATTTCCATATAGATCCCTGTACTTCTAAGTTCTCATTCTGATTCCTGTCCCACACCTTCAGTATAGTGCTTGAAACTCTGAGAATGTTGTGCTACCTACTCTCTTTTCAAGACTGCTGAAACAGTGCAGAAACACAAGATCTAGGAGGCAAGATCAGATCCTAACATCTTTCTTCATGAAGAAAACATATTTCTTCACAAGGCACCTCAAGGCCATGTCAACCAAAACTTCTGCCAAAAGCGAAGACAGATCTTGAGGTCTTGGTTAATGGGGTGCAAACAAGAGCTTGACCAAGAAACAATTTTTTTGAAAATATGGATCAACTAGCCAAATGTTGTAGCTGCAGTAATATAAATCCTCAGCACCAAAAGCTACTTCAAAGCATCACACTGAAAGCCCAAAAATTACAGCTTTTCTGGAAGCTTCTTTGTCTAGCACCTCTCTTCAGTACCCACTTTAGCCACATCTACAAACAGACTATTGGTGGGGATGAAGCAGATTTGGGAATTGACAGCTTTCTGGGGACATAGTGAATTTCAGGATTAAGAGCTTTCTGGGCCCAAGCTGAGAATCCACAGTATCACTTGATCAAGTAATGTCTCCTCCAATATGTGTCTATATGGAGGAGTTTGTCACTGGTGAAATGGTCTAGGCCTGGACGGTGCCATTGAAGGTGTCTTGTCTCCTTCTGACTTGGTCTTGTGATGGGATGGGTCCCAAGAGAGAGGGGAGCTGCAAACAATAACAGCAGCCAGCCTCATCAACTTACTTGGAAAACAAAGGAAATAAAACTGATTGTTCTTGACACATCAGGCAACTCTGTCCATAAGTCATAGACTTCAGTGATCCCATCAAATCTCTTCTTCATCCTCTGTACACTTACCCTATAAATGCCTTCTTGTTTGATTGATACAAGAAACTGGATTGCGATTAAAATCACTATTGCACACCAAGAGAATTGTGACTCCAATGTCTGATTGGGGAGTATTTAGTGATGGAAAGCATATGGAAAAGACATCATCAAAAAGTTAACCTCATGGTCACAAAGCTCACCTGAGTTGTCTGTAGGTGAGGATGCATGCCTACAAAGTCAGCCTCAAATTGGGGATGACAGCTGTTGCTGATTCTGAAACTACAGCAACAGCCACATTCAAGTTTCTCATTGTAGATGTGCTTATTTGACATGAAGATACTTCAGCCATTACTCTCTTGTCCTGATATGCTGCTCTCGCAACAGCAGTCCTAGTTGAGAATTCCAAATGTTTCACCTCAGCTGAGAAGACTGATTGCTTCAGGCAAGGAAAAAAATAATTGCAAATTCACAGAAGTGGGTAAAACAGCATTACAGGTGAGAGAGTGCAAAAACAAAAATGACCCCAAAATTTGGCTATGTGCCCTGCAAAAATCTAACATCCAAACATCAATTTCACCTCAAGCACTTGCTTAGTATTGGGAGCTGCTCTCTGTGTTGCATCCAGCTCCAATTGATGTTTCTCCATGTGATCTGTCAACATTTTCTGCCAATGACAAAAGGAAATTAGAAGACTGTGAACTTCTGGCTAATGAAAGTATTACAGTTTGATCAAGGGGCAAATCAAATGATTACACCATTGACAATGTAGGTCTTGTGGATATTTGATGTAGAAACCTCTTCAGTTGTCTGAGATTTGGTCAATTTCATGCACTTAAATCTTGCTGAGAGTTTGACCATTGAGATCTGTATTGAACCACATAGCATTCATATGTATGATTTCAGGGAGAGTCTTGAAAGACATACATTTGCATGTCTCAGACATCTGTTTTTGGTGTGCAGTGTCTTGATGTGAATGTCAGCATTTTGGGGAAGTTGCTGGTTTGACAAGAGCACTTGCATCTCTGCAACCTGAGGTCTGGCATTATCTTGCTCAACAACAGCATGTGCCAGCCTCTTGTTCATGTCAACATGTTCCTTCTTCGGTAGCTTTTGCTCAAGTCCTTTGACTCCCACATCCTTTGCCATCTCCAATTCACACACTGTTCCATTAAGATTGTTGTGCTCCATGACAACAGTGTCTGTCTTCAGTGGTGGCATGCCATCATTCTCTCTGGGTACAATATCAAGTGATGCAGCCTCCCTGTTTACTGTGGTGCAGATAAGTTCATCAAGCTTTTGGTGAAGTGATATTTCGGAGTCATCAACCTTCTTTTCCTGTGCAGAGATAACCAATGTCTCCTTTTTCATATCAGAAAGTTCTGTGGTGTGGTTGATCTCAATCGTCTTCATTGGAGCACATCTATCTTCACTCAAACGAGATATAATTTCAAAGAGCATCTCCCAATCTTGCAAACAAAAATGATCTTTCCCCAGCAAAACTTGATCTCTCTCTTCAGTTACTTCAGTTGGCTCTAATTTTATGCTGTGTCTTCTTGTAAGCTCTGCAAGCTGTTGTTTGAGAGACAATGTAAACAAAGCCAATTTCTCTTTTGCTTTTGCTGCACTACCCAGTTGATTGTCCATCATATGGATGTCTGCATTCTTTGCAGGCTTCAATTTCTTTGTTACAGCTGCATCCTTCTGCCGTGCCGACAGAGAGAAGGCTACCTGAAGCTTGTCATCCTCTTGAACAAGTGCCTTGTTCTGGAATAACAATTTCTCACTCTCTTTTGTTGATAGTTCAAGCTGCTTGTTAAGTGAGTGCATAGTTCTCATGAGCTCATCAAGTTGACATCCTGAAGAAAGCTCTGTAGCAATTTTGACCTTACCATTATTCTCAGTCATATCCAAATCCACTCTTGTTGCACCTTCATTGACTTCCAGTTGCTCCTTCAGGGCATCCCTCTCTCCTTCCAATATCGAGATCACAGCATGCAGATCATCCTGTTCTTGCTTGAGAAACAATTTTTCTGCCATCATTTGATCTTTCTCTTTGACTAAGCATGCCAGTTTCTGGTTCAAGGAATGAATTGTTTCTAGATAACCGAACTCAGCACTGCAAGCTCTCTCCTTTTCTTTCAGTGCCATTGAAACTTCTCCTTTCATTGAAGAAATCTCTTCCTGCAATTGAATTATTCCTTTGCTTACAGACGCTTCCTTCAGGGTCAGGCAGCTTTTCTCATTGCCTGCAATATCCAGTTCTCTCTTTGTTGAACAGGACTGTGATTCAAGTCCTTTCACCTGTTGTTTAAGATTGTGCTGCTGGTCCCTTTTCGTATTCTCTCCTCCTTCGACTGCAGTAGCAGCATCTGCACTTGATGAACCAGTACGTACCTGTCTAGTATCCTCTTTGACAGCCATTACAGCAGGAGGTGGAGGGGGAGGGGGAGGGGGAGGAGGATCCATTCCGTCTTTCTCCTTGACTGGAGCACCTATCCGAGCATTCTTGGTTTTTATTAGAGCGAGTTCTTCGGTCAGTTTTTTAAGCTCTTGCTTGAGAGATACCTCCATGCCATGCAGCCTTTTTTTCTCTTTCGCTGCTGTGGCCAAGTCTACCTGCAATGAGCTTACCAAAGCACGAAGATTGACAACATCTTGCACAAGGAGAATGTCATCACCAACACCTAATTTGCTTCTTTCTTTAGTTGCTTTCTCTAGCTCATTTCGCAAGTACTCAATACTTGATCCCAGCTCAACGTTCTGGACTTCAATATAGCCCAGCTTCTTGTGTGCACTGTCCCTCTCTTGCAGCAGGACCGATTTCTCGGCAGAGAGTATCTCATGCTCCTTCTGTAGTGTTGCGCTAGCAATCTCCAGCTTTTTTGCCTTCTTTTCGGATGCTTCCAAGGCTGACTTCAATCTAGCTTGCTCTTTCACTCTGAGAGCATTGATGACCCTGTGATCCTTCTGCAAGCTATTGTACTCCCTTTCCAGATTCTCCAATATGGCCTTGGATTTGTTGAGTGCAATCTGACATTCATCTCGTTCTCTTGCCAGATCTGAAACTTCTAACTTGCAGGAGGAGTAATCGTGACGAACACTTTCACATTCAGCCTCCAGTTCTTCCACTTTGCTCTCAAAAGCTTTCAATTCGGCCTCAAGAACATCCCACTGCTTTTCAAGTGCTTCCTGATGACTCCGTCGTAAGTTTTCACACTCAGCTTCAAGCTTCTCTGCTTTGCCCTTGTAATCTGCCAGAGATTCTGTGAGTGAAACCTTCTCCATAGCTGCATTCCCATGATCAGCTTCAAGCTTCTCAACCTTGTTCTTGAGTGTGTCAACAGATTCCTTCAGTGACACATTTTCAAGTGCCAGCTTAATTTTCAACTTCCGCAGTTTGTTTCTGTCCTGAGTCATGCTTGAAAGCTCTGCTTCCTGCTTTTGTGATGTTTCTCTCACTCTTGTGACATCCAGTTTTGCTATTTTCAGCTCTTCCTTGAATTTCATCCTCTCTTTCTGTATCACCTACAATGGTTTGTTCAGAATAGCACTACAAAATTGGAGCTTGCCTATATAGTTTCTGAAAACTCTCTCAAGCCTCTACAGAAGATGGATATGCTCTATGTCTTTGGAAAAAGGCTGGAGTGCGGTATGATTGGATATTTCCTCTTTCAAGGTTGTCATCAACTGGAGAGACATTTCTAATCTGTCAAACTTGACAGCAGCATAGTCAAGTTTTCGTGCAAGAGTGGACAGACAGTCTAAGCATAGATTCCCAAGCATCTTTGCAATCTTGAACTATTGCGTATCACTGCATCTGAGACTCATTTGATGAGATTGATTAGTTTGTACCTGATGTTGCTCGGTCATCTTTTCATACTCCAATTCCAAATGTTGCAGGTTTCTTCCTGAGTGAAGAAGTGCTGGAGGAGTTTCTTGCATCTCTTCCTGTTCAAACACTGTGCTTCCCTTCTCCTGCTTCTCCAATAGCATAAAATTTTCCCTCTGGACTGCAAGCAGTTCCTTCTCCAAGTTTCCTGTTTTTGAGTATAGATCTTCCAACTGTGCACCAAGCCTCTGCCCAGCAGCACATAGTTCCTGAATACTTTTAGATTTCTCCTGCTTCTCAGACTCAAGAATCTTGTTCTGCCAACGGAGGTTCTCACAATCAAGTTCCACCATCTCCAGCTTGCTCAAAAACTCATTTCCAAGACTTCCTAATCGGCTTTTGCATGCATGTAGTGCTCGCTTCATAGCCAGTTTTGCTGTAGAGATTTCACTAACGAGCTTGTCCTTCCCAGCTGAAAGTCTGGACACAGAACATTTTGTCTGGGTATTCCCCTTAAGGTTCTCCAATTCCGAGCTTTTCACCTCTGCATTCCATATCAATAGACTTTGTCCATCACCTGATTGATTATCCACAGTCTCTGTACTCTCACTTTCTCGTCCATGCTTGTATTTTGCCTCCATGCTGCTGAAAATTTCAGCTTTGCATATATTTTCCTGGAAGCAGTATGAGCAGGGAGGGAATCAAAAGAATGGATCCAGATCCTTTTCCTTTGACTGGGACACATGAACTTTGACATTAGATCCCTACTTTCCATGTTAAATACATCCTAGAATTTAGTGCTTGTCTCCAGGAGAGACGACAAAGAAGAAGAAATCAATGACAATATTGAGAAAGAGAGCCTGACATCCTCACACACAAAAGTACCTGTTGCTGAGATGGAAAACCAGAAACAAAGTCCAGAGTGTGAGATCCATACTCATACCTGGAAGTTCTGCACATCAACTAGAAGTGTTTGCACACTCTCAAGTGTCTCTGTTTGCAGGGAGTCTATTGCAGACACTGTAACGTCCACCTCCTTTTCCAGCTCATATAATGCAGCTACCAAGTGCAATCGTTCCCTTTTTTCACTTTCACTCTCCATCTGCAACATCAGCTGACAAGATGCTTTTTGGCTGATTCACAACCTTGTCCAGTAACAAAGAGACAATCTAATGCTTTTTCCACACATCAGACCATAGACAACCCTGCCTTTCCTTGCAGGACAATTTTAGTTCACAGACACAGACTATGCCATACCTCAAGTTTGTGTCTCCTTGCAACACTCTCCTGAAGTCGAACTGCTTTACGGTTGCATTTCTGTTTAACCTTCTCAAGTTCCTCCCGAAGTATGTCTCGCTCCTTTGCCAGTGCTAAGTACCAAGTGTCAGAAGGTTGCAGCTTCTCAAGTGAAACACATGGTGATGATGCCTCCACCTTCTATCATGTACCAAATGGCGACATGCAGTGATGTTAGGTAGCATCACACTCCTGGTAGCATTGCACTTAAGTTGGGGTAGAAGGCACAATGAGATTCAGTAATGCAGGCAATACTTAACAAACTACTTCCTCATATGTCAAGGAACATGGAGAGAAATTAGGAATGCTTCTTTGTGCCATGATCTCAATGCAAACTCATGGTAACAAGCAACAATTATGAAGAGATCTAATGCTGGATGGTTAAGGATGAGCACAAGTAGCATACCCTGCTTCTCTCCACCTCAAGAAGCTTTGACTTGAGAGCTGCACATTCAGAATCCTTTATTTCAAGCAGCTTTTGGTTCTTCTTCTCTGCTTTGTGTTGCATTTGGGCCTGCATCTCTAAATTTTTCTTTTCTGTATTACCACCTTCCTGTTCCCTCTTTTCAATATCAGTTTCAACCTCTTGCTCAAGGCCTTTTATGCTAGCCAAAGCCTGGGAACACAGTTCTGACCATGTATTTTTCTCCTTATCTGTTTGAGAAAGAGGAACTTGGATTTCTTCACAGTCTTGCAGCAAAGTCCCTTCCCTTGAGGTTCTCTGAATTTCTCTCTCTTGGACCAGGCACAAAAGCTCCGCTCTCCAGGATCCTGGGTTGTCGCCCATGGCATTGGGTGACAACCTGCTGCCCTTCTGGCCCCTTTGGTTCAAAGTCTGTCATCACACAAGCCTGTTGGAATTGAAGAGAATTCTATTGAAGACTATGCAGACTAATCTACACCCTCTTGTTTCCAAATCCTTTCAGATGGACATTTCTCACTCTATTGTCTTGCAGGTTGTGCTTGACTATAAAACAACACCACAAAGTGTGGTTCAGGAAACAAATATATCTGCATCTGAATGTACCCATTGATGCTCTGTGGTTTGTAACAGATTGCCTGTTTGTGTCAAGGCTCTACACTGCAACTCACAATTTAATTTTCTCGCTGCTTGCATTGACATGCTGGTGGACATTCAGAATCAAGAGTAGACACAATTCATGCTCTTTGAGCAATTTTAACCACAATCTTTGTGCCAGCTCCTTAAAGGCCAAAGCCTGGAGGTTTCCTCAAACTTATATAGGCCACAAACAAATCATAATGAGTCCCTTGGCTCAAGAAATGGATCTCTCAGACTCAAAGAAGACAGCAGAAGTTTGAAGAGGTCACTGCTTTTGGTCTGACTACCTTACCAGATCTAAAGGTGCTGGAATCACATATCGCCTTTTGTTTGGATATGTGGTGCTCAGTTCTGTTGGAATAGGTGGTCGTGCCTGTATCCTATACCCATCTGTTTCTTGGCTTCCCATTGTCAGCAGTGTACCTTCTGGATTTCCACGCACTATAATTAGTAACCACGCTTTGAAGTGTCACAAAAACAAAGTCCCATTTTGTATTGACAAGATCTGCAGCTCATTTCAGGGCATCATTGATGAAAATTCTTTGTCAGAGGTTTTGATATTCACTGAGGTTGCATTTTCAGGATCCCATGCTAGTGACAAGATCCTAAACAAAAAGGCATGCTGCAGAGAATACATCCATTACATCTTGCTGAAGAATGAAGAGTAGTTAGTGCTTTGAATGTGCATTTACAACTTGTGACCTTTTGCACCTTGCAGATGCTGAACAAAGTATGGAGAGAAAGAGTGATCTGTGGGTTGATTAGAGAGTCCAAATTGTGAGGAAGAGTGAACAGCCGATGCATTAACCCCATTACATTCTCAGAAAGTCCAACAATGAAGTAAAGCAAGATGTTTGCCTGCTTTTTGGAAATCAAAACTCACAATCTTCTTGCTGTTTGAATCTGTATTGTAGTTTTTCAGTAAGTTAGTCAGTTGCAATAGCTCCAGTGATGTTTTTCAAGCCAAGGGTGTTGAAGGCAGCAAAACTTTGTCCGCTGTCCATGTATGCATGTTTGATGTTCTGGTCACGGTAAGTTATCCTTGCTTATATATCTTCCTACTCTCTGATCTTACATTTCAGAGTCCCCCTCTCGATTCTTCTGATCTGCTGCAATTGCTCCAATCTCTGCCACCCGCAAATTTAAATACATCAAATCCTGATATCAGGAGTCTCTGCACATGAAATTTCAGTCAATTTTCTGTGCTTTCTATCTCCATCTCTCTCCATCGAAAATACTGATCATCGCAAAAGGTACCTCACTTCAGATCCCAAAAACATGAGCATGAACTTCAAAATCCTCAACGTCGCCCACAAAGCCCCGGCATTCCAAATCTCCAGCACCCACCTACTGCTGAATTCCATTCACAACACAAACAACTAATCAAGGCACTCATGGTCTCCTCCTCCAATCAGCACGACATTGGTACATTGACATCCCACCACCACAACAAAAACCACGACCACCACTCCCACTACCAAAAATTACACAAATCCCTCTCGAGTGGAGTTTGACATAGGACGACGTCAATTTGCATCCCGCATGTGCATGTATTACGTCATAAGTCTTTCAATACCAAACAGAAACTCCAAACAGATCGGAAGAGAGACAATGTTTGCACACAAAATATTGAGTTTTCCCAAGACTTCAGTCTCTCAATCCGCGCCATCACTTTCTCGCAACTGGTAGTATTACTCACTCCTCACAACACTCAATCAGCCCCCTACAATCTTGTGATGCACCTCATCATCATCTTTGTCGCGGTGAGTGGTGGAATTTGCAGAGCAAAATGAAAGTCGGTGTAGCGCAAGTTGTTTCACTCGTTGTGGGGGAAGCGGTTTTTGATCGAGTGACCCCAGCGCACACTCTTGACACTAACTAATTGATATAGGAATATGTCCATCGTGTTGGGTATCTTCTTAAAGGTCAACCTTGGCCTAAGCGCCAAATTTTGAGAATTCTGCCAACCCGTGGGCTCTATCCCTCATAAAGAGTGATTTGGAAGTTGCAAGGGACCTAGACATAGGAAAAAACTGGTATAGTTTTTGTAGAATATGGGTAGGGCACCTTATTGTCAGTGAAATTTCTGCCTCAATGGAGGAGGCGCCTTGCACTTAAGGTTCCTCCTCTCCTTCTCAAATGAATCACAGCCATTTAAAATTCTATGAGATCTTTACGCCAGGTAAGAACCTCAAATGGGGTCACTCAGGGAATTCAAGTCTCACACTTGACTCTTACCTTGTGTCAGGCTCTCATTCCAATAATATCCCTGTTCTTGATCCTTACCCTACCCAGAGATCATGAGGCAGAGGAGGAGAGGGCAACTTCTCAATGAATCACACCCATTTAAAATTCTACAAGATCTTCACGTCAGGTAAGGACCTCAAATGGGGCCATTCTGGGAATTCAGGTTCCACAATTGATTGTCTCATTCCTAGAACATCCCTGTTCTTGATCCTTACCCTACCCATAGATCATGAGATGTAGGAGGGGGAGGGATATTAGGGCAACTCCTTAAGAGTGGGAGGGATCTTACACTTGCTCTTGTGGGATCTTATGCCTACTTTGGAGTGTAAGATCTAAGATCCCTCCCACTCTTAAGGAGGAGAATACATCCTTCCCCCTTGCATAGGGGGATAGCCATAGACATAAGGTACTGTCCAAATACACTAGGAAAATTCTCCAAGTGCTTTGCTATTCTGGAATAGTTAAAAAGTGGTGGATTAATCAGACTTGAAAACATGTTTTCAG
>Ga0209208_10010231_pt1 | contig 12206 bp, 5 predicted proteins | sample S1TSphfallax_3_FD_187694 | JGI IMG/M metagenome (GOLD analysis project Ga0209208, IMG submission 187694) | Host-associated microbial communities from peat moss isolated from Minnesota, USA - S1T2_Fd - Sphagnum fallax MG (SPAdes) (version 2) | ecosystem: Host-associated > Plants > Peat moss >...
GCATGATGCACTGTTTACAACCTTGGGACAGGGAAAGGCACTTCTGTCTTAGAAATGGTTGCAGCATTTGAGAAGGCTGCCCAAATGGTGCGCATCTGTACTGAAATTTTCAGATGTATGCCTTTGCAGTAGAGACAGGCTGAAGTTGTTTCAGTTCTGTGCTGTAATTCTCAGTTGTTGGTCAACAAAATTCATCCATGCTCTGAACAACTTGTTTGGGGCAGAAAATTCCATTGCGGATCATGGATCGCCGCCCAGGGGACTGTAGTGAGGTATATGCTGCCACAGAAAAAGCAGAGAAGGAGCTTGGCTGGAAGTGAGTTTTCTTCTCTTAACCTTCTCTCTCCCCCCTAAGTTGCTTCATGGTACTTTACTAGGTTAGAGCTTGATTTTGTGATAGCTTTGTGAGAGATCAAAACTGACAATGCAGGAACAACTTATGGAAAGAGTTCTGTAACTGTTCCCTACTGTATTGCTCCAGCAGTCCTGGTGGTGATGCCATCTAAAACTTTTTGTGCAGAGCTCAAAATGGAATAGAGGAAATGTGTCGTGACCAGTGGAATTGGGCAAGCAAGAATCCATTTGGATACCGACCTAGCCATGCAGATGGAAAAGGTTCAAAACCAGTCCGCAATGGGGGGCATGCTCTCAGAGTAAGTAATGCCACAGCAGTTGCATAGCACTAACATACCTCTGCAGAAGTTTCATCATAACCTGGTAGTCCAACTTATCTTGCTTGCCTTCTCCCTAATTCTTGCACCACCCTCTTACAATTTGGCTGCATTTGATGTAAATAAGCTCTGGTTACAGCAACCATGTAACTAGACAACTGAAACCATGCTTGAGCAAGTCTTGGGACATTTGTCTCAGTTCCCAAATTTCATACCAACCCAAGAACCAGAGCTTGCCAGACTTGAACAGCCTCTAAACAAACTTCTCTGCTTATCTCTGTGCATGCATAAGAGTGAGGCATCACCAGAGAGAGTGATGAAATTTGAACCCAGCTTTTTATTTTCATAGCCATAGATCTCATGCCAGATTGGTGGACAGAAAGCACAAAGAGAGGATTAGAGTGGGGAGGGTGCCATACTGCACCATTTGTGTGGTGCGATGGTGATTCATGTGGTTACCATCTTGTTGCCTTTGTAGGTAGGTACTCCTCTCTGGTAGTTGCTCCCATTTGGGGAAGTCTTTGAGAAATATTTTGTGCTTGACGTTTTTCACAGCATTCAGCTTCAAGCCTCTGCAGTACAAAGTATTAGGTCATTTGTTGGCAGGGTCATTCTTGCTGTATTTGTCATTGTGGAGGTGTGTTGACACCCCATAATCTGACAAAATTTGCTTAGCCATGAGCTATATAGTTTATCATATGGTTGTAATTTAATATGAATTTTAATGCCCTTGTGTGAAAATGGGAGATAGTTTATTTATGATTGAGTGGTTGTTCTGACAACTACAGTTGTGTCTAGCAGCACATGGTTTGATAGATTGTCCTATTTGGAATACATCACTTTATTACTATAAGTTCTAGAGGCACATTCATCAAGAGTTGTGGTTCAAGGTTTCTGGACAAATTTGACTGCAATAGTTTTCAATGATAATCTTACTTGGGATTTCTTATCTTGGAGATTTCCACTTCTGGACATTGTTATTATAAACCCTGATATGTTATATCAAAGCCCTTAAGGTGCTTTCACCAAACTGTGGAAACTCTGTGTAAATTGTTCTGAGATTGCAATAGTCACTAATTTCAGGATGTCAGCAAGGATAAAGAACTTCTGCAAACTGTAGAAATTCTGTAGCAGGTGTGGTCATGCTAAAGAAACAGTTTGCCATCTACCATACCATTCCATAACCACATAACTCATTCTAGTGGCAATTAAAAGCAGTTCTGAGAAGAAACTGTCACTAGCTACCATCAATGTCCATGTTAATGTGCTCATTTGTTTCTTGCATTTGGTGTTTGCATCCTGTTAGAGCTCTCCCCTTTCTACTTCCTTGTAGTCATTTCCAGGGTCGGAAGGAACAGGACTGACAAAAGAGATCCAAACAAGCTTGATGCAAATAATAGGATTTCTACTAGTGAATGGCTTCAGGGTACATGTTGGATGAAACTATGGGTTTTGTGACATGCAAAACCTTTACACATGTACGATCCGAAATATGGGATGGCAATGAAGAAGAAAGGATTTTTGGTCTAGTGTTGTAATGGCATGGTATCATATTTCACCTTGGACTACCAGAAAAAGACATTGCACATCATTGTGTGCTCAGCAATGTTGAGTGCTTAGTGGCATGGGTCTGGTATTTGTTGGCTAAACAATTGCCCATTATTTGATATTGCTTTGGCAAGCTATGGATGTTGGTCATGTATTTCTTTTGTAGAAGCCACTTGTACAAGTAAACTAGTAGCTAACTTGGTAAGGGCCTTGTTTGGATGGATGGGTTTTGGTAATAAGCATAAACATGAATAGACTTGAATAGCAAATGGACATGTAGAGTTTGAAAAACAATGGCATAGAGACACAACAAGAAAAAGAAAGCATATTGAGTATCCTATGGAGCTGGGAAAGGTGCAATCCAAAGCCCAACTTGTACAAGGTAGCACACTTGACAATATGGATTCTTACCATTTGTCAATGTAGCCAACATTTGAGGCTTGCAAGTACATGAAGATGAAGGCCCATAGGAACCATTACAGGGTTATTGGAGAAAACCATGCTAACACAATGGTGACCTATGATGGTGTGGAGTGGCCTTGATTTTCTAGCAAGAACAAGGAACAAATGAAAGGACTACACTTGAAAGGGCTCATTCAATATGTGGGAGTACTCAAAGATATAATATTACTTGACTATAGGCCAATATCAATGCCAATAATTTTGTTTGAATGTGAATGGGTGAAAAATGAAGTTGATAGTTGGGGTGATCCCACTTACAATCATGATGAAGAAGGGTTTTTACTTGCCAATTTTTGTGCACTCAAGGTGAAAGATGATGAACCATATGTATTTCTGGCCCAAGTACAACAAGTTTTTTATTTTGATGAAGTCAACCAACCATGGTGGAAAGTTGTGTTTCCATAAGGAACCACATTCGAGGCATGTGGTAGCAAAAGCAGGTGAAGAGCAGCCCATGATCATCAACAATGTGATAGGCATTGAAACACTTTTGGAAATTCCAAAATTGCCACAAAATATGGCACTAGTTACTGCCATCAAACTATTTGGAATTGAGGCCATTATGGCATTTGAGGAATTGCAAGGGCCTAGTGGGGATGAAGACAGAACAATATAGGCATTTTTGGGATTGGATATGAACATATGTTGGCATGTGGAAATACATGTTGAGTTTTTTTCCAAAATATTTGTTGGACATTTGCATATGCATTCCAATCACTAAGCACAACCCATAACCCTTGTTTTTCCACTCCAAGCATATTGTAGGGACTTTTGTGGGTGAGATCCTTGAATTACAAGTCAAGTCATTCTATATTTGCTGCTAATTTGTGTTCTTTAGAGTGCAACAGGACAAGCCAAGTGATACTCTATATGTAGGTTGCTTATAGTCCTTCACTTGGATGCTTGTTTGTACAACAACATGCCAAATAGAAAGAAAGCTTACCTTCAAATGTTTATTGGATGTTGAATGATGATATTATTAATTTATATTAAAAATGTGGTTGTAGTGCTTATGAACTCCCAGTCCTACTTGGTTTTTGAATTCAAGTCATGTTCAAGCTAGAATGTGCTCCAAAATTGATTGAATATTAGGAATAAATGACATTGATGTGTAAGCATTTGAGTGGCATATCCTTCATAGAGGTTGGGCAGATAGAATGAGAGAATAAAAGGCACAATAGAGCAAAGATCTGACCTTTTATCTCTTGTTTAAACACATTATTATGTCATTAACTTGCAATTGATATTTAGTCTCGCAAGGAAGTTTGGAAATAGGGTGACATAATATACAAAATTAGGGTATGTTTCTTGAACCCATGGATATCAACTAGGTTAGGCTGATTGTTGATGTGGACATGGATTTAGTGTTCAAATTTTTTTGGGAACTCAATGAATTAGTAAACAATATTGCCACCAACTTTGTGGGATTTCTATGTATGTGTTTGTCCCATTTCTTTTGGGTACATTTTTCGAAAGCTCCAAAGGTATAATTTTTGAATGGTCAATCCCTTATAGTTAAGGTTATGAATTAGTCCCAAATGCACTCATGAAAATCAAATACATGATAAAACCCTAATAAAATTATGACCATGCCTTTAATACATTAACATTTATTAGTTTACTTTAAATATTATTTTATTAGAACTTCAATATTAACACCTAAATCTATATTTTTAACATGCATTTTTCTAATTAAGGATATATAAAATATATAATTTTAATATACCTTTGATACACCTTCATAAATATATTCATAATACATGTATGGGTGAAAATCTTTTAAGGTGTACCACACATGACAGAAAGGGCCTAGTCTTTATTACAATCTTTTTTTACTCTATATTTTGATCCCTATAAAAAATAATGAATCAAAAGTTGTCAAAATTTTCAAAATGATTATATTTTAAACTATTACAATTCTAGATTCCATCATAATCATCCATAAATGTGTTTTTACATGGTAAAAAAGGACTAGGTTAAAAAAACAAATAAGGGTGATGTTACGACAAGATTTTGGTACACTTAAAAAAAATTTGCACTTGCATAATATATTTTTAATGCATATTAAATGTACCTTTATACAACTTCAATTAGTAATGGACATATGCCTTTTAATAAATTCTTAGTACACCAAAGCATATCATTAAAGGCTATTTCCACACCTTAATGGTGCAATTAAATTAGGTTTGATTGTAATTAATGGGACATATAATGATAATCATTTATGAAAATAATCTTAGAAGGTAGGATGAAGAAGTTGGTAGTTGCAAATGTAATCATAACATAGTTGCAAAAATCATGAAAGGTGAAAAATGGTTGCAAAGATGACTATAATTAAAATTAGTTTCAAATTATAATTAGTTGCACATAGTTGCAAATGCATTGGTTGCAATTTAGGGGACTTCTACTAGTGATAAACTCTGCAAAGATACATTAAGCACTATCAACAAGTACGTTATTTCTACAATTAACATATAACTTTCATATATGTGATTACACCATGTGTCCACATTCCCACTGTCCATGAGGTACAAACTTTGTAATTGATTTTCAACTATGAAGTCTATTTTTATAGTTGGTTAGCCACTATGTTGCCATTAAGTGGCCACTAATAAAGTACTACTGATTCATTATCCATATAAAATGTGAATTTGTAGACTTCAAATTGAATCCCAATGCTACATAAACTATATTTAAAATATTTATATTGGAGGTATATCAAGGTATTCAAGCTTATACACAAAAAATTTCTAAGTTACATGAACAAATGTGGAATTGATAATAGTTGATTTTTTTGCGAATAGCTCCTTAGCACCCACAAAGTTTGCATCTTGTGGCATATTTAATATGTAATATTTAGAATTAATTGACTAAATATTAAATATTAATTTATGACTTAATTTATTTAATTGCTATGAATTAAAAATTAGATTAAATAATTAGCCTTTAATCAAAATTAATCAATCTAAAGACTAATTTAGACAATTTGTTTAATTAATGTATATATTTTATTAAACGTTCATTAAGGGTGTACATATGGATATGTGTATATATATTTTGATGTCTTTTATTCAAATTCATGTTTATTATTTAATGATTCATAATGAATTATTTGTTAATAATTTAATAATTAATAATTAATAATAAAATATTCATATGAATTTATTAATCAAATTTAAATAATATAGTTCTTAGTTAATTCAGAAAATAAATTAATGAATATCTAAAATTGGATAATCTGATGGTTATATTGATAATTAATTATACCATAAATTTAATTAATTTCAAACCTTAAAAATATATAAGAATAACTATAAACAATTTTGACATATCAAACAACTACCCAAAATGGTTTTAATTTGAACCGGGTGGCCACATAATCCTTTGCAATGAAATTAATAACGGCAAATTTTTTGGATTCAAATAAGGTGTTCACCTAATCTTTTGTAACAAAATTAATAAAGGTCAATTGTTTGAATTAGAATCAGGTGGCAATTGCAAGTTGATGTTTTCAATGAAATTAATAAAGGCAAATTGTTTGCAATAGAATTAGGTGGCTTTGCAACAAAATTAATAAAACCCAATTGGTTATATTAAAATGAGGTGGTCACTTAGTCCTTTGCAAGGATTAGAATAAAGTGGCCACCTAATATTTTGCAACACAATTAATAAAGGCCAATGGCTTGTTTTTGCTCCAAAGTGATCACCTAATCATTTGCAAACTAATACCAATTAACAATTAACACATTTCAACATTAATACAAAAGATCCAAGAACCATAAATTTCAATTACATATACATACACCATACACATGTGTTTAATGTGTCATTTTAATAAAATAACTGAAAAAACTAAAATTGCAAGCTTTTAAACCCCAAGAATGTTGCTCCTTGTCAAAGACTAAGATACATGTATAAAAACATTAGCATTATATCGAAACAAGAATTCAATTGGACAACTGCACTTTTTGCCTTTCAAAATTACAAACATTATCATGTTATTTACAAATAATACTTTGAACCAACTATAAACAAAACTCGATACATGAATCCTATAACTACATATAGGATGAAATCACACAAACAAATTTCAAAAACTTGAGAAAGTTCAAAGTGGATCATGCCTAGGTAAAGGAAGTTGAGTTATTTTGTAATCCATGTTATTGCTTTTCATGTATTGCATAAACTAAGAGTAATGTGGGGAAGAGGAATTCAAACATGGCTTAGAATATTTGGTGATTATCTCAAAATGTATTCCAACTATATTTACAAAATCAATGCTGACCATAACTGAAATGTAAGATCCAACCATTAGTTCGGCATTGTTGGACTTTTTACGTATTCCATAATAAACATTGATTTAAATGTGCCATGCTATTTTGCTTCAATTGAAGAGATGGAAAACGATTATCCAATAAATTAAATATAAAATCAAAAAGATAGTTGCATATTTCATATTTGTATGTTGAAACCAAACAAAAACCATATGAATGCAATATATGTTCAAATGATGAATCAACAAGATTTGATAAAGTTGTTTCCATTATTATGAACTTCAATTTACCCAAATATATAAATAATAAATTTTTTTTCCTCACACATACATATTAGAAAATACATGGAATCAATGAGTCATTAAAAGATTATTTACATTGAAAGATAATTTATATTAGAGATTGATTTTATTAAAAAACTAATTGTTTAAAAAAACTACTTGGATTCAAAATTTGATTGGATGGAGAACCTATTTGTGTTAAAAAATTGCTTGAATTCAAAAATTGATTGAATGGGAAAAACTACTTGTATTGAAAAATTGCTTTGATTAAAAAATTGATGCATAGAAATATTGCTTGTATTGAAAAATTGCTTGGATTAAAAAATTGAATAGATGGAAAAGTTGCTTCTATTATAAAAATTGTTTGGATTCAAAATTTGATTGGATGGAAAAACTACTTGTAATGAAAAACTATTTCACTTTAAAGATTGATCAGATGGAAAAATTAGTTGTATTGAAAAACTACTTTGATTCAAAATTTGATTAAATGGGTAAACTACTTGTATTGAAAAATTGCTTCAATTCAAAGTTGATTGATGGAAAAACTATTTGTACTAAAAAATTGTTTGGATTCAAAATTTACTTGGCTAAAAAAACTAGTTGTATTGAAAAATTGTTTGGATTCCAAAATTGATTGGATGGAAAATTGCTTGTACTAAAAACTACTTGGATTCAAAATTTGATTGGATGGGAAAAAATTGCTTGTATTGAAAAGCTACTTGGTTAAAAAAACATTCTTGCATGGGAAAACATTTTATATTTAAAAATTACTTGGATTCAAAAATTGAATGGATGAAAAAACTACTTGTACTAAAAAATTGCTTGGAATAAAAGAAAAGTTTCCATGGAAAAAATAATTATATTGAAAAATTACTTAAACTAAGAAATTGTTTCAAATATCCAAAAAGAAGAAATCACAAAAAATATGGTATAGGAAGTTTTCACATATATGTCCAATATTTGTATACTAAAGGTAATTATAGAAAGGTTGCACAAAAATAATAAGCAACAATTGAAGTCTTTAATAGGGTTTCTGTTTAGAAAATCTTATTTCAAGTCATCAAAGTGAAGCTTGTGTTTCACATTATGTTGGACATTGGCAGTAAAACTAACTGCCAAAGGAGCAAACCAACCTCATTAGTTAAATTTCTTTCTACTTCTAGGATAAATTGTTGTATGTCAAGTTTCAAAAACTGACAAGGGTAGATGTGAGTGAAAATTGAAGTTTGCCACAAACATGAATTAAAATGAGAAGCTGAAGTTGTTTTGTATGAACCCAATTTAGGAACTTAAATTTTGTCATATGCACAATTGCTTCAAGCCATTTTCCCTCAATGGTTAATAATACAAGTCCATCATTGGTTGCAATGGAACCTCATAAAAAACCTAATTTTATGAACCTTTGATTTTGAACAATAAACATTACAATGAACATCACCTGTTGAACAAATGATGACATCTACGACATGATAGTTTCCACACATCTTTTGGATTGGAGTTGCAAAAGGGCTAATTATGGACAACACCTTGGTCACTTGAAAAATAAAAACAAAATATGTGAAAACAAAAAAATAATGAAAAATGTAGAAAGAATTTTTTTTGTAAAAATTAATAAAAAAAAAATTAAGGAAAAGAAACATAATTTCCCTTAGGAAGGACACAATTAGATGGCCACTTGATTGTAACAAAAAAACAAAAAAATCCCATTGGGAGGACACAATCCAATGGCCACCTAATTGTGACCTTCCTATTGTTAGGATCAAGTTTTATTCCTTGGACCTATTCAAAATGGTTGAAACCCTTTGCCATCCACCCACCACATCAGATATAAAATAAAAAGCTCACATACATGATTTATCGTCTTTCAATGTTTGAATGTAAAACAAATAAAAAGTTTAAAATCTAATTTCTTTTTCAATACTTATTCAAATGAATATTTGAATATGGATTATTGAACTTTGATGCATAATTTACATATGTGCACCAACTAAAATTAAAATAACAAAATTGAAACAAAGAAAATCACTTTTGAATTTCAAAAGTTTTAGCATATCCGTTATGTTTCAATACATGATCAATTAATAAATATATGTACCTAGAATATTCTTAATTTATTTTTTAATTCTGAAATTTGAATATAATATATTATTTTAAATATAAATATAAATATTATGTAACATCCTACATACACATAACATAATTTTACACATAATTGATTAATATTGATATATTATTATATACATAATATAATATAATATATATATATAATATACCAATATTTATTTTTTATTATCTAATATTTAATTTTAAAATATTCAAAATTAATTATATCATAATTATTAAAATGTACACATTTAATATCATAAACATACATACATAAAAATATGTAGTGTTATATGTATATGAATATTTATTGAAATATCTGTAATGTATATACATAATATAACAAATATTTTGTAATAAAATTATATTAAAAAAATTAAAACTATAGTTAATCATGTTTTAAAAAAAATTTGTTTTATAAACTTAATATGTTATAAATTTATGAAGCCTAAACCCATGGAAAAATTTGGTAAAACTTTGCTAAATTTGTTTTAAATAACATATATTTGCTAAACTATGTTATTTTGGTTTAAATAAGTGAAGCTAAAATAGGTTATTTTGATTAAACTAAGATTAATTTTTAATATTTTGATAAACTTGGGTGAAACTTTTCAAAGCTTAGTTAAATGAATATAAATTTAGTTAAATTAAATGATTTTGGCTAAATTTGGTTATTTTTGCTGAAATTGAATAAATTTGGCTAAACCTAAAATATGGTTATCTATTTGGTTAAATTTGAATAAAAAAAGGCTCAACTTGGATATTTAAGTTAAATTTGGTTCAAATTGGTGAAATCAAGTTACATTAAGCCTCTTAGGTTAAACTTGGTTAAATTTGGTTTAAATTTGTTAAATGAGTTTTAAAAGGTATTTTGGTTGAACTAAGGCCAAAACTAGGTTAAATTGAGCTAATTAATCTAAGTTTGCTAAAATTGATACATTTAGCTAAATCAAACTAAATGAAATTACATATGTTAATGTATGGTACAATAAGCTATTAAAAATAAATTAGGTTACTTATGGTAAACTAACTTTAAGTAAATTAAATTAGATTCAAGTAGGATTGGATTAAATTAAATTAAATTAAACTAAGTTAAAATTTATTCATATTAAAACATATACCTATGCCTATTTAAAGGTTATTTATTAGGAAAAAATAAAATATACCCAAGCCTATATTTAGAGGTTAGTTGGGACTTAAGATGTTTATTTGGGCCTATTTAAGGTTCACCTAGATGCTTAAATTTTTATACTTAACCTAACTTGCTTAACCTACTCATGTACCTACTTAACTTGGTTAATTTTCATGATTGCTAGCTATGTAGTTGTAATATCAGTGATATGAAACTAAAAGTTTTATAATCATGACAAAATTTATTAATGATCGGGTTATATCACTCCATGATTAGGTTTGGACATTAATTATAATATGTTTTAATCATGGATGTTATGTTTTGGTGTAGTGAATGGAATCCATGTGGAAAAACATGGGAACCAATTTAAGTTCAAAAGTAATGATTGGTGACACAATTGTTATCAACTCAATTATAATGACAATATCCATGTTACATTTCTCAAATCCCTTTTTGGACTTTGACTCAATGTTGAAATTTTTGACCTTCATAAACATGCCTTTTGTAAATATTGCTCATGCATATGTATATGAAGTGATTTGACCCTGAAAGTGATTGTGGTTAGAACTACCTTGTCCAACAAATCACAATGCAAATATGCATAGCCTAGATTTTTCATGCGTGTATTTGCAATTTGATCAAATTAAAGGTGCTATATTTAGTGAGCAACTTTACTTCAAATGCAACATCCTTGATTCCAAAGTCCAAATCATCCATCGCAACAACTAATCGAACTTCTTTCATTAGAATAATAACCATTGTACAAGAAAAAAAAAACCTTACCAAAATGAATTTGACAACCAACAAACAAAATAGTAGAAAAATGGGATTTAGCAAACACAAATGTATAAAAACACACATTTGAAAAAACTCAAGCTTGTAAAAACATCAATACAAAATGGATTATGAGATCTTAAGTCAAGCACAATGTTTGTGCTAGTTAAAAAGAGAGATAACAAACATATAATGTAATCTTTAATATGGGATAAAAAACTTGACTAAAACTTTAAACCTAACCTAAACCTTTTACTTATTTTAGTTGATTTAACTAATTTTAACAACATGGTTGACTGCAATTTAACAATAGAAAACCATATTTATAGTTCAACGACTAAGTTATGGTCTAATAAAAAACAAGGTATCCTACAAATTTTAATTATGCAACTCATGCGTAACCCTAATTATTTCAACTCAAAATTGAGACCCAACATTTTAGCCCTAAATGTCTTTCCATTGTTTAAACCATTCTTTTCACTTTCATTTCAATATATATAGAGAGAGATGTATGTATAAACATCAACTTTTTGATCACACAAAAAATTGAAATTGAATTGTTTTTCAATTTTTGGTTGAATGTACTCAATGTTTGATGTGAAACAAGATTTTGTTATTTTTTCTTTAAATTTTGAAAGTAAATTTTTTGTGTTGAAATCTTGCCATGTTTGGTGCCTCCAAAAAATGACATTGGTTTTTGAAAAATTATTTCTTGGGAAAATATCCTTGATAAATCACCATTTATGAGAAAGGAGAAAAAGGGAGAAAAAGGGAATGCCCCCCTTTTTTTCCCCAACCACCCAACCCCACCCAAGAAATAACTCAAAAAAAAAAGAACTATTTACCCCTCCCAATACCACTTGATAAATGTCCTTCATTTTTCAAGTTTGCTAAAACCCCACATCTATAAAAAAAAAACCTGACACCTAAACTTAACCATTCAGCCTACTTTTGATTCTTG
>Ga0209208_10010232_pt1 | contig 12205 bp, 6 predicted proteins | sample S1TSphfallax_3_FD_187694 | JGI IMG/M metagenome (GOLD analysis project Ga0209208, IMG submission 187694) | Host-associated microbial communities from peat moss isolated from Minnesota, USA - S1T2_Fd - Sphagnum fallax MG (SPAdes) (version 2) | ecosystem: Host-associated > Plants > Peat moss >...
AGAAGCAGATGCAACTCGGATCAGTAAGCGAAATCTTGAGAGAGTAGTAGAGCTGTAGTAGGAACAAGAGGCAGCTTGAAGTTAATTTTGCATGATGAGCTAGGATAGGAGAGGGATCGTTTGGAAGTTGGTATCGAGCTGTCTGTGGATTTTGAGGTCCTTGTACATATTATCGTTTCAATGTATGCAATCCTTAAGATCCGAGTCAGGAAGAGTGCGGTCTGATTACTGTTTTGCTGAGGGAAACTGGTCTGTGGCGATGTCAAGCATTTGTGTGCCATGAGTCCCGGGTCTGAAAGGACGAAGTTCTGCATGTTGTCTGGTTAGTGGTAGATCGATCTGGGGACGAAAGGCGCTCAACCTCCGTAACTCTCGTAGATGCAAATGAAAGCTCTGAGCTTCCTGATCAGAGCAGCAAATGTTACAGGAATGAAGAGTCTGTGTGTTTGAAGGTCCATGTGCATACACAACTTGGATCCTGATCAGGACCCAAGACTGAGAGGAGATCAAGGGCCGTGAGTAAAAGAACGGGACCCCAGAGGTTTGAGTTCTGTTTAAGATCAGAGTGTTGCTGGGGTGTTTGATCAGTTGTGTACCCCCTTTCTTTTGGTGACACTATATTATTGGACATGACTAGTGCAGCTCCACCAGGAGAACTGTAAACATCAAGTTGGATGAAGTTCAAGCTTCTAATATTGTGAAATCAAGTTTTGAACCATGTTAGCTGATTCTTCCATATTTTTCCCATAACCACAAGGGCAGGATCTTTTTTAAATTATTTTTTCTGTCTCACACTTGATATCACATACTTGTATCTTAAATATGACCCTTTTATTATAATTTTCTTGTTTAAATATGACACTAGTTATCAATTTCCTTGCTTATTTTTTCCCTTGGTTGATAAGAGAGATATCCGTAAAGTCAGGAAAAGACAGCACCAGTACCCTGAGTTTGCTCATACACAGGGTGAGGTCAAAAAAAAACCTGCAAAAAAGTACATTCGCATTCAATGGGGGGTGAAACTCAGAAAACCATCAAATTTTCCTGAGTTTCACCCTGTCTTTCTTTTTTCCTAAGCCGCTCCACTGCTACCACATAGATTTCACTGCTCGTACCTGTCTACTATAATTTCTCTCGAACCTTGTGCATTAAATGCTGCGATTCAGCATTTCGTACTCAGTTTCACCATTTCATACTGAGATTTAATAAAATTTCCTTACTTTACGGATACCACTAAAAGAGGGGTTAGGGGGTGAAAGGAGGCCCCAGAGATGGTGAATTTGGGGATATCTCTAATACCCACTCCTTCATTCATAAGAGTTAGTTTTCAGATACCCAGCCTAGTACCTGACTCAATAACAACCCACCTATAAGTTTTTGTCCATGAAACTTATCCCCCCAAAAACAAAAGTCTTGATTCCTTATGCAAATCTAACAATTGCCAACTCAGACATGTCAAATTTCAAATTAAAAGGGGAGATGCGGAACCAAAGGGTAAGTGACAACATGGTGGTTTTGACATTGGAGAATTCAAGAACATATTGAGATGAAACATGAGATGGTTGGCTTTAGGTTTTTGTGAAAGTAATACTCAACCTATAAGGGTGTTGTCACTTCTTTACAAAATATATACTAAAAAGGGAAGGTCTTTATCTAGTTTTTAACCAATTTCAAACCATATGGGTCGGATGATTTTTTCGAAAGGTTTCAATTGTTTATTAACTACCATATTCTAATGGTTGTGTGGCCACATTTGCTCAAGTTGTGATCATTGTTGTACTAAAAATGTTTAAATTTAAGTTGCATTCCACTAATGAGTTTTTTAAATTAATATAATGAGGATTATGCATAATCCTTTGTGTAGTTGACCATTGGCAATTCTAAATAATTGGAATGTGAAGGATCATATGAAAACCTAACTATCTCATTCCTTTTTTAATAATTATCTCTCTCATATATAATACTATTAACCACAAACAAAAGCATTACTTTGTGCAAAATTTGAGATGATTGATATGGAGGATATGGAATTTTGTTTTGGTATTCATATGAAAAGGAACCACCAACTTAATATTGTGGAGCTAAACCAATCTAAATACATAAATGATGTATTAAGAAAATATGGCATGGAAAATTGTAAACCAATTTTCAATCCACTTGACTCTATATTAAAATTAATTCAAGATCAATTTATTAGTTTTAAAAAAAAAAGGTAAAATATGTCTAAGATTTGTTATAAATCAAGGGTTGGGAGCTTGATGTATGCAATGGTTTGTAAACAACTACAGATTGCTTAATATGATGTGGGAAGTGTATCACAATACCTGGCTAACCTTAGAGTTGCTCATTGGTTACTAATAAAAATGATCATGTGTTATTTAAAAAGAACTTCCAATCGTGGGCTATTTTACAAAGGACATCAAATCTAAATTATTTACCAAAAATAAATGTAATATGTCATGGGTATTTTGATTTAGATTGGGTTTAGAAAACCCTAGAAAATCCACATTTGAATATGTTTTTGTTTTATCTTCAAGAGTTGTAAGTTGGACCAACAAAAAACAAACAACGTATTCTTTTCTCACCAAAGCAAAGTACATGGCCTATACATTGGCAACAAAAAATACAATTTGGTTATGGTGACTATTATGTGATCTGGGAGGTTAACAATTCGAGTCTGTAATCATTCATGGGGATAATTAGAATGCTATTGCACTTGTTGAAAATCCAAAATTTCATTCATGTTCTAAACACATTGAATTGCAATTTCATTTTATATGAACAAAAGTAATTTTTTAAAAAATCCAGCTAAAATATTATTCTATTGAAAATATGGTTGTTGAAAATTGAAGTAAAAGTTTACTAAGAGAAAAACATGAATACTGTACTAGGAAAGTTGGTGTTTTGTCTTCTCACATAATGACAAAGAATCAAAAGTTATCCCAACTTAACTGGAATGTTAAATAATAAGTTAGTATAATAAGTTTAGTAAGATGTAAAAATACACTTAGTTAGGAATGAACACATTCATTCCCAAGAGCTATAACTCTTGAACAATTCAAATAAGCACGATAGGTGATTTTTTGGTTGGGCAGATCCATTCAATAAAACTTTGTTTTCATAAGTATTTCAGTTTTTCAATAGAAAATGCAGGTAATTAATGTACCCCTTTTAATTGGCCACGCTATAAGAGGGTTGATAATATGTATGGAAGCATAACCAAGATCAATGGTGTTCTTAACATAATTGATTAAGGATGTTTTCTACGCATTTTGAAGTTCAAATTGTATAGATGATTGATGTTGATGTGATGCTTGGCTCCCAAAAATGTCAAACTTTTGTTTTCAATCATGGAAATGAAGAGGCTGTTCATGCTCCGTCTATGGGTCAAATATTCCAAGAACTAGGGCTTGTAAGTTAATTTGTGTGTAAGGCAAAGCCAACCAAAAAAAAAAGTTGACAAGAAGGAAAAAAGCTTAGATGTATATTCATTTTCAATTGATAGTAGCATCAAAGAAATATTTAATGGTGTGAACAAAATATTGTTCTAAATGAAGATGGAGAGGATTGAAAGGATTACATGTTAAATGCTTCAATGAACATTGAATATATAGAGAGATGATAATGCAAGGTAAGTTATAAATGACAATAATTTCTATTTGTAGAGGTTTTCATTTCAAAAGATACTTGAAGATGGTAACAACTCATTTGGAATTTTAAATAAAATCTTACAAGTTTATATCATTCTTGTTTCTATATTATTAAATGTTTGTGAAATACTATGATATGATGATGGTTACAATTTGTTTTCACTGAATACATTATTCTTCTTTTAATTTCACTTGCATTCTTGCTTGCTTGAGGATCAAGGCACAAACCTGCCATAATACCTAATTTTGCAATTTGAGCAATTGTTGAAGGTTATGTTGGTTTGTTCATCAGGTTTTTATTGGGTTAATAGTGAATAATGTACATTAGCATATGCCTATTTTAGTTGAATTAAATTTATGTTGCAACACCACAAGTTTCATTTCTACGATTTGGTCCATTTTCTGATTTTCATATTAAAAATAGTGTTAGCCAATTTTTTTGGAAATAGCATTTGGTCCTATTTTTGTTATTTAAAAAGAAATTGGTAACTTTTTTCAATTTTGAGCCTTGTTCTTTAAATTTTGTAGCTCGCAATTCCAATTTAAGATAAAATTCCAAATTCAAGAACCTTTGGACCTTGGTTCCATGTGGACATTAGTGGTGTGAGATGAAGGCTAGAAATTTTATAGGTAGGTAGTTTTACAACAAATTAAAACTAATCTCATAAAGTTTAGCCTATTTCTTGGCTTTTCAAGAAAAATTTCAGTGTGTCTAACTTAAGAACCTAAACTTGTTTTTAGGAGTTTATTTTCAAGATTCTAATTTTCATTTTACAAAAGGAAAAGGCTAGTTCCATGGTCTAGTCTTTGCATCGATTTCACCAAAAGAGTTTTGGGTCAGGTCCATGTCGTCATGATATCCCCAAACATCATTTCTAGCAAGTCTAAACCAAGTAACAAGAGTCCATTTTGTCATTTAAAATCACTATGAATAATTTTGATACAATGGTCTGGCAACACAGGATTGGTGAAAAGGTCTTGAGATAATGTTGAATAACTATGCTTAAACAATGCCTTTACACTATTTCATTGTGTTCTTTCAGAAAATGTTTTTAAAAAAAAAAAACAGTGGTTAAAGGCTTACTGAAAATTATTTTATCATTAAATTACTTTCAAAATTATTCAAATGCTAGATTAATACATTAAAAAATAAAATTTCAACCTACATTTTCAACATTATTTTAATTTATGACACTAGTTAATGTGTGAGAAAATCCACTAACTACGACTGAAATGGTTTCTAGTAGTTCATTTGAACCCCAAAAGCACAGCCATTATCATCATTAACAGCGTTATTGGGCCCTGCCCCCACAGTCGCATTGGATCCCACTTTTGGAAGTTTTGCCTTAATAGAACCGGTTTCTTTGGTGAAAGTGTTTAGATTGTTTAGATTGGAATGGATTGTTTTGGTGTTTAAAGTGTGGCGGTGGGGCGGATTGCGAGGAGAGGAGCAGCCGATCCGTGGCGATGGCTGCTAGGATTCTTACTCTGCGTCTCGGCTGCTGTTGCTACTCTCCTTGTTCGGTTCCCAGGGTGCTACCCATCACCTTCTTCTATTGTCCCGCTAGATCCTTGAACCCAACAACAGCATTGAGCAACCCGACAACTTCATCATCGTCGTCTTTGAGGGGAACGAAGGAAACATGGCTTCCAGCGCTCCGGTCTCCTGTGCGCTGCATGAGCTCGGAGGCCGCAGGCGAAGGGCCACGTATGCCTGCAAGGCTTGCGCAGAAACAGGCGGCTTTGAATGCGCAACCTGTGTACGACGACCTTGATCAACCTGTCCCTAAAATCTCGCTAGGTGAGCCGTCGAGCTTTCCCTGGATGAGGATTCATCTCTATAAAGTAGTAGTAGAAGAAGGGGTTATTCCATTTGCCCGATGCTTGTTCTTCTCTCTCCATCTTTTCTTACTTGCAGGACAGTCTCTAGCCAGCCCTCATAGGAATTAGACATGATGTGGCTACCTTTTTCTTCTTCTTTGGAGCATGAAGACGAGGAAGAAATTCGGGAATTTCTAGTCTCTTGGCTATCTACTCTCACATGTTCTTTTGCATATCAAAAGAGGTCGAAGGGTTTGTAATTTCTCCAATTGCAAATGTAGGCAGAATTGTCAAACCATTGTTAGTGTGTGTGAAGACAGAAGAAGAAAATTCATTCGCTTCTTCACTTCGCAGAATTTTCCATGTGTAGGGGAAGAAGTCTGAAAAGCTGAAAACCCTAATTAGGACTAAGAAATGTTTCTGGATCTGAGACTTGAAAAACAGCACTTAGTTGGATGTTTCCAAATTAGTTCTTTCAAGCTGTTTTCACAGGTGAGAATTTTATGGAACATACTTAGATTGTGCAGCATATGCATTCCAAAAACCTAGAAACAAATGGTGAATTTATCTCATGCTCTATTACAAGCAAACTTCTGAACTTCAATTTGACAAATTTCTTGCCATACTTGAAAAAAGAAAGGTCCATTTTTATCTGTCCCCATGTTTATGTACCTGATCAAGGATTTGAAGAGAGTGTCAGATCTTCATTTGCATTATGGGATTGCTGTAAGGAAAAGCTCTTGGTGCTTGATTGAGTACCTGGGTTTCTGACACAGATCAAACCATATAGGTTATTCATCTTTTTCTCTCCTCAATCCTGTAAATAGGTCTAAACAAAACCCATGGTTTTGTGGTGTATCTTGTGCAGAGCATGTGACCATGAGCTTTGCCAGGAGTGGGGGTGCTGGTGGTCAAAATGTGAATAAAGGTGTGGTCTCCTTCCACTTTGTCTTGAGAAATACACCAGGCAACTATTCTGACTTTTTCAACAAATTATCAACTGAAGTTTGCATTCAAGTTGCCACTTCTGGCAAGAATAGCATGTCTACTTTGCAAAGCATCAATTCTACTGCTACTTTTTACTGTCGAGCTCTACACAGAAAGGATGAGAGTGGTAAGAGAAACTGTAAAGCTTACAGGATTGGGATTTGTGGGTGCAGTGAACACAAAGGTGGACATGCGGTTTAAGGTGATGGAAGCTGACTGGCTGCCAGAGAGAATCAGATTGAAACTGCTTCAAATGGTCTGTTGTGTGCTATCCTGAGGTTATTCAATATAAGCTTTGTCTTGTTTGCTTGATATGAACAATATGCTTGATATAATGTCACTTTTTCAGCCTGTCTTTTCCCTGTTTAACAAGCAAAAGTTTGCTCAATATCTTCTGATTCAAGGTGGGCAACAAGAGGTCTCCATGCTGATCCAGATATGCAAATTGCTAGACACTTGGGGACAATTTTTGTGTTGAACAGGAAAAGAATCGGATCAACAGTGAAGGAGAGCTTGTGATTTCATCCACCAAAACTAGGACTCAGAAGTACGTGCTGTTGTTGAAGCTGAATCTGTGCTGCAAATGTCATTTCTATGGTCTTTTCAGATTCTGAAACAAGATGAGGATTATTAGCCTTGATGGAGAGCAACATGCCTACTAGATAAGAAGCCTTCATAACAGAAAAAAATTCAGCTGATGTCTCAATACTTCAGATGCATTGGTCTTTGTGGTTTTCTTCATTTTATATTGATTCCCAGTCCCCTTGAGTTCCTAACACCTGTGAACAGGGTAACATCTCACAGGATTAACAATGTGGATTGAACAGGGGAAACATTGAAGATGCACTGTCTAAACTTCAGGTCAGTTTTTGCTGGCCCTCTCTTTATCTCTTTGTTTGTGTTTTATGTCCAACCCTGCAGTTTCTATTCTGCCTCTCCAGTGAAAGTCTGGACAGGTTGAGAAATGTGAGAGATTCAGAAGTCTCAAACTGTCCCAACACATGTTCCAATTGTGCTTGCAAGATGAGGAAATTGATTCACTAAAGCATGGTTCAATCAACTGCAGGAGTTGATTGATGCAGCAGCTTATGTCCCACCACCGCCTTCCCAGGAGAAACTGAAGCGGATAAATAGATTGTAAGCATTCACATCTTCATTTACCAAAGGCATACCTCCTCTCACACTTTGACATGATAAAATCAACTTTTGCACTTTTCATACTGTCACCTGTGAAGAGAAAGGAGAAGCAAGTTGTGTTCTCTTTTTTTATGAAAGATGATGTCTCTGAACTTGTCTTCCCTCTTGTGGAAGTACTTACTACCAACATGTCTTTTTGAAGAAGAGGAATGTAAGATCACAACATAGGGGTGAGGTTCACCAAAGTGCTGTTGTTGGATTTTCTAGAGGTGCAGTGCATGTAATTTACAGCTGAAAATCCTACCTTGTCTTTGTGGTTCTTCAAAAATTGAACACTTTGATGAGAACATCTAAACAAATAGCAGCCACGCCTGATTGGAATGTTGATATGGTTGCAGGGCTAGGGTAGAGAATGAGAAACGTCTGCTAGACAAAAAGCGTGCAGGTTCAAAGAAGAGTGAACGCCGCAATAAAGGAAGCTGGGATTGAGTAGTGAAATCCAACAAGGCAGTTGGCAATGTAATGTAAAAAATTCACTGGAAGCAATTATCCAATAACTTTGAAACTTTATCTGAGGGAATTATCTGAAATTTACTGTGAAAGAAAGAGGGAATTGGTTTTTCTGCTGGGTTCTGTAATAGATAATGCTTTTAACACAGGTACATAGCAAGGAAATCCTTTGATGCACTAGAGTAGTGAGACATTTGTATGATCAAGCTACACACAATTAGGTAGAGAGATTTGTCCCATCACTCATAATCACATATTAAATTCAACTCTTATTATTTTGATAAGAGCTGGTTACCACTTCAAAACTGATGTAAAGAAAATTGCAGAGACTGATAACAAAAACAATGATCTCACTAAATTTCATGTCAAGAAGCATGATTGCAATGACCACAATGATTCCAATGTCAAGTAGCTCACTATGTATCCTTGACTTCATTGAACTTGTTGTATCTCAGGCCAAATTTTTATTATTTGTACATGCAAAAGTTTCATCAAAGCAAAGAGTGGGATCAAGTGTCAGAGGTACTCTTCAGTGAGGACGCAAAGATTTTTATGATAAGTGAAAAGCAAACATCATACTCTCACATGATTTGTATTTCATGGTCTAGTGTTACATCCCTTGGGAGCATAAAAGGCCATGGTCACTCCTGAGCTATATAAGAAGCTCCAAGATCTGGAATCCAGTTAAATCTTCAGGACCAGCAGCACTTCAAATATACCATTCCTGTGACCTATGATCTATGAACTAGTAACACCAGGCCTTCTGAATGGTGTTTTACACATCTAGTAGCAAATCAGCTGTAAAAACCTGCATGTGCAGATCATAGCTCCATTCTAGAATGACCATAGCTCAATCTATTGACACTGTATCTGGAATGCTATATGTTCCTTAATATATGAGAAATGCTGTCATTAACACAGCACATTATCTGAAATCTGTACAAAAGAGTACACAAGTGACACTTGTGGTTGAACACAAGAAATCCTTCCTATTTGTGCATTGATACCTACCAATCTGGTTTCACAGTGTAGTTGCACTTGATACCAGATGCTGGATCACAACTTTCTGACTGTCATCAGGGAATCCTCTGTATTGAGAAACATGAGTGCCACAGCAATTCTGATCAAATTGTCATCCACTTGATTACCATTGCCCCTGAAGAAATATGACATGCTGAGTAATTGCATCTTGATGGTTGTCTCGTCCTTCGAAAGTTTGAGGTTGGATATGAACAGGTAACAGATTATAAGCAGTTTTCAGATTCCTGGATGTCCATCAGCACTGGCCAAGGGAGCTCTACAAAAAATGATATCTGACTGCTGTTGTCAAAGCTAATGATGCCTGATAACATCAGGTTTAGCTCATAGTGGGAGCCCATTCTCAAAATTTCTTCCCTCTAGCCAACATCTGGAAATCAAACGATAAATTTTCAAAACCAAGTGCTGGAATCACCTCTCCAGGGCTTTGTTCCTTAGTTGAGAAAGAAGGCCATCTTCTGAGGACCTTTTTGAATTCATGGAGTTTGAAGTGAAAGCCAACATTGTTAAGGGCTAAGAACTTTGGACCTCACTGTTGTCATATGTACAGGACAGTTTTTTGCAGCCATTCATCTGCAATTTGAGGTTTACAGTTGCTGATAGTTAGTCATAGCCAAGTAGCTGGAAGAGGAGTCTGGAGACACGGAACAAACCTTCCCATCAAAGTCTGTATATTTATTTGTGGCAGAAATTTTTCATGCTTCAAAGCTTTTCCACTCAAATCATAGATGGGTTTACTGATGGTGACCGTGGACTGTGCCAGTTCATTGACTTCCTGAACCGTCGAGCAGCAGGAGTTGCAGGCTCTCTGATTCCAAGACTTGAAAGCTGGCGAATACTGGCTGGAGAATGTTGAAGCATCAAATCATCAGTCACTTTCTGTCACACAAAAGAAAGTGATACTCATGAATACACTGTGTTCAAGATTTCAAGTGAGCAGCACAAAGCAAGCCAACATACAATAGATGGTGCTGAATCTACAAGTCAGAAATTATCTGACATTCAGAGCAGAGGCATCAGAGTATGGCATCAAGCACCAAGCCTGCTTGTGAGCAGGTGTTTTGCTGTGTTAGTATCCTCAATTTGCTACTTAATGAGTATCTTGCATGAGTTTGAATGTGTAAATTGGTGATGTACAATGGAATAGAAAGAAGCTTTTGATTCAAGAACAAAGGACTACTAAGGAGTTGGTGCACAAGGCTTGGTGCACAACAGAAGTTTTTACACCAGAAACCCACCGGTTGTGATCAACATGGCTCAGGATACAGTTTTTGCATCCAACATTACAACATTTCTCCATCTGAAGAACAACTAGGGCACTGATAAAAACACAGAAGAACTATATTACCAAAAGCTCCTCAAAGACCACCGGGTACAGCAATTTACCTGCCTCAGAAAAATGGGAAAAGATATATGATCTGTCAGTGAAAGACTGCAATTACTTTTCCTGGTATGAAGTACTCACGTTGGAAGGTGGAAGGGGTGAATGGTCACCATGATATTCCACCAAAGCCTTGCCATCAACATCCTTGAGGGCCAAGTACTCAACACAGAATGGACCTTGAGAGCGCCTTGGATCTGATGGAGCCAGCCCATACCGGCTAGTTCTCAAAGCAACATGCCACTCAGCTATAAGCTTGATGTTGTCATCCACAGTGAACTCCCGAGAACTTCTCGCATTGTACCACCAGAGGCCCTTTTTCCACAAAAATGCTCCATTCAATGTCACCTCAATTTTGTTCAGACCAAAGTTCTTCGGTGTCGGCCATATCTTACATCTCATTGCAATCTTCAGATTGTCCACCATGGCCCTGACAATGATTGTGTTCTGTTTAATTTCATAAGATGAAGGCCTGCAAAAAAAGAAACCAACAGCAATATAAATCTCTCATTTACAGCAAGGATTTTTTTTGGCATAGCCTGTAGAAGTATGCCAGCTCTCTTAAGGCAATTCTGATACAATTGTGTGTGCATGATTGGATTAATTGCCCTCTTCGTACTATGCGTTTGATATTCAACAGTTGGTCTTGGTCAGGTACAACTACAGAGGGAAGTCAGTTATGTATTGGGCACTTGACAAGCAAGCGTTGCAGATTGATACTCTACAATCACATGACCTCTTGTAATGTTATAAACAGTCCCTGACACTTCTCACACAATTTAGCAGCTTTGGAAAGGCAAAGAATCAGTAAAGACAATTTACCCCTTTCTAAAACTTCTTGGAGACTGCAGATCAAGGGGAAAACTGGGAACATTGTTCAGGATGTTTGATCCTCCGTTATTCCATTGGTAAACGTCACCCTGAAAAATGCAGTCCCCAAAACATCAGCAACATAAGCAAACCTTTAATATCCAGAAAAACATAAGAAAGTTGGTGTCTATCAGAACATAAACCACAGCTTGCATGAACATTGAAACATAAGCTTTTGCGTCCATCAGAACATAATCAAGCTGTTGTGTCCCAAAACGTAAGACACGTTTCCAAAGCTTGCATATGCAGTAAGTATATAGTTTCAATCACATTCGGAACACAACTGGAAGTTGAAAGGTAGTCTCTGAAACTCATAAGCTCTCTCCAACAAGGTTCTTGTGCATTCTCACTTCACAAACTCTCTCCATCAAGGTGCTTGAGCATTCTCATTTCACAAGCTCTCTCAAACAAGAATCTTTTGCATTCTCATCTCACAACATTCCCAAGAAGATTCTTGTGCATTCACATTTCACAAACTGTCTCCAACAAGATTCTTGTGCATCCACATTTCACAAGCTTTCTCCAACAAGATTCTTGTGCATTCTCCTCTCACAAGCTCAATCCAATGAAGCAAGGACTCTGCTTGCACAACAATCTATGACAGTTTTGGTTTCTGAGCAAAGTCCTAGAAAGCAAGAATCCAACTCCTGTACCTAAGTTCCAAGAATTCCATGAGTTTTGGTGTTGCTAGAGAAGCAGAGTAAGCTGAGCTTCACATTTCAGCATGGTTGAAGAACAAAGAGGAATGCTTCAATTCTTGCTACAGTTGCCTCTGAAATACAAAAGATCTCATCCAATTCTCTGCATCTGA
>Ga0209208_10010233_pt1 | contig 12205 bp, 8 predicted proteins | sample S1TSphfallax_3_FD_187694 | JGI IMG/M metagenome (GOLD analysis project Ga0209208, IMG submission 187694) | Host-associated microbial communities from peat moss isolated from Minnesota, USA - S1T2_Fd - Sphagnum fallax MG (SPAdes) (version 2) | ecosystem: Host-associated > Plants > Peat moss >...
AGCACATACCGCTCCCGCACCAGCCCATCCACAGCCCGCTGGTACTGCGCCCGATACGCGTCATAACTGGCATACCGCGCCTCAACCGGCAACCGCGAATCGTGCGCCGCCTCAGCCTCCGCCGCCGTCCGCCTCAGCGGCACAAACGACCCCAAAAACGCCAACCGCTCCCCAGCCGCGCCAATCGCCGCCGTGCGCAGATTCCACCCCGTATACGTCGCCAGCGGCGCGACGATCTCCGGCAGCCGAATCCCGCCCAGGTCGTTCCCATCCGCATCCACCTGCGGCACCAGCGTCGGATACGCGTACCCCACCGCCGGCGGCTGCACGCTCAAAATCCCCGCCCGCCAGTTCGGCCCAAAATCCAACTCCCAACCCTCGGCCGCATCCGCCGGCGGCTTCAGCCCCGGAACCGCCGGAAACTTCAGATTCGCAATCGGCACCAGCGTCCCGTCCGCAATCCGTGGATACCGGCTCGCCGGCGGCTCCGTCCCCGCGCGCACCCACGCGTCCATATTCGCAATCATCGCCCGCCAAAACCATCGGATCGGCAGCGGACTGGGCAGATTCTCCGCCCCCGCAACCGCTTTCGGCGGAAACGCCACCGAATAATGCTGCAATCCGGAAAAGTAGTAGATGCGAACATCTCGCCCAATCGGCGCATCCGCACTCCCATCCGCCGTCGTGTGGATCAGCGAAGCCGCCCGCCCCCAATATTCATACGAAGTGTGCGAAAGAAATATCTTCGGCACAACATGCTCTCTCTCCGCCGCATCGAGCAACCCCAGCCTGCCATTTCTCGGCTCCGCCGGGTCCGTCTCCGGCTGATCCGTAAACGGAAAAATATCCGTAGGCCAGTCGATCGAAGACATCGGCTGCGCATCCCGCGAGGGCTGCGCAAACCGGTAATTGAAGCTCCCGCGCCCCCCGCCGCCGACATGCGCCAGCACTCCATCGAGCGCCATCTTCCCCGCTTCATCCGCGTTGAATCCTTCGTACACGAAGTCCCGCAGAAACCGCCCGCACTGCGAAATCCCCGCCGCATACGCCACCGTCACCGGCGCAATCGCATCCGGCGCATGCTTCTCCCAAGCCACAAAATCCCGCACCGCCGCAAAGCCCAGCCCCGCAACCACCGGATTCTGAACCGCATACACCAGCTCGTAAATCTTCCCAGGCTCAAACCCCGCGCCAGATTTGGATTCCAGCCGCAAAAACCGGTCGCTCGCCGCAACCTTCCCATCGACAGTATGCGCAAAACTCCACTGCGCCCGCGGAATCGCCCTCCGCGCCCCATGCGGCGAATCCCGCACCGTCAGCACATTGCGAAGATCCTCCGGCGCGGCCACCGCATACTCCGTTCCGCCCAACCCGCTGCCCATGATGTGCCCCAGCGGAACCTCCGCCGCCGGCTCCGTCAGCGTGAAATCGTCCCGCAGCAGCCCCGCAATCGCCCTGCCGCCCGCCTCATGCGCCACCGGCGCATACAGCCGCAAACTCCCCGGACGATCCACCGCATCCCACTGCCAGCCCAGCGACGCAAACGTAAACCCGCGCTTCAGCAGCCACGCGTCGCCCTCCTCCGCCGCGCCAGCCGGATCGGCCTTCCCGCCATCCACCAGCGACAAAATCCCCTTCCCGCCGCGATTGGGAATCTCCAGCAACAGCGCCCCATTGCCGCCAGAAATCGGCCGCATCAGAAACAAATCCGCCGCAAACTCCACCTCGCCCTGCGCATTCCGATCGGCTTTGTCCAAATCGACAATCGCCCGGTTGCGCTCGTTCTTCGGATTCACCGCAAAGGAAACTCGGGCCAGAATCTTCTCGTACGCCGGCAAATCCGGCGCGGCAGCCGGAATCGCAGTGCGCGAAAGCACCGTCACGCCAGTCACACGCGCCGAAGCGGCAGTCGCAAGCAAAAAGAGCAGAAGCAAGGCGAGAAAAGACTTCTTCATATTGCCCGAAGTATACCCAAACTCCCTCGAAACGGCGTGCGTTCGCAGCCCGCGCCTTCAGCGCATCGGCTCCGCGTACATCAGCCCGCCCTTCGTCCACAGGTTGTTCGCGCCCCGCTCCAGCCGCATCGCCGAACCCCGGCCTAAATCGCGCTCGAAAACCTCGCCGTAATTGCCCACCGCCGCAATCACATGCGCGGCCCAGTCGTCCGGCAGCCCGAGGTACTGGCCATACCCCTTCAGCGTACCCAGCAGCCGCTCGGTCTGCATATCGTCGCTCTTCTTCTTTTCCGCCACATTCGCCTGGGTCACGCCGCTCTCCTCGGCTTGGATCAGCGCCTCCATCGTCCAGTTCACAATCGCCGCCCACTGCGGATCGTCCAACCGGTACATGGGAGCCAGCGGGTCTTTACCCACCACATCCGGCAATATCGCAAACTCCGGAGCCATCTTCTTAAACGCAATCCGCTCGTAAGCCAGTTGCGTTACATCCGCCGTCACCGCCGCGCAGTTATGCGTGATAAACGCGGCCTCCATTTCGCCCTCTTCCTGAAACGGAAACGGCAGCCACGCGATCTGCGCCCGCTGCATATACGCCTCCAACTGCTGCTCCAGCTCCGTTCCGCTCAGGAAGCACACCTTCTTCCCCGCCAGATCCGCCGTCGTGCGAATCCCCGATGCCTTGTTCACCAGAAACCCCTGGTAGTCGTAAAAAATCGGGCGCGCAAACCCAAATCCGGCATCGGTCGAGTTCAAATAATTCGCCGAACCGGTCGCCAGCACATCGATCGTTCCCACCTTCAGCGCCTTGCGCGCGTCGCGCTCATCCCGGTAGGGCGTTACCGTGAACTTCGCGTCCGGCCCCAACACAGCCACCGCCATCGCCTTGCACAGGTCCAAATCGAAGACCGAATGGTTCCCATGCGCGTCCTCAGTCGAGTACTCCGGCTCCTCGGTGTTGAGTCCGCATGCCAGCGACCCCGCCGTCTTGATCTTGTCCACCGTCGTCCCGGCGAACGCCGCTACACTCGTCACCGCAAAAATGCCGACGAACAAACCTCTCAAAACCCAATTCCCGCTCATAATTGCCCCTTGCTCCCCTCACCGTTCCTAACGCAAATGCGGGTGCCTCATCTTTATCGCCCTACGTTGGCGGGAAAGGTGGGAAACCGCAAAAGCTCCGTCAACTTCCGCAGAACCGAAAGCGGCCGAAGCATTCGCCTCGACCGCCCTCGAACCTCAGTTGCTCGGCCACTTGCCCGAAGTCGGCATCCCAGGATTGGTGCTGGGCCGCGGATTGAAGTCCGCCGGAGCCGGGTCGATCAACATGCCGTTGACCCTATCCGTCGGCGTAATCTGCAGCACCCGGCAACCCTCCCCGGACATATGCGGCAGGCTGGTCACCAAATTCGCCGGAATCGTCGCGTACTCGGCCGGCAGCGGAGCCGCCGCGCCCGTCAGCCGGTCGTTGTCGAAGGCGGTGAACAAATCGCCCACGCCCGGAGTCCCATCGTCCGAGGGCCCAAGATACTGCTGACCGTATTTCTTCAATCCCATCCCACGCGCCCCAGCCTCATCCGGCAGATCGGCCAGCGGAGTCAGGTGGAAGAGTTCGTCGATGAATTTGATCACCGAGCCGTGCTCCGTATCCTCATGCGAAACGCTGTGCGCCACGCTGTAGGGCGAAATGACGATCGCCGGGATACGCGGACCCTGATCGACAGCCAGCCCATTCGGATCCCAGGCCCGAATCTGCGGTACCGTGTGGTCGAAGAGGCCATCGGTCTCGTCGTAGGTGATCACGATCGCGCTCTCCGGCCAATACTTGCTGGCGGCAATCGCATTGATCGAGTCCGCCAGCAAAGATTCGCTGATCTGCGCGTCGGAGTAGCCTGGATGATCGTCGTTGCCGGCATAAGCCGCCTTCACCGCCGGGCTCGGCGCGCGCGGAACCAGGCCGTCCAGATTGCCGTATCCGCCGCGCACATAGAACACGCCGCCCGCCGCGGGAAGCGAGTTCGCCTTGATCGCCGTGTAGAAGTCGCCCAATCCCTTCAGGTGCGAGTGCGTCTCGCCCGGGTTGTTGGACTCGTAGCCGAAGTACTGCGGGCCGTTGTGATGCGCAATGTAGTCCGCGTTGGTCACCGCGCCCTTGGGATCGGTCGGCTCGTGATCGTAGCCTTCCTGGTACCAGCCCCAGTTGATCGGCTTGTTCCCGTCGCCGGCAATCTTCTTGATGTCGTCCTGAATGTCGATCAAATCCATCGCCGGATTCAGATCTTCCCCCGTAATCGTCTCAATCTGGTTGCCCATGAAGGAGAGCGGCAGCGTCGCGAAGGTCAGATTCGACGCCGGGTTGCCGCTGATGTCGGTCTTGCCGTCCACCGGCTGCTTCTCGCTGGGCGGCGTAAAGACGTCCAGCGCCGAACCCCAGAAAGGCTGAGGGTCGGCCGTCACCGGCAGTTGCGCGTTGCTGGTGGTGTAGTTGCTGCCCAGCTCCGGGTGCAACACCCACTGCGTCAGTCCCGACTGGCCGGCGATCATCGCGATCGCGTTCGGCGTCGAGGGTCCAATCACCGTGTCGAAGAAGTTGTCGAAGAGCGTAAAGCGGTCGGCGTAGTTCCACAGGAAGGGAGCCGTGTTGCAGTCCACATGGCCCATCACCAGTTCGCCCTTCTGCACCTGCTGCTCAGTCGGCGCGGGGCCGGTGTAGGTCGTCCCGCTGGCATTGAGTTTCCCGGAGAGTCCTTCCTCAACGAACGCGTAGCGGTCGTTTCGCGCCACATTCTGCGCATTCAGGTCCAGCTTCTCGTCGATCGCCGCGTGGCCATGATTCACCGAATCGGTGTCCTCAGGGTAAAGCTCGACGACGCTGCCGTTCACGTCCGTGACCGACTGCGGAATCAGAAAGGGCGAGATCGTGCCCACCGTGCCGCTGGTCAGCACGATCGGCTGGCCAAATCCCGGCGTACTCGCGGCCGGCTTGTTGAACAGTCCGTTCGCCCCAGGATAGGTGCCGAAGTAGAAGTCGAACGAGCGATTTTCCTGGAAGAGCACAAACACATACTTGATCTTTTTCTGGAGCAGGGCAAGCTTTTGCGCGTGCGTCAGCACCGCCGCGTCTTCCACCCGGCGCGTGTAGCGGGCTACCGCATCGCTCGACCGGGGCGCAATTTCCACCATCCGCTTCTGGTTCGTTTCCACTGCCAACTTCGGCTGCTGGGCCACTCCGGCGAATGGCTGCAGCGCGAGTGCGGCGATCGTAAGCGAGGCGCAACCGGCCGTTGCCCAATTCTTTTCAGTCATATGGCATTCTCCCAAAAGATTCGCGCTTGCGGCGCGACGAACTTCGCTGTCGTTGACCCATCCGGCATCTGGATGGCAACGGTTCCCGGCTGTCGGCGTCTCGCCAAGACCAACCATAGAAAGCGAAACCACGCGCCGAGTTTCCTTCTTATGAAAATCTGACGCGCGCCAACTCCCGCTGGCCGCCATCCAAATTCCCGCGCAAACATTTCATCGCATCAATTGGCAGCGTCTCGCTGTACATTGAAAACAGAATGATTAGCCGACGTCGCTTTCTCTCCACCTCCGCCGTTTCCGCCGCGCTGGTTTCCAGCCGAAGCCTGGCGCTGCCCGCGCCCCATACCGCTTCCAGTCTGCCCGCGCCGCTCGCTGCCTTGAAGAACCGCCGCGGCGAAGCGCAGCCCATCTCGATCGCCGAGCGCGAGGAGCGCTTTACCCGCGCCCGGCGAAAGATGCGCGACAACGGCATCGACGCCATCGCGCTCATCGGCGGCACATCGCTCGTCTACTTCACCGGCATTCGCTGGTGGAACTCGGAGCGGCTTTTTGTCGCTGTGCTGCCGCAGAAGGGCGCGCCGTTTTACGTCTGCCCGGCCTTTGAAGAAGAGCGCGCCCGGGAGCAGATGCGCGAGGCGCCGGACGGAAAAGACTCGAAAGTCTATACCTGGAACGAAGACGAAGACCCCTACGTTCTGGTCGCGAAAGGATTGCAAGATTTAGGCTTAACCGGAGGCAAGCTGGGAATCGAGGAGCGCGTCACCTTCGTCTTCTCGGACGGCATTCGCAAAGCGATTCCGGGCTTTGAGACGGTCAGCGCCACGCCGGTCACCGCCGGCTGCCGCGCCGTCAAGTCCGCGGCCGAACTGAAGCTGATGCAGTTGGCCAATGACGTGACGCTCTCGGTCTATGAAGCGGCCTGGAAGTCGATTCTGGCAGCCGGAGCGGGGATCACCAACGCCCAGGTCAGCCAGTGGATTGGCGCGGGTTTTGAGCTTTCCGGCTTTCCCGGCGACGCCAGTTGCCAGGTGGACAAGTACTCCGCGCTCCCGCACGGCTCGATCGAGCCGCAGACGATCCATGAGGGCAGCCTGATACTAATCGATGACGGGTGCAAGGTGGAAGATTACCAATCCGATATTAGCCGAAGCTTTACTTTGGGCAAGCCGACAGAGCGGATGAAGCACGTCTTCGATGTCGTCTATCGCGCGCAAGCGGCCGCTTTGGCCACCGCAAGACCCAAGGTTCCATGTGGAGCGATCGACGCGGCGGCCAGAAAAGTGATCGACGACGCCGGTTTTGGACCCGGCTACGCCCACTTTACCCACCGCCTGGGCCACGGAATCGGCATGGACGGCCACGAATGGCCCTACCTGGTGAAGGGCAATCCGACCCCGCTCGAAGTGGGCATGTGCTTTTCGGACGAGCCGGGAATCTACCTGCGCGGCGAATTCGGCATTCGCTTAGAGGACGACTGGCACCTGACCGAAGACGGCGGCAAGCTCTTCACCCCGCAAAGCCCATCGCTCGAAGAGCCGTTCGCGCGGGGCTGAAGGGCAGGAGCGCAAATTGTTCCACGTAGAACAATTTTGGCGGGTGGTGACGTTTGCGATTTTGTCAAGCGAATTTGTTGGAAGCGCTTTGTTTTGTATGGCTTGCGATTGCGGGCAATTCCGGGCGTTTGTGCATCGTTGCCGGAGCGAAAATCCTGACCTCCAAATGGAGGTCAAAATCGCGGTTTCTGCTGGCTGGTTTTTGGGGAAATGCGGTTTTGTACGCGTTCTATCAAGCGTCGGATTTGGTATATAGAGTGACGGACGCGCTCTATTCGGCGTGCAACACGTTCTATTGCGCGTTGCACGCGTTATAGTCCATGTTGCACGCGTTATAGTCCCTGTCGCGGGAGCGTGGGGAACAGAGGCAAGAGGAACGACCGGGCTGGCTTTTGTGGTTGCCCACCCCGCACGACGACGGGGATCGAGGAAATGGGGAATAGGTATCGTGTCACCCTATTTCCTATTTCCATGTACAATCCATCTCCGATGAGTTACGATCGGTTTGAGGAGTTACGATGAAAAAGCTCTTTGGGAATAGGTTGGTGGCTACCGGCGCGTTTACCGCGGTCCTGTGTTTAGCGGTCGGCTACATGACTGCTATGTCGGCTTCCGGAAGTCGTTGCAAGACCGCTGCTTGCTCTTATTTCGATGCCAAAGGCCAGTCTTTGGCCGGCACTTGCGGTGCCCGGAAGAACGACAAGAAAAACTGCTACTGCATTCTGGACACGGACAAGGCGATGAGTCAGTTGCAGTCAGGATGCTCGTTGACTCAATAGCTCATAGGCAAGCGGCTGCCTCCAGCTAGAGCAAGTTTTTCGGGTGAGTTCTGAGCGCTCTTGTGAGCAAGAGCGTTTGCATAAGTATCGCGGGTACGATGAGCGCTGCGATTCCGAGGCAGTAGCTTATGGGGTCGATCAGTTGGATGCCGTAAAGCGCATGCTCAAGCAACCTTGAGAACCACCACGCCAATGCCGCGCCTGCGAGGGCGGCTACTAAGTTCGATCGCAAGCTGGACGAGAGGAACAGTCGGAGGATGTCTGTCGGCATGGCGCCCAGCGCCATGCGAATGCCCACCTCGTGTTTTCGCCGGGCAAACTCCGCCGCAGTTCGCGACGAGGTCGAAAGTCCGGCAAGAATGGTCGAGATGAGAGCCAAGGCGAGGAGATAGTATGCGGAATACCTGGTCATGGTCCCCGCGGACTCGATCATTCGGTTCCATCTTGCGTAATGCGATGCGGTTGCTCGGGTTTCGACCGACTGAATGGAATCCTGGATCATCTTGAATGTGTCGCTGCCGCTTACTTTCGGCGACATTCTCAGCACCACGTCCAAATCGGGAACGGCGTACTGGCTGAACGGAAAGTATACGGTTGGCCATACTTTGGAATACACGTCCGACTCGTGGACGTTTGCAACCACTCCGACGATTCTTGCCGGAGCCAAGCTATTTACCTTGATGTATTGACCGAGCGGCGACGAGGGTAACAGCCGTGCTAAGGCTTCGTTGACGATGATGGTGTTTTCATTTTCATCGTCGTGGGGGCTGAAGGTTTTTCCGCTGAGCAGTCGCATGTTCAGAGTGGCCAATGCGCCCGGACTGATGCTTCGGAGGACTACGGCTGGGATTGGATTGACACCGTCTGGAACGCTCGCCGTCGATGAGAATTGAGCGTTGATGGCGATAGGTTGAATTCCCGTGTACGGAGCTATGCTGATGGCTCCGACGCTCATTACGCCCGGTTTACCGGACAGGGTATGCAAGATGGAGGACACCTTGGCGTCGACCTCGCTACGAAAGTCCCGCGCGATTTCCTCGATTTGCCGGCCGCGCTCGGCGGGCGACAAGCGTGGGCTGATCTTTCGGGCGAGGTACTGGCTGTAATCGAGAGGCAGGCTCACTTCGCACACCGACACATTGGCGGCATCAACGCCGGTGTCGATCTGCATGGTCTTGAAGGAACTGCGCGCCAACAGCGCGGCGACGATGAAGATGACTGCCGCCGGCACTGACTGCAGTGGGAAGCTGTTGCGTGACATCAAGGGGCATCTGAAGAACTTGGCTGCGAAGGTTTCCGGCACCGCTCGCGCCAAATGGGACCATTGCACGAGGAGAGCAGAGGCGCAAAACAAAGCCGCCACGCCGCCTACCAGGGCGAAATCGAACCAGCGAATATCGGATTGCGAGATGCCTGCCAAGGGAAAGGCGCTCACTGCCGTTCGGATGAGGATCGCTCTGAAAGCGCAGCTCAGCGCTACTGCAACCAGGGCAACTGCTGCTGACTCGACGACCAGGGCGCGAAATTGTCTTCCTGGAGTGGCTCCCAAGGCCCTCTTGATGGCCAGCTCTTGCCGGCGCATCTCCCCTTCAGACTGGTAGACGGCGGCTGCGGCAAGGATGGTGAGCGCCAGAAAGGCGAGGGTGGCAAGCCAGAGCCTGAAGGTCAAGGGATAGAGGTCGCCAGCGCGAAACTGCGTGAGGGTCTTTAGCTGGATTGTGCCGTGATCGCTGCCATCGAAGAGTGGATCCCTGGGCCACGCCCGCATCCCGGTCTCTGCCTGGGCCAGGGAGATGCCGGGCTTCAGTAGGCCCAAAACACCACCTGAATCCTCGGTGACTCCCGCCGATTGGATCAACGAGAATGAGGTGAGATGGATTGGCGCCCAGGCATCGACCCCCGAAGGAAAGGCTGCTCCCTGGGGCGCGACGCCTATCACTTCGAAACGGTAGGGAGGGATGTTGAGCTGGATTGTTTTGCCTACGATGCCTCGATCCGAAGCGAAGCAGGCGCGCCAGAGGTCTTGGCTTAGGACAACCGGTAGCTCAGGCAGGGCGGAGTTGGCGGGGTGCGCGTCGTCGCCCTTGACGAAGTCGTGACCGGTCGTAATGGCAACGCCAAGGGTCGAGAAGAAGTCCGCAGTCACTATGGCAACCCGGAGCCGCCTCGGGCTTTCGAGCGATTCCAGGTTGGCGTCGAGCAGCTTGAATTCCGAGGTCTTTTGGAAGACGGTGCTCAAATGCGAGTTTGGCAGATCGTAACTGTAAAGAAGGCGTCGCGTGTCGTTGTCCGTTGCGACGACGACGCGCTCGGGGTGGGAACTGGGAAACGGGTTATGCAGAATTCGATAGGCTATGTCGAATCCGCCGGTAACGCATCCGAATCCTACCGCCAAAATCAGGACCAAGTGGATGAAGTTTCGCGGTTTTCGCCGCATGTGCCGGAGTGCGGAGGTAGTGTCGTCGATCAGGCTGCGAATGGGCATGGAGTCATCCGATCTTCGTCAGAGCGTGGAGGGCTTCCGAGAGGCTGGCTGGGTCGATAGATCCTTCCCGGTCCCAAGCGATTTTCCCGTCCGAGTTGAGCAAGATCGTTTGCGGGGTCGAGTAAGGATTCAGCGCCTGCCCCAAATTTATATCCACAAACTGCAGTTGCGCGATTCCGCCCAGGTTGCCGTTGGGCTTCACTTGGCCCAGCTTCGCGGCGAGAGTCACGACTTTGCAGCCGTCTTTTTGCGCCTCCGCCACCAACCGTTTGTACTCCGGCTGATCGAGATGGCAATAAGGGCAGGCATCCGAAGTTAGACGGAGAAGAAAGCAATGCGCCGCGCTGGCGGGCAGGAAGCTCGAATCCAGCAAGTATCCGGAGGGTACGGGGAAATGGATGCTCCGGTTGTAGATGCGCGAGTCGTGCTGAATCTTGAAGAAGAAGGCCATCTCGAATGCATTGACAACCATTAGCACAACGATTGCCGACTCCAATACGACTTTCCACCTGAAATGCATAGCTTATTTCACCTGTTGCAATATCAACGCTGTTTCGGCTTCGGGAGTCTTTGCTTGTGCCAGCTCTGCCAGGAGGGCTCCGCGGCGATCGTACAAAAGGGCTTCTCGACGAAGATCGGCCTTGGCGACCGCATGCATCTGGTATGGGTCGAGGTAGCCGACAATCCGGAAATGGGCGGAGGATGCGAACGGGTTGCAGTTGGCGCCGTCATCGCATATGCCCCAGAACCGTACCGGCCTGATGGATGCGGACTCTAAGTGGGGCTTTGCGTCCGCAACCTTGTTCCAAAACTGAACCTCGTTTGCGGCATCTTGGCGGTGAAGCACAAACAAGACCAGGTACCCAGGGAGTTCGCGGCTCTCGATGCCGCTTAACCCGGATTGCAACAGGGCGCCTGCGGAGTCGACCCCGTTCAGGCTGCCGTCGCGAGGAACGGCCAAGTCGCTTCCTTGCTTCTCACGATACTCGCGGATTTGCGCCTGGATAAGGAGCGCGTACCGGACGCCGCTTACGAGCAGTGCGCAAACGATTAGCGCGGTAACGATGAGCTTCAATATGTCTCCCGGTTCGCTTTGGGATGTAGGCGGGCGTTCGGAGAAGCTACGACGTTTTTCCCAAACTCTGAGAGATTGCCCGCAAAAGAGACGGAGAAGAGTCGATTCACTGTGCGCAACAACCTCTGTCGTCGTTCCCTTAGTTGCCTGGATTTACAGGTTTGATGACTGAGCCGCAAGCGGTCTGATTCTGGGAATTGCCGCCACTTGCGCACTGGCAGTTGCCGGAGTTCAAGTTCGTGCCGCAACTTCCCGATGCGGTTGCGCCGCCTTGATAGTAGACAGTGCACGCACCATTGCCGCATTGTTGAGCGGCGCTCGGGCGCACCGTACCGGCGAAAGAAACAACTGCAAAAAACAGCGTTGCAGCGGCGGCCGTAAGAAGACCCTTGGATACTTCCGTTTTTCTCATTGCGAAATCCTCTCAAAAATGGTGGCATCCATTGCAAAGTTGCTTTATGCGTGAGGTACGGTATCCCCAATGGAGGTGCGCCGATGTTTGGCGGCGTCGGGTAAATTTGGGGACGATCGCTCCGTTAAAGAGCAGGCTTGGGAGTGGCACCGCCGCACGCCGCCTGCGCCTGACTTGCCCCGGGGATACTGCAGCTGCACGGGCTAGTGTTAGAACAGGATCCACTTTGCTCTTGTCCGTCGTTGCCGTAAAAGCTACAGCCGCCTGTGCTGCACTGGGATGCTGCTGCGGCGTGAGCGGGAATCAGGAGCGGACCAGCCGCAAGAGCGGCTATCGCTAACATGGAGGAAACAATGAGGAACTTGTGATCGTCAAGTGACTTCATATCGACAGATTATGCTTCCGGTAAGATCGGGCTTCTTTTTTTTACACCCAGGGTTGATTCGCGTCAAGAGCCAACTTCGCGCAACAGACAATTCGTCGCAAGCACTGACCCCGTCGGGGATGGACTTGGGAATAGGGGGACGGGAATAGGGGGACATGATACCTATTCACAGCAATTCTAACTGCTCAGCGGCGATCTGGGTTTCCGGTTTGCGGCCGGGGGCGCGGCGGGCGATCTTCCGTCCGAGCAGGTTCTCAA
>Ga0209208_10010234_pt1 | contig 12205 bp, 11 predicted proteins | sample S1TSphfallax_3_FD_187694 | JGI IMG/M metagenome (GOLD analysis project Ga0209208, IMG submission 187694) | Host-associated microbial communities from peat moss isolated from Minnesota, USA - S1T2_Fd - Sphagnum fallax MG (SPAdes) (version 2) | ecosystem: Host-associated > Plants > Peat moss >...
TAAAAATATTTTACTTCCATATCCAATTTATAGCCAAACTTGGCTAAACTACATCATGGATGCTCACCGCTTAGTGGCATCACTAAAATGGGAAAAGAAAACCCTGGACCGTGTACAATTATTTTATTTGATTGAATTTCTTTTTATGTGTTATTTCTCAACTTCACCAGCTTTCTGGCTGTTAATGGTGATGGGATTATTTTTTTGATTTTTTTTTTCAATTTCAATTTTGTGATGTAGCTGAAGTAGTGATTATCCGTAAGATGATTTAGCCAGATCTGGCTACATATGAAATTAGAAAAAAAAACCTGAATCCTTCTATATTCTTGGCTATCTGCTGGAACTTATCGTAACAATTTGGCAATTTGGAATTTGTTTTCCTTTCGAAATCTGGCGAATTTGAGTCATTCTTTCTGCGAAGAAAATCCTTTGCATAGGTGGAAATCATATTTTTCAAGTTGAAATTTGTCTAAATTCCACCCCAAAAAAAAAAAATTACTGAAATTTGGTGATGATTTAATTTTTGGTGATATTTTTTTGGGTGGAGAAAACCCCATTAATAAAAATAAATTGGGTTAAACAAACAAATCATGATGGGCCATCAGATTTGAAACGGAAGAAACTTCAATACCTTCAAAGCCTTTAATGAGTTGGGTTTGTAAAGGCCCAATTACACAATGGAATGGTTGAGTTTGTTTCAGCACCATATTCAATGAATGGTACATATTTTCAATAACTTAAGGTAAACCATAGTCATGATATCTCACCTTATTTCAATTTGAAAAAAAACAATAAAACCTCTATTATTGACGGCATGCTTTATTGCTCTTAAATTAATGCCTAAGTAAACAGCCATAATTATGGAGTAGTTTTTTATGCATTAGACTCCTAATTGCTAGTGTTCTCCTAAACATCCCTCCCCTTCCCTAAACCCTAAACCCTAAAACCAACTAACCATAATTTGGTGTGAAATTTTGGACATTTTCCATTACAAATTCACTGATTTTTTTGGGATTTTTATTTCAAAATTCCAATTTAAAAATAAAATAAAAATCACCAGGTTTCTAGTATGTTTAGGGTTTGTTTAGGTATATGTTTTGCTGCATACTTGGGAAAAAAACCCTTAAAAAAAATTTAAAAAAAAAAAAAAAAAAACTTTGCCCCCAAAAATAGAAAACCTGAAAGAGAAAAAAGAGGTCATATGTAAACTAACTAACTACTCAGACGGTCCGTTACACAGTGGGAAGTTGGAGAATCCTGGGAGTTTGACCAGAACCTAGGAACAAAGCTTTTAACCATTGGATAAAGAGAACTGTTGGGGGGTGAGGGAAGGCGTCTAAGGAACGAGAAACGGCGCTGTCGATCGAGATGGAGAAATCTTCTTCGCATTTCGTCAATTCCGTGCGGATTTTGCTCCTAATTCTTCGCTTTCAAACTAAATCGTGTTCTCTTCAATGGGTTACTTCGCATTCTCGTCATCCCTGCTTTTTCCGATACTGTCTTCGGCTCAGAATTGAACGAGGAAGGAAAAAAAAAAACGAAGCCTCCAAAGGTCATCAAAAGTCTTCAACGGTCTGCAATTCTTTCTGTGCATTACTTCTTCGTGAATTTTGAGATGTGGCTTTGGAGCTGCTAGTAGTAGTGTGGTCGATCGAACACTCTGTGATTTGCTTGTTTGTTCTTGTTGCAGCTGAAAACAATACAATACAAGATCAATCCGGAATGCCAGATTAATTCTGCTTGATTCTGTTGGCACTTGTGGATCGCAGCTGCTCAGTTGGGTCTTCACACACGTAGTCGGTTCGGAACTAGATCCCTTGCTTTCTTCTTCAAACTGAGTCCACCTACAGTAGGGACTTTTGAGGCAGATTTCTCCAGATCAAGTGGAATGTCTCGACTCTATGATGGGAATTCGCAAATGTAGGTCTCAATTCCATCAGTTTTCACAAGAGAAAAAAATTGGATCAGAAGGAATATCGGATTCTGGGTTCACCTCATTTCCAGCTGGTGTGGAGAAAATCCTGCTAAGTTCTGAACCTGGAAAAAACCGATCAGTAGTAGTTGCTGCTTGAACTACAGTGAAATCCAGAAAGCAGGGGAGACTGGGGGTTAGATGAGGAAGCAGAAGCATGAGGGTCCAACAGGGGCAACTGTGTCAGGTACACCTGTACATGAAGGCCCAGTATTAGGTAGCCCAGTGAATGGAAGCCCTGCTGCTACAAAACCCTATGTGGGACCTCCAGCATATGCACCTGGCAGGGAGCTTCTTCTATTTGCCCCTCCATGTGACAACAACTCAGCAGCACATCCTCCGGCACGTGCATCTGCAGCATCATCTTCTCCAGCACTTGTTGATCAGGAAGCAGGGCATCCAGCACAAAAATCCCGAATCAAACAGAACCGCAAATGCCGGGACATTGTCTTTCTCCTTCTGTTTCTGGTTTTCGGAATTGGCTTCATTATTGAGAGCAGCTTTGGATTGAACAAGGGAGACCCCAGCAGGTAAGTTTAACTTCCCCTGGGTTTTCTAAGCTCTATAGCTTCTTAAGTTCAACCTATTCCTTCACCAAATTCAGGCCCAAATCTTCTTCATGATGATGATGCTTCCACACTGTTAAAGGCTAAGGATTTTTCTACGTTGCTGTAATGGGTTTAAGGACTTGTGTGAGTTTGTGGTGAGGAGGTGATTGCTAAAAATCAAATGTGCGAATTGTGTGATGGCAGACTTATGTATGGATTTGACTACTTAGGTAACACGTGTGGTAACAAAAAGGGGTCAGTGAATCTAGAATCCTACAATGTGCGGTACTGGCAAAATCCAAATCAAGTATACAGGAGTGGTGTGCTGTCTGATCCATTCAACCTTGCAGACGCCCGCAGTATCTGTCTTCAGGATTGCCCAACTCCAAGCACCACTAATTACTTGACTTGGGTCTGTGACTATCCTCAAGGTCCAATCAATCTGACCATGGATGATTGGGCTGGTCGCAACTATGACTATTATGATCTTTTATCTCCTGCTCAAAAAAGTTCCTCCATAAACCTCACAGGTCCTTGCTACCCAGTTCTTTTCCAGAGCACAAACTGTAAGACATCTCTGACTTCAATTTGCTTTTCCCTTAATTTCCCTTGTTTTTTAAGAGATGGCATTGTCATGTTCCAGTATTTTCTCCAAATGGCATAAGAAACAATGTGATTAGATTAGATATCAGGCTAAATGATCAAGAATGGGATAGTAATGACCTAAGTTTCATATAATTATTCTATGTTTTCTGTATTGCAATGTGTGCCTTGTCTACCACTTGATTGGACCCATGATATTGATGATCAATTGCATTTTGCCAGAAGTAACTCTCTTAGAATTTAGGGTTAACTGGGGTGCTTGTTGATGCTTGGGAACCAGTCTTCTGGAGTTGTGAGCTACAAGCATCTCCAGTAAATGAGACACTAAAGCTTTGGACTGATATGGGTGGAGGGAGCATCAATTCAGGCGATGTGATTGTCCAAGCAGTCCACAATGCACTGTCTGAGCCCACAGCAGTTATTAAGGTCTGATCTGGCCTCCTGTTTGCACCTCCCACAGTTTTTGTACTACATGGTCAAGCTTTGAGTCGTCTGAAATATGGTCATGTTTTGTCATTCTAGGAGCCAGCATACATGTTTTTGACAATAGTTTGTGCAAAATACAGAGGTACATAGCAGACTTGGGAAGAGCATGGCCTGTTTTGGTGGTATGTGGGGGCATAGTGCCCCTTCTACTGTCAATTACATGGCTCATTCTAGTGCGCTACTTTGTGGGTGTAATTACATGGCTTACTATTATCCTCCTCAATGTGGTTGCTCTTTTTGTCACCCTCTTCTTCTACATCAAGGGTATGTATGACTTAAACCATAATAAGATTTCCTACGCCCTTTTGGTATTGAGTTGAACACACAGGTCTATATCACAATTTTATCATAAGCAACTTCTGATCACATAGACTGGCACACAGATCTAATGGGTTAATGGGATTTTGTATGAGCAGCTGGATGGATTGGTACAGATGCAATTACAGCTGTGATTGGGTCTGGTACCAGCAAGGCCTTTTCAGCTTCTACAAGTGTGAGTACTTGTACTTTGCAGATGATCTCAAATTTTGATGTTGGTAGTCCCTCTGAAGATGCCTCCTAAGCTAGTCCTTGTGTGTACTTTGCCCCACTCTTTTTGTACATATTTGGTTGTGACTAGCAGATCTGTTATACTTCTGGATGCTTGTGCAATTATTTACAGTATAACAGCAATGGGTCTCTGGGTCTCTTCTGATTATGTTTATTATTTTCTCTGCACAAGTGAGCATGATTGCCTATGGAAGGGCTGCTCTTTTATCCAGTACATTGCAAGCTTTCAAGATTCCAAATGGCATGAGATTTACATTGATTTTAATTTCAGAGTTTTGGGTCTACAGGAACAAAACCATCTGAAGATTGTGGCAGTTATTATGACAATGGTGCTGCTTGTGGTGCTGCTTATCACTCTCATTTTACTCAAGCGGGTCATAATTGCTGTAGCAGTCATTAAGGTACAGATATTGTAAACTAGCTGTTGATGTAATGAGGGAATACTTAGAGCTGGTGATTTTACTTGTTGTTGTGATGGGTTGGGAGTTAGCACTCTTTGTCTTGATGAACTAACTATATATACCCTTTGTGAAGACTTCTTTGGAGCTCAAATAGAGAACCCTTCAACTCTTTGTTTCAAATTAGATCACATCATTCCTGATTGCTATTTCATGTTACGGTCGCCAGGACTATTGAATTCCTATCATGGTGCTAAGAAGTAAAGTGAAGGGTTTGATTATTATGAGATGGGGTGGGGGGTGGGGGGGATTTTCTGAATGGGTCAGGTTGCGGCAAAAGCAATTGGAGCAATTCCAAGTCTTGTCATATACCCAATTGTTCCATTTCTTATTTTGGTTGTGTTTCTTATATACTGGGTGACTGCACTGCTCTACCTTACAAGTGCAGGGTCAGTTACACAGAACATTTGCAATAATAGCTGTGCTGCATATGATCTCACATCACTGTCCATCAGTGACAACAATTGCTGTGGCTATTCCTTGCACCATTGTAAAAACATTGCTTGGGCTATTATATACCATGTTTTTGGTATGTTCTGGATCACGCAGTTCATAAATGCTTGCTGTCTCACCACCATTGCTGGTGCCATTGCTGCCTACTACTGGGCCCGAGGCAAAACTTCTGTAAGCTTTTGTACCACCCTTTAAGTCAAATTACCCACCCTTTGCTGTGCCACTGGGCACTGGCATTGTGTCTTTATGGTGGAAGGTTCTCTGGGATGTGGGAAAACTGGACTAAAGGATGATGGCTAGGGATATGGTGTTTGCAGCAGTTGGGGTGGGCACCTGTGCTATCATCAGCAAAGAGGGTTGTGCAGTACAGTCTTGGGTCAATGGCATTGGGCTCATTGCTGGTTGCCATCATTGAGATGATCCGCTTCATAATCGAGTTTATCCGAAAGAGGCTGAAACTGTTGGAATTGGCACCTGGTGGCTGCTGTCTATCCCTTCTCTTTTGCTGTGCTCAGTGCTGCTTGGGTTGCATTGAGTGGATTGTCAAATTTATCAACAAAAATGCATATATTGTGGTACTTTTCTCTACTCACCCTGCATATTCTGATTTGTAGAAGATGTGAGTTTTGGAGAGACAGATGTTAAATTATCCATCAGCTTGCCCTGTTTTTTAAAGCTGGAGCTCATGCATAAATTTTCCATGCAGATTGCCACCTCAGGAAAGGGATTTTGCAGAGCAGCAGGGAAAGCGTCAGCATTGATAGTGAGCAACATACTGAAGGTTGCAGCTGTGAACATCCTTGGTGACCTGATACTATTTCTGGGCAAAGTTTGTGTCAGCTTGGTGTGTGCATTATTCGCCTTCCTCATGCTTGAAACCCATAAGTACAAGTCTGGCAACAGCCAAGTCTCATCACCGCTTTTTCCTGTCCTGGTCAGTAACTACCCAATCCCCCACCCACTAATGCATACAACTCTGAACCCAGTTTGGCCATTATGAAGGTGACCTGATTCTTTTACAAGGTGCAGACTGGAAAGAAAACTGACAGCTTTGGAGCTTGGACTTGGGTGTGCATGTGTAGTTTTGCTGGGGAGTAGGCTACATCACTGCTGGCCATTTCTTTGCAGTTGTGGAGATGGCAATTGACACAATTCTGTTATCCTTCTGCATAGATGCAGATGAGCACAATGGCACTGCCATGTTTGCATCTCCTTTGCTCATAGATACTTTGAGATCCCATGCCGGATGCCAAGAGGCAGCTCAGGCAGAGCATGCTTTGCGTAAACAGAAAAAGGCTGCTCGGGGGAAATAACTGTGTTAGTTCTGCATCCCATGTGTGTCACAAGCTCTAGCTAAATTGATAGGAGTTTTTGGGTCCATTGTGTACCGGTCTGTTGTAAGTAAAGTAGATATGATATTGAAATTTTGTGCTTTAGCATAAGTCATCAGAGGATACATAAGAAGAAGCATCAGAGAAAAACCTGGAAAGCTTCCTCTTCAGAAATTAAACACATGATCAATGCAAAACTGAGTCATGATAACACCCAACAGGCATAGCTAATGAAAAAAGTAGTCACTATCATTATTTCAGCTGAAAAAAGCGTTGAAGATTACAGAATCAACTTCCCATTTGATTTCATTTTTAAGCTACAAATTAGAGAGGATAAGAGCCTGGATCCCCTAAACAGCTTAGTCTGTCTTCCAAGCATAACTTCTTGAGTGTTGTACAAAGGCTTACAAGAAGAAATATACCAAAAAGAAGTATCAGCAGTTACTGATACTGAATATACACAAGTTGATGTAAATGGGAAAAAAGTGCAATACGAAAGTTAACAAATCTTGTAGTGTTGTTCATCATGTGAGAATTCTTCTAAGAGAAATTGCAGTGGGAACATGGATTCTTTGCCCTGTTGAGAATGTGGTTGGCCATAAATAGTGAAAGCTAAAACCATTTCCTTTGCTAGTAGTAAAGAGGTATACCACATGAAATAACTTGTTCTCATAGTATTTAGACCTGATCTAAAGTTCTGCTTGTTTAGTGGTTGGTTTGGACAACACTTGAGAAACTCATGGCTGATCCACAATACAAACCCTGAAATAGTATGAACATGAATCTGAAATACCTGCAAACACTGCTTGTCCTTGGAATTTCCATAATTGTATAATATAGTACAGCCCCATGTGCTCAGGCTCTGCTTATGGCAGCTTATACATAAAATCTGAGTTTGAGCATGACCTGCACAGCCACCTGCTTGGCTTCTACAATTGCCTTGGAGAGCATCCTGCAAAATCCAGTTGCCAAGCTACCAGTCATCACCCTTCATCTCTAACAAGATCCACCCACACAATGTAGGGCAATTTTGTGAAAGTCCTTTATTTCCTTGGAGAAGAACAGGTGCCTTAATCAAAAGGATTGAGACAACATTTGACAAGCCTGATTCCCTGGGAGTAGTACAAGTGCATTAACAGAAAAAGTGATGGTACAGTGTCTATTACATGCAGAAAGATCAGCACTAGATTTTTAAAGAAAATGAGGGAGTGTATAATAGCTTAGAGAATGGCAATATTAAGCCTGAAAGATGCAAAATGTAGAAAAGTATACAAGCAATACACAAACTATCAAAGACAGTGATGACAAGGCTGATGCAGGTGGACTCCATGTTAAGATTGGCTGTAATTGAATAAATTATGGAAGGAGAAGTAGAAAGGAACTCAAATTTTCTGGGTGATCCACAATTCCTAATGCCGAATTGCTGGATGACCAACAATTCCTAGTGAAGTTGTGACAAAAATCAGTCCTTCTCTACAACATAAAAGGGAAAAGAATGTACAAGCTAATTAACAAGAGAGTACACATACTTGTGGGAAGAACTGGCTTGAGAACAGGTTTGATCCTCAGTAATTGCACTGTATGGAGCACCTCTTCATTACCAGTTGCCAGGAACATCTGCAGCACGGGCTCAGTCAGCTTCCCTGCAGCCAAAGTCCTCTGCACCAACCCAATTACCACAGATTCCCATCAAAGCAATTTCCACATGTATTAGGTATGCAATAGAACGAAATGCAATGTCTGCCACCAGAGACTTCCTGTGCATACACTTTCTTGCAAGGTTTTCTGCTCTAAAGAAACAAGCCTAGATCACACAACAAAAATTACAATTGTCGTTCCACGAATTTTTTTTCCCGCATATATTTGCAAGACACCTATGCTGTTCTTGCTTACAAACTCTGGAACCTGCAAAAAATCCACTCACAAAAACAAAAAGTGGCAACAAGACTCACCAGAAAAAGATCCTTAACTATGTAATCCGGAATACAAGAGAGGTTGGACAAGCGCTGGATGTTGGAAACCGCAGTATTGATGCTCAAATGAAGCAGAGACGGCGGCCTGTGCGCCGACCCATTTGACATAAGCCCCTCTTCTCCTTGCCACAAACCTCCCCACACCATATTATTCCCAAATTCCCCAATCCCTTCCCTCCCCTCCCCCTTCTTCTCTCTCTCTCTCTCTCTCTTTCTCTCTCTCTCTCTTCCAAAATCTACTTCACCAATTCCTCAAATTCCTGCTACCTACGCATTCCTAACCCCAAAAATCCATTCTCTCTTTCAAAATCTCCTTCACCACTTCATCAAATTCCAACTAGACCTAAGCATCCCTAACCCTAAATTCTCTTCTCCTTCACTACCAATCTACGACAACATAACTTCCCCTCAACACAAAATTCCTCAATTATGAAAACACATATGCACTTACAATCTAATCTCTCTTTGTCTTTTCTCATACAGCTCTCTTTTCAAGGAACCCACTATCATCATCATCATCATCACTCCGTCTGGGATGCTCAACTCCTTTCCTAACCCCGACAATGCATCCATGACAAAAAAAATTGTGAAAGAGGTACGACAAAGTGAATGGAAAATTCCTCCACTACTGCGAGTAGTACTGTACCGCATGCTTCTTCGGCGAAATGGGTTTTGGGAATTTCCGAGCCAACGGCGCCAGAGCTTCGAAGCGCGCGCCCCTGAGTCCCCTGCCAGACACGCCGTGACGCACACGCACCAAAGTCCCAAACTCCGTTGGAAACCTCCTGGAAGCATCGAGGTAGTTTCGTAATGTTTAGGGTTTAAACCTACGGTGCAGAACTCGCCGATTAAAAATAAATAATTTTTTAAAATCAATGTTGTAATGTTACTCCAGAGGCCAATCATCCATAATTGTATTTAACCGAATTTCGCCATATTCAAAATATGAAAGTCAGCAATTTTAAGCACCCCTTTCACATTGTAGGCAATTGTGATCATTTTTGGTAATTAATTTTATTTTTTTGAGGACATTAATTGATGAATATGTATATTTATGAAGTTATAAATAGTTGGAAGTATAGTTATAACATAGTTGAACAAAATTATTTTAATAGCAGTGCATTAATACTCATATTAGTTGTATTAATAAAAATCACAATTAAAAATTAGTTGCAAATGTATTTCATAATGGAGAGTGAACGTGTGACATGATCACATGTATGTACATTGTACATTACTTACAACATAGTTGTTGTTTTAATGACACATTTATAATAATTTTAAAATAATTGTCACATGTAATTACAATGTATATAAGTTATCATATAAAATATCTATTTTCAATTCACTTGCAACTATAATACAACTAATTGATTTTCTGACATGTTAACTAATTTATTAATACACCATATTTCTAAGGGGATAGTTGCACAATAGTATAATACTCAATAAATAGTTGCATAATAGTTGATATGAGTTGTTTTTTGAGTTTTAGTTACAAGGTAATGTGGTTTCAATGTACACAATTTCTCATAATGAAGATGAAGAATGCAAGGAAGGTGTGAAAGGTGAAGAAAGTGATGATGATGAGGAAGAAGAGGTGATAGAAAAACTAATAAGATCTCATAGTAAGAGAAAAAGATCCCTTCATAGTTCACAAGTTGCACCAAGGAAAGTGGGCAAGGCCAAGGGAAAGGCTTGAACGGTGGCCAAGTCAAAAGGTAAAAAGAAGTTGAAAGAGATGGGCAAGGCTAAGGATAAGCAAAAGGTCAAGGAAAAGGCTAACAAGAAGGCAATAGGGAAGAGGAAGATGGTGGGAGAGAGTTGCAAAGGTTGTAAAAAAAAAAGAATGAATGAACAATAAAAATGTAATTTGTCCCACATGCACCCATGTATTTTCATATCATGCATTTTGTGTTGAAATGAATGTCATTATGTGATCATTGTTATAACTTTGTTAAATGCTTAAATACTATTAGTTTCTATACTATGATGAACAAAGGTATTGTCAAATGAATATTGTGAATAACATAAATCAACATGTTATTGTAATCAATGAACACCAACATATGTATTGCATGTTTCCAGCATACCCCCATCATAAGTATTATAAGTTCTAAGAAGAATTAATTGACTCACAACATAAGTGTTGCATACTTATCATTATTTTGGAATGCGTATTGTGATTATGTTAAAAATCAACATGTTGGAATCATGGAACCCCAACATAAGTTTTGCACATTTCCCACATACCCCATCATAGGTATTACAAGTTATAATTAGAGTTAATTGAATCACAATATAAGTATTACACAATTAACAATATTTTGGAATGAATATTGTGATTATCTTGAATCAACATGTTCCAATCATGGAATCGTAATATAGGTATTGTTCATTTCCCACATACCCCCATCATAGGCATTACAAGTTATAACTAGAGTTATTTGAATAAAAAATAGTATTACACAATTAATAATATTTTGGAATGAATATTGTGATTATGTTGAATCAACATGTTACAATCATGGAACCACAACATAAGTATTGCACATTTCCCACATACCCCAATCATAAGTAATACAAGTTATAACAAGGGTAATTGCATCCCAACATGTGTATTGTGTAATTAGTGCTTCATTATGCTACACACTACCAATGATGATGATGTTTTTTAGTTAATTTCCAAAATTGAAAATTGTGTATGTTGATTCAATTGAAAATAGAGAACAATATTTAACAAGCATATATATTATATTAAATTAAAGTAGGATTACATATGTTTTGTAACATGTTTGAACATTGCACATCCCCCATCATAGGTATTTTTAGGGGTTACATGAATCCTAACATAAATATTGCAACTAATGAATCTATCAAATGGAATGATCAAAGCATTGCCCACCCAAATGACTTTGATATCATGGCTAGATAGCCAAGTAAACTTAATTACCTATTTGAACCCCATATAATTTAATCTCTTAAAGTCTTTGTGGCCTTCAAATTATTTTCTCCATGGTATTGTTAGATTTACAATCAAACTATCAATAATTAACCTAATTGTTAATTGTTCCTTTCCAAAATTTCACCAATTCATGCCATAAAATTCATTTGCTAGTTAATTAACTAACCAACATGGAAATCAATTAAAATTTAATTATTTAATATATAATATTATCGATAATTTCATGATTTTTTAAACCTATGATTTATTGACATGTGTCACTACCTAGGCTAGGTCAAAAGCCTAGCCTAAATAGGTAGGCCACATAATCAACCTAGGGACCTATTCTAAGAATTTGATAAGAAAATATTCAGTCAACATAACATTGTTGACCAAACATAACATTGTTGACCACACATAACACCACTCATGAAGTTTGATCCCTTGACCTTTGGAATGGAAATAGATACTTTTACGATCAAGTCACCCCACTTGTTGTGATAATAAGTTACATTACATTTTATTTATGAAATACTTCATTTTAAACATTACAAAAACATGAAATTTGAAAATTCATATGTTATTGAGATTTTGTTAAAATGAATTGATTCAAGTTTACTTTTTAAAAAATTGAAATAATGTACATAATTACATTTATTTGCTTTTGAAAGTTTAAATCATTTGACGAAAAAAAAGTTGAATATCATTATTCAATGACATTTCAATGACCATTCTTTTGAATTTTTTTTTTAATAAATGGATTTTTTTTGTTGATATAATAATACTACCTATGTTAAGTTATTTTCAATTATTATATGATTATTTTTCATTAATTTAAATTATTTCCCCCTACATTATTTACTGTTATTTATGGCTATTTTATGTTAT
>Ga0209208_10010235_pt1 | contig 12204 bp, 11 predicted proteins | sample S1TSphfallax_3_FD_187694 | JGI IMG/M metagenome (GOLD analysis project Ga0209208, IMG submission 187694) | Host-associated microbial communities from peat moss isolated from Minnesota, USA - S1T2_Fd - Sphagnum fallax MG (SPAdes) (version 2) | ecosystem: Host-associated > Plants > Peat moss >...
TTATGCAGAGTCTAGAGTCTATATTTAGGTTTTGTAGGTTAGGATTCATAGCCCTTGGATTCCATAGCTACTTAAAACCCCAAACTGTGGTGGCTAGGGCATTCAAGGGCTTTTCTTTGTTGCTTTTCTCAACAACATTTTAACGCCTTTCTCTGGCAAATGAATTCATTACCTCCATGAGAATGAAACAAGCTGAGCATTGTACTCTTTAGCATTTGAGGTTTTGAGGTTTTTCTCCTTGCCTCCATTGCTCTTTGAGTTTAAGGTTCGGAGCAATGATGGCAAATCATGTATTTTGAATCAAGTCCAAATCCAAGTTTAAGAATTAGTGGGTCTAACCTGGACCCTTGGACATAGATGCTTCCATGACTTTGGAACCGACAAGTCTACATGAACTTGGACCCAACTAAGGATCGAAATTGATAGGTCTACATGGGACTAGAACTGACCTGGTCCGATAAGTCTTAAACCATGTTTCGTGGGGTTCAGTTCTTAGGTCTATGGTCCAGGTACGTCAAAAAGAGGAAGGCTAAATAAAATTCTGCCAAGTTTGAATTCACAGTCACTTTGATAATCAACGGCAATCCCAACCATTTCACCATCATTTTATTTTGATAAACAAGTTGTGTTCCATATGTACTTACTCATGAATTTCAAAATTTTGGAACATTCAAAATGGGATTGTGAAATCCATTTTGTTTCAATATATATATAATGATTGGGTTATTTTATTTTACTTTTTAAAATCAGTTGTTATTATGTTGTTAAAAATGTAGATTTTTAGGTAGGGTTTAGATAGGGTTTGAGGTTTAGGTTTTAAAACCTTAAAACCTGAAATCAATAGGTCTCATAAAGCCTAGAACTCTGAAATTGGGAAACTAGTCCAGTCTATAAAACTTCACCTGAACATGAAATCGTTTTAGGTTTTACTTTTTGAATTTTTTATTTAAAATCGGAACCAATGAATGGGTCATGCATTTCAAAAATAAATCTAGAACTGGACCCAAGAGTTCTTCCAAAAACTAGTCATTTTGTATGATTGGTAATAGCTCCCAACAAGGGGCCTAGTAGTTACCTCAATGGCATTTGTAAAAATTGGGTATGTAAGGAAAAATGAATGGAGTACAAATGTATTACAACTATTCAAAAAGAAAATTAGAAAGAAATGCTTAAAAAGGGAACACAAATGGTGGTTTACATATGGTGATTTTTCTTTTAGGAGAAATACCACCTAGTATGTAGTAATACTAGTTTGAACCCCGTGCCTAATGCACAGGTGTGTTATTTCAACAATGTTTGGTTCATGTTTTAGTTGTTTTAAAAAACTTTTATCTTTTCTAATTTTTAATTTTATGTGTTTTCTGTCTTTATTATTATTTTGTATAATAAAAACAAGTAGGGTTTTTCTTCATTATTATAAGTTTTTTTCTTTTCTTATTTCTACTCTTTATTTGGTTTCTTCTTTTTTGTAATTTTTTTTCTTTTAAAATTATTTTACTATATTTCCCTTTCCTTGTTTCATTTGTTTCCATTCCCTTTTTATAGTTTTTTTGTTTTTAATTTTTTTTTTGTTTATGTTTGTTTCATGTTTTATTTTTTCTATTCTTATTTTGTCTATCTTCATTTTATTTTCTATTTTTATGCGTTGTTTATTTATTTTTTTTATTTTCTTTTTCAAAAAAAATCTAGTTTTTCTAATATGTTTTATAATAATAATAATTTTAAAAATACATATGTAAAAAAAAATTATATATATTTTTTATTAGATGCAGGTTTGAAGTTTGGAAAAAGAAAACAAACCTCGTTTTTTTTTCAAGTATGGTTTTTTTTCTCTTTCTTTTTCTCTCTATTTTGTTTCTTATTTGTTGTCATCTATTTTTTAATTTTCTTTTAAGATTATTTTACTGTATTTCCCTTTCTTGTTTCATATTTAAATATATTTATTTTATATGTTTTCATTTTTTTCTATTTTTAAGTGTTTAAAAAAAAATTCTAATTGTTAAAGTGTTTTTCTGTTTTTATTTTTTTTCTAGTTTTCTCCCTTTTTAAAATATATATTTGTTCTTTTTTTTTCTTTTTTGTTACAACTTTGTTTCATTTTATTTATTTATTAATAACTTTTCCTCTTCTTTTTTAATTTGAAATTTCTTATGTTGTTTTAAAAAGATTTCTTCTCTTTTTTTCAATTTTTTTTCAACAATTTTTAGTTTTTTAAAATTAGTTTTTAGCTTTTGGCTAATAGTAAAACTACAAGAGTTTTTCAACCTTCACATTATAAAGGATTATTATATGATGCCATCCATGGATGGATGATGGGACGAATGGATAGAAAGTTTGAACCTCGTGCCTAATGCATAGGTGTGTGTGTATTTGACAATACATATTACAAAATTATAATTATAATCTACATTTCCAAAACCTCAATATATAACACATTCCGCATGTATTCATCGGGACCCTAGGCGCTAAAAATCTTGATGTTTGCACTACTTATGACCTGTGAAATAGCAACATAAAACTGACCATGGTAAAAGACCAGAGATGGCAAATATATCCCAATGTTGTTCAATGTCTAACCTTGACTCTTGTTGATTGTCATCGCAAATGCCACTTAAATAGGAAATTGACGACGATGCAAAACAAATGGCCAATTAGTCTCAGGGGGACATGATGATGTAGGGTATGAACACACGTTTGCCAACATTGTTCCTTATGATGATTTTTGCTTCAATGACACGTTGACCCAATCTCTTGACAATCAACTTCGTACCATTACACAATCCTATTGATTAATTGAAATTGCACAACAAAAGGATTGGCACACCCACTTTGAGTTCCAGCTTATGATTTGCAATATCGCTGAATTGCAAAGTGTTCAGAAATTCCACCGGATACAATGAATCCATTGAAACTTTTGCAACAACACTTGCACCTTCTTCTGTCAGAGCCAAAGAATCTGTGCTTAAGTACGTGTGTAATTCTTCAGATAGCGATTTAAGAATTGCATTGTTAACTTCATCAATGTTAGTATTTTTGGGGCTAGAATGTTATGTTGCATAAGATACATGGCATCTCCAAAGTGGCATTGGTGATCTAGATAGATGGTTTGGATTAATCATCTTAACTTGCAATCTTCTACTTGTAGCTTCATATGGGATAAAATCTTGATCTAATTTAAATCAACACCTTTTTCTTCTGCAATGGTAATAAGGTTGCCATCTCTAACATTCAACACCCATTTGGCAAACTTTCTTTGCTCTTCAAAATTGGCTACTATGACTCGCATGTTGATATGAAAATGAAGAATCATAACATGCTACCAAAGATGCAATCGAGGCAACAAAACATTGACAATGTCTTTTCATCTTCCCTTGGGAATAAAAATAGGCAAGATCTGTGGAAAATCCCCACCAAGGACCACTGTTTTCCCACCAAAGATCTTCTCAATTGTCTATGCATCATCCAATTGCATCAAAGTATGTAAGGTCCAATCAACAGCTTGGAAAGTTCAACGATGCTCATTGATGCTTCATCCCAAATGATCATATCAGCTTTACACACCAACTTGACCACTTTCATTTGTTGTGTGATGTTACAAGTCAACTCATCCTACAGATCAATTGGAATCTTGAATCTTGAATGGGTAGTTCTACCGCCCAGAAGTAGCAATGATGTAATTCCTAATGAGGCAACTACAAGCACAATTTTGCCTTGCTCTTATAAACGAGACAGAAGTGTTGTCTAAACAATTTTTTTGCCGATTCCACCACTACCATACACAAAGAATAGTTTGCCCTCTTTGTTTGTCACGATATTCAAAATAGTTTCGTATGTGTTGCACTGATCATCATTGAGCCTATCTTCTACATTATTTACATATATAGTCAATGAATGCTAATCATAAGCCAGCTCTTCTTGGACCAATTGGTTTCCTCCATGAACAAGAGGGACGTAATTAGACTTGGGAAGCGTTGGAAAATCTTCCAAATGGTGTCCGTTGCAGATGAGAACCTAATCAATCTCATACGATGCACAATCCTTCAATGCATCCTTAAAAAGGGTAACGGCTAGATCATCACGCTCATGGCATGTCATCGTTCAAAGATTCCCAATGTGCATCCCATAGATGTATGGGATTTGTCACCTCACAAAACATCAACATGGAGGCAAACATGTCACGCAGCTATCATCTTGAGGCCCAAAGACTGGCTTCTTCCACTAGTAGAAATCAATTAAAATGTAACCCCTCCATTCACGACTACATGCGACTTATAATCATTTGCGACTGGATTTGGGAATATTTGCAACTACAAAACCAAATTTCAACTATTTTGGTCATTTTCACAACTATGATGCAACTATTAAAATTTTCATCCTATTGGTTGGATCAATTTTACATTCATTTTCATCCATTAATAGGTTGATATGTCCCATTACTCACAGTAGTCACCAAATTAGTTGCATCCTAAAGGTATTCTACAATGACATACGGGTGTATTTTAATGTATGTACTAAAATTATATGTATATGCATACATATATATATTGTTCATATAATGAATCTCAAAATTAATATTTGAACTTTGAATTTTTTATTCAAATCTGAAAATTGATATTTCAATTATGAAAATTACTATTTTAATTTTTTTTAAATATTAGAAATTGAAACTTGATATTTAAATCTGAAAATTATTATTTCAATTGTTTAAAAGATTATTTGAATTTCAAATTTTTGATATGAATATGATATTTTCAATTTAAACTCAAAAAGGCTTCTTTGATCTAAAAATTGATATTTGAATTATAAATTCATGTTTTCGAATCCAAAAATTAGTATTTCAATTCAGAAAGTTATTAATTGATTATAAAAATGGACATTTTAATTTTGAATATTTTTATAGGAATATGGAAATTTATATTTCAATTTCGAAAAAATTTCATTTAACTTTCAATAATCATTTGATTTGAACCTGAAATTTCAATTCCAAATTATTATTTGGGATTTTCAAAATTAATACTTCTAGTTTGAAAATTATTAATTGAATCAAAAAATGGACATTTCAATTTGAATATTGTTATTTGAATCTGAAAATTTACATTTCAATTCTGGAAATTGTTATTTAAATTGTTATTTGTTAATATATGAAAATTATATATTAATAATTTTTAGCTAGCTAATTAATTAAGTAATATTTAATAATAACTAATAATATAATTAATTCAATAGTCATAATATATTAATGATTATTAATATAAATAATTAGTTAGTTGGATAATTTATGAAATTAATTAGTTAATTTCTAATTTATTTTTAATTAATTAATTAACTAACTTATTAATTTATTTCTTTTTATTTTATTCATTAAATAATTAGTAATTTTATTAGTTAATTAATGAGCTAGTAAGTTGTCACTTACCTATTTAATTATATACTTTTCAAGATGAGAATGAAAGGTAAAACATATTGGATAAGCTTTTTGGTTACAAGTATTTGCAACTAAAAATGTTTAGTCGCAAATGACTTGCAACTAAAAAGTTTATCCCATATGTTTTGGCTTTCATTCTCATCTTAAAAAGTATATAAACAAGGTGTTTTGTCTTTATATTTTCATATTTAAAAGCATGCACATATGGGATGAGCCATTGAAAACCACTTAACCCAAAATAAAATAAAAATATTCATGTGTTTACACCTAACTACATACTTCCCTAACTTACTTACCTACTTTCCTGTTTACCTACCTACTTAAATAGATGTTTGGCCTAGGTAGGTAAATAGGTTTTATCTAGATAGGTGTTTAGCCTAGAAGGGTAAGTAGGTATATAGGTACCTAGGTACCTAGTTCAACCTACATACCTAAATATTGATTTAAATTGAATTTGGACAAATTCAATTAATATGCCACATGGCAAATTTCTATTGGACCACGTGTCACAATCTAAACCATCCAAATACATAAATTAAACATTTTGGATTACTTCAAAATAAGAAAGATGTATTTTTAATTATTAAGAGTTGGGACACATGGCAACACATAATTTGTTCCCTTGTTCACCCAAAAAGTCACATCCTAGTTGTAAGTGACAATATGTATATGACAAGTCAAAGGATGAAGGCGTATTTTGTTGACTTTTTCTTTCATCCAAAATTTGTTGTCGTTTGCGATTAGTGTCGTTTGCGACTTGTCCAACACGACTATTAAGATTTTAGTTGCAAATGTTGCTTGTAACTGAAAATTAGTCGCATGGACCAGTTGTGAAATGACCATTTTCTACTAGTGTTCCAAGGCTTAATGCCATTCATTATTGTCTACAAGTAAACCCATTGCAATGCATGCATCTTTGAATGTGTCATGTTTTGTGCCATCCATTGTCTTCAAATGCTCATAGGATGTGGCACCTTTGATGTAGTTTAACAGCTTCGGCATATAATAACATTCACCCAATGTCGAATGTGCACCATACATGCGACCAATGGCAAAGCCTCTTTTGTGCATTGTCCATCACTTCAACTTCCGATTCCACACCTATTACTAAAGGAATTGACCAAACGTAAAGCTTCATGTAGCTCCTGATTCTTGGTTTGTTTTGAACCATTCTGTCAACATTGTTTTGGAAATGGTTGATCGTGCTGCCATTTCTTACATATCATCATCATTGTCGAACAACACCATTTGTTGATTAGGCAAATGGTATTGTAGACGTTAAATGGTAGGAAATCGCTCATGCATATCAAACTTGAAGATGCACCACGCTATTTCCGATGCAAATACATAGTGACAATCGAGATATTTTTTAATTTCATTAGCTTCGACCACATTCCTTTCAGTGGCACTATTGCTTTGGCATGAGATTTTAATAATTACATGATCATGTCCTTTGTAAATGTACTTAAACAAATACTTGATTGCATGAATTGATTGTGGACCTCAACGTTGATGTGCACATCGTATTTGGTCGACAAATAGACATTCTGCAATACCATCCAATAATTGTCTAATTCAATGCCATGAACCAAAACTGTGTGCCCCATATCTTTACATTGATAAATTAGATATTCGTTTACATTCGTCACTGTCTCAAATTGGAACTTGTGTGGATATATTTTTTGCATTTGCCATCTTCCATGCATGGGGCATTTGGATATGCAGTTCCACATGGACCATGCATCATGCATCTAGCAACCGTCTCATGGGCCAATTTGTTTGTTTCTAGATTCGAAAGTTCAGCACTGATCATGTGGTCAACATCTTTGATTATGTGTGGTTTACAGTTTTCGGCAAAGAAGATGAAAATGTGTGCATGCGGCAACCCACGCTTTTGACATTCAATGACATAGATTCCCACAGTCGTGCATCCCATAATATGCTTCTTGTGAATGTCATTGATCAACTCCTTTAGTTTGATTTTAAACACTCAAGTTACCAAATCTGGTTGATCTTGAGGTTGTTGTCCGGGCAGGAATGTTCTCTTAATCTCAAGCCATTAGGGATTGTAAGTGAATGTAATAAACGCATATGGGCACCAGGCCCATCTGTAGATTGCCATGGCATATTGATAATTCTGAACCATGTGACGTGGACCTCTTGTGAAAGAAAATGGCAGAATCATCTTCTATTCGATGGTAGCAGTGATATTGTCATATGCGACGATGGCGTCTTCAAGGCCTTGATAGAGATCTGCATGAAGTTTTTTCTAATTTAGGCGTAGATACCTCAAGCGGTTTCGTTCAACAGCCACATAAGCATCCACAATGTATTGTTGCCTCAATTGGCCACCTCGAAGCAACACAATGCCATCAGTGTCTCAATATTAAAATCGATAACCCTAAAATTCAGCCATTGTCACATTGTGATGCTTTCTTTGACGTTCAGATTTTTCCGCATGGTCTTCATCCAAATCTGCATCAACATCTTACACAACAACAACATTGAATGAAATATTTGGATGCCATCCATCCTCACCATAAGGAAATAACAACGGATAATGTAGAGCCATGTATCCCACATGTACCTCGGAAATGTGTTAAAACATGCCAACTTGCTGAGCAACGACGACATCACGCCTGTTTACAACCTCAGAACCATCTCCTACCATTAATGCAGTGCTTCATTAGCCATCGATACATTATATCAGTAGGGATCATTTGATCAAAAAGTAATGAAACACAATTTCAGATTTGTGGGAACACCTTTTGTTGCCATCATATCCCTTGCCATTTTGAACATTTCGACACAGGGATTGATATTATACATCATGGTCAATAACCAATCCAACATCGTTGGATCAAGTAATGGCATAACGACATGGCGGTTTTGACGTTCGCTCTCCGTATCGTGAATGTATAACTATGCAAACTATGGATGTTATCTTTCAGCAGGACACAAGGATCCGATTTTGTGATAAAGCTCACCCTAAATGCGAAAGGAGTATAGTCCAATGCCTCTTGTTACCGACTCATCAACTTTGGCACCGAACGAAGTGAATACCAATACCAAATTATACATGTGAATTTGATCTTGAAATTTGACAACACTTCTCTTTTTGCTGGTTAAAAGAATTTCTAACTCTTGCGATGTTGTAGGAAGACTTGGCAATATAACTTTGCTATTCTCGCAACATAAAAAAAACTATGGGTTGTTGTTGTTCGACTTTGCCAATTATTCCTTAATCCACATTTTCGTGTTGCAGAATCCATAGATTGTGTCCATTTATCCATAATCCCATCGTGTCGAGGCAAACATGTCTTTGTCTCTAAACAATTATAATGCGTCATTGCCTAGAAAAGGTTGTGCACATGCTACTACTTGTTGCATGGTTTGTTGTTCTCAATGCAGATGATTATTTCGCTCTTGTGGCGTTTCAGATGGCCCGACCGACTCTATACGTTGCCTAGCACACCATTTTCTCTACAAGTGATTATGACATTCACGGGTAGATTTTGACGTGTCTTGATTGAATTTTGCTAGAGCATTAATATGTGGAACAAAATTTTCCAAAAAGCAAAATATTTCAGCACACCCGCACCACTTAGGCAACACAGAACAAATGATCATGTTCCATCATCCCAATACTACCTTTCCACATTCCAACACCACCATGTAGCTTAGATTAGACATTAACCATAAATGTAATCCATTTGCAGACAATAGGAGACTTTGTTTTGTTTTTTCTATCATGTCTAACTCAAAGCATCTTTGTTTCTTACCTTTGTATGATGGAGACACCACAAAGTTGCTTGTAAAAATTCACCCCAACATAAACAAAGCCTGGATCCATATCAAAATAGAGGAGTCATGTAATTTTCAAGCTTGTAAATTGTATTTATGAGGGTATTCACCCATAAACCCTAAACCCTAAAAAGATCATAGAAAGATGGAAGGATTTCTTTGCCATTGCCATCATCATAACTATCCCAACAATAAAGATTGTACATGTGGGTGCAATGACTTACTTTTCAATGAAGGGCAAATGACCAAGGCCATGTTCCACCACCTACAAGTACATATCATTGTAATGTCATCATTAGAACTCTTTCAACTTTTAGTGGATTCAAGCTAATCCATCAACATTGCCAATCCTTAATAGGTCAAAAAAAATTATCATTAAACCCCAAACCCTAAACCCTGATAACACACGTGAAGTAATGTCAACATAAAATGCATCTAAACACAAACACAACATGAAAATTAATGTGAATTACATACCAAGCGTATGAGACGGTCGGGGTAGAATACAAAATCATGTGTTGTAGTTTCTTGATCTCAAATGAAAGTATGCATTCCTTGGATCTACAAATGCACTCAAAGATAGGCTCAAAGGGACTTCCCAATCACAATAGCTAAGCTAGCACTCTGCAATCTGTAATTGTAGTGCAGATGAAACAACATAGTATCTAGTTTGCACTGGCCATTTTTCCACAAAGGCTACCCAAAAAAGCTTTGTTAGTTTGTAGTTTGGGTTCACATGTTGTTTGTTTTTGCACATTATTGTTGCACTTAGTGTAAACAAAGTATGAACAAACCTGGAAGGTGGATTGGATCACATAAACATTTGGATAGATTTTGCGGAGATCATGTTGGCCAAACTTTGTGTAGATGTGTTGCACTATGAAATCAATTGCCACATGATTGTTTCCTCCGTGCCATGGATGGATGACGAGACGGATGGATGGATGGATGGATGGACGAGTCATGTTGGAACTTGGCATTGCACAACTAACCTCTATAATGATGATATCACTAGTGCCTTTACTTCCTCCATGCATAAACATCAACCATGCAGGCAAGAATGATGCCCATTCATGATCAATAAGAATCCCACAAATCTAGAGAAATTGGATTAACCCACAAATTCAAAACGCAAATCTTGCAATTATCCATACAATTTTCAGCTTCCCAAAAGTCCTCAAACTAAGAGTTCATAAAATGAGAATTCATAAATTCAGAAGAACACCTTAAGCATTCGCATGGAGTAGGAAACATAGAAAGAAAGAGAGCAACATGGGGGGGAAGAAGAAATGGGTGTTGTGAGAATTTGGCCAAAGTTGAGTCCTTGGAGAATTGGGTGAAGTTGAGGAAGTAGCAAAAGTGGGAGAACTGGGAGGGATCTTGCTTGCTTGTCTTTGATGATGGGGTCCATGAAGCTAGGATCCAAACTTGAAGCTTTTAAAAAAAAAGGGCAAGCTTGGTTTTGCACAGCAGGGCTTTCCTGGACCGATTATCTCTACCTCACTATGGGCGGCACTCTCTCCAACGCAGGTGTGAGTGGCTAGACTTTCCGCCATGGTCTTCAAATCAGCAGCGTACTACAAATGGAAGTGGTCATAAGCACGAGACAGATCGTCACTTGTTCCATTAATAAACATCCATAGCTTTTTTTTACATTTTTAGCGATTTGGGACAATTCGGCATCATCACCAAAACCCACATTCTCCTTGTGCCTGCACCTTAGAAAGTATGGTATTGTACAATATCAAGCTGTTGTTTGCTATTGTTCTTCATGATCAGAATAGTCTAAGCTCTACTGCTCTTATGTCTGAAGAAATCTTCTTCAATGCATTAGTAGGAGTAGTAGTTCCTTTGCATCAGTCTTGAGATCCTAGTCCTTTGTGTTTGTATGTGGATTTTTGCTACTGTTGCAGGTGAGATGGATTTGAGCTATGTATTCAAACTTCAAGGTTTTCAAAAGAAACCAGGAGATGTTGATCTCCAAGATGGAGGATCAGCTTCACACCTTCGACTACATCAAAGGCTTTGTGATGATGAATAACTAGGACCCGATTAGTGGCTATAAATCTGTCCCTTTTTTGCCTAATGCATATCAAGTTGTGAGCGCCATGACCAACAACACATTACCTGCAAATCTCGATGCTATAACATCAATATCTTCTTGTGTGTTGTACTACTTGGAACCCAAAAAAACTTTGTTAGTTTGTAGTTTGGGTTCACATGTTGTTTGTCTTTACACATTGTTACTGCACTCAATGTAAACAAAGTATGAACAAACTTGGAAGGTGGATTGGATCACATTTGGATAGATTTTATGGAAATCATGTTGGCCAAGCTTTGTGCGGATGTGCTGCACTATGAAATCAATTGCCACATGATTGTCTCCTCCGTGCCATGGATGGATGACGGGACGGATGGATGGAAAGCTTCATTTCATCTCGACGTCCTTTACTAGTTTGAACCTTGTGCCTAATGCACATGTGTGTGTGTATTTGACAGTACATATTACAAAATTACAACTACAAACTAATGAAAACGTTAATATTGTTATTGAATTTAATCCTTACATACCAAAATTTTCAAAATCAAAAACTCAAGCACCCAATAAGAATCTTCAAATTATATTAATTATTTGACATATTAATGCTGAACCTGAAAAGGTAGTACCATAGTTTCATTGTTTAAATAAGTAAGGTAGTCAAGGTGCATTCACACATGGTGTTAGGGACTCTAGTGTTGAATCCCTTCACATCATGCTAATCATTTAGGACTAAACTTATTTACCATGAAGATTTTATGTTAAGCTAACATTCACTTAGCATTATGCTATCACCCATTTGACATTGGTTGCCACCTAGGATTCCACCTAGATTTTCATTTAACATTAACTTAACATCAAGTGTGAGTGCACCATCAATGATTTTGCAAAGTTCAATTTTTGAGATTCATTGGTGGGAAGGGGGGAGAAATTAAAC
>Ga0209208_10010236_pt1 | contig 12204 bp, 10 predicted proteins | sample S1TSphfallax_3_FD_187694 | JGI IMG/M metagenome (GOLD analysis project Ga0209208, IMG submission 187694) | Host-associated microbial communities from peat moss isolated from Minnesota, USA - S1T2_Fd - Sphagnum fallax MG (SPAdes) (version 2) | ecosystem: Host-associated > Plants > Peat moss >...
GATAAAGTGGGAGGTCCCACTGAATTTAGGAATGGGAAATTACTACTTGTATTTCCATTGTAAATTAGAGGTTTTTTCCTGCGCCAGTGCTTTACATGTCGAAAACCTCAGCAAAGACGTTGATCAGAAACCATATTTTCTGACACAATGACCATTCGTGAAATGTTGTTATCCTAGGACTTAATATGCCCTTCCTGCAATTGTTCGATGATATTGTCTGAGGATCTTTCGAGCTCAATAATAATTTAATCCTAGTGCAGGCCACTGTAGTTTGATCTCTACATGAAGGACCAACCGGCCACGTTGGAAAGAACATAGTTTCCAAGATGACGAAACTATGACATACCTGACGACTACGTCTCCACCAAAGTTCAGCCTGTATCTTATCTCGAAGTATTTCGCTTGAGTACCATACAGGAAGCTACGAAAAGCATCGGGGAAGAAATAATCCGGCAGAACCGAAAAAGATATCGCAGAAACAAACGGAACTGAGTTAGAGGAGTCCCGTAATAGGCAGAGAAACGTGACGTTAGAAACAGCCACAACCATAAACTCATAGTACACAAATTTGGTAGCGTCATCAAAGCTAACGTTGGCGACTATAGTCCCGTCCATAGCCATCTGAAAACTGAGGAGCGTCGTACCATTGTCATAATAACCATACAAAAAAACTTCCTCTTATCATGTACGTAGAGTTTGGCATTACTGGAAAGCTGTAACAATTTCTGGCGACAGTATCAGGAAAGTATCTAACGGTTGTAAACTCGGAAAAGTTTGCATAAATTGATGGTGCACTTGGGACATCTCCGTTTACACCAGTTGTTATATACTCAGGAGCATCCGGGACCCATGATATATTGGTGATACTGTGAACATAGCTGGCCATCGAACCGCAGTCGACAAAGACGGATCCTGCCAATACGAGAAAGAAAAAGACTCAAAGCTTTCAGAATTGAAAGGCTACCCACATGGTGACCACTAAAAACTGAAGTGTCCGACCTTTGAGATAACACAGCTGAATCAGATCCCTCACTCTTTGGAATACGTACTAAACATCTGGTTACGCTAGACTTTGCAATTTGCCACCAAGTTTGGCAGTCGATAATTCGCACCTTTTTTCATTGACGTCTCATTTTAAGTGGTAGGTAAGGCCGGGGGGCGTTACCAAAATGAGGAGTCTGTCAGAGGCAGAGCCCACAGCGGATTCCGAATCCCGGTTACGTCCCCGTGTGAGAACCTCAACGCACGTCAAGACTGGCCAGAACCTTATGAAGTACGTGTAGGAAGCTTGCTAAAAACGAAAGATCGTGGCTACCTGGCAGCGGAGGTAGTCTTACCTTGGTAAGTGCCCTCCAAATACACTAAGAAATTTTCGCCAGTTCTGTAAGCGTTTTTGGCTCAACCAGGGTAGGTGGATGATAGGCTTGAAGTCAAAACTCTGGACAGCGTTCCGAGATCAAGTACCAATGCTTCATCAACAGTACTAGGAAGCGCGTCTTCGCGAAGAATTCCAAGATCACTAGTTGAAGCTTTTCTTTTAATAGCAACCTATGTCGCATGTTCAAGAAGCAATACAGGTATATAAGGAAACCAAAATCGAGTTTTTATCCTGGGACAGGAGTATTACAAACTACACGAAAGGGGCGCACAAATCAGAGACGGTATGTACTAAAGTGAAACAACCTTGAATTTGAGCCCACACGCCTGGAGCACTGGAGAGAGAGTGCACACTAGAGTTTCCAGCACTGCAATCAACAAGGTCAGCATCGCCTTCCAGATTCTCTTTGGTTTGTCCATGGATCCACACGTCAAATGACAGATGATATGGACCTCGTCACTGCACACTGCACCAGTCGACGTAAAACCTGCTAATTGCAAACGAAGCTTTGTGAGCTCAGTAATTTGTATCCCTCTCGTGAAGAAGCCTCGCAACTCTCAGAGATAATCCGTCAGTTTGTAACTGCGGCCAGGCCTCTCGTTTCTTTGCTCTACAGCTGCCAACTATCAAATGCTGATAAGGTCAAGTTTGGACGACAAGAATTAATGGCATGGGTACCTGTAATTGCAGGCCGCCCGCACTACCGACGGTATCAAGAAAACATTAAGGGAGAGAAAAGAAGGCAAAATAAAGATTACTCGTTGGTTGACTTTTTAAACCAAGGGAGAAAAGAATAATCTTCTTAAGGTCTGTTCACACCTGGTGTTAGGGACTCTAGCGTGGAGTCCTTTAAAGACCGTACTAGTCACTTAAGACTTAAACTTACTTATAGTGAAGATTTTATAATTAAACTGACATTCACTTTTGCAATTAACATTAAGTTATCCCCCATTTAACATTGAGTGCCACCTAGGATGCCACCATGTTTCAGTTAACATGTATTTAACATCAAGTGTGAATGCACCATTATACAAATATACCTTGATGGTTGCAAATAAGTTACCAATACTTAGGCCTGCTTTACACTAGGCGTCAGGGCCAAAAAGACTTGGGAACAACTTTGAGCATTTTTGGGTCGCAAATTGGCCCCAAGTTACTAATAAATGCTAGAACATTGATGTCAGATTATTAGTAAATGGCCATTGGCCCCAACCGTTGCAGATTGGCCTCCCAAATTTGATGATATCCTTTTTTCAGCCTTGGGGCCGATACAGGCCATGATGTTCAGCATTTATTAGTAACTTGGGGCAGGTTGAAGAGTTCTTTTTTTCTATATCAGCCTTGACTCGACGTGGAAAGCTCCTGGGCTAATCTCCACTTTTCCACCAATAGGAATGCTGGATTTGGGTTGACCAATTGCCCTAACCCCTATTGTAAAGTGAGCCTTATGGTCATGCGACACTTGGAGGTAAGTCAGAGTTAATCAGAGTTAGTGGCGGTATAGTTATTGTTGCGGCCACACATAGAGAGGTATGTACCTCTAAATCCTACATAATTCTTACGTGCATGCTGATGTGGAAGTGGAGGTAAGTCAGAGTTAGCTAACTCTCTTCTTACCTCCAAATCTGAAAAATTGGAAGACTTTTTTTTTTAAATGCCAAAGGTGGCTATCTCCAGTAAAACCTCAGTTAGCTCCAGTGGATATTGTGTTTAGATGCATTATAGAGTATAATAGCATAATGGATTTTGGCGCCCAGATAATAGGTTTATTTTTATATGAGGATTTTTTAATGATGATATTTTGGCTTCTGTTAATACATTAGATTAGTTACAGAGTTATAATATCTTGAAGGATTTTGGTTTCTTTTAGACGATTTTGTGAAGATTATATTTTTGCATGGTGGATAATTTGAGTTTTGATAATTCTTCTTTTTCCTTAGGATACTTTTTAATGTAAATGGCAAGGCCAGGGTGTGACACACCCCTTGTTTTCTTTGTGAACCGGTAGTCCTACACAACTGTAAATAAGTCAACCGATGACCTCATACAAAGTTTTTGAATTTTTAAAACCTCTTTATTTTTCTCATACTGGCTGGTTACTGTTAGAGAATTTTGAACCTATGTAAGGCCCACTTTACACTAGGAGTTAGGGCCAATGTTCAATCCAAATCCAGCATTCCTATTGGTGCAAAAGTTGAAATCAGCCCCAAAGGGCTTGCGAGACCCCAAATACACCCTGACGAGCTCTGCCCGACGCTGGTTTCGCTTGTCTTTTTGCACACCTATTTCTGCGTTGCACAGTCCTGCAAAAGGAGGGTTTATTTTTATATTTATCGCATACACAAACTCAAAAAGGGTAAAAAATTAAAAACCCTGCTGCAGAACCACGCAGTTCTTAGCAGGGCTGCACACTCAGGCCCCAAACAGGTGCCAGACAGAGCTCGTTAGAGGGTATTTAGCATCTTGCCAAGGGCTTTACACTAGGAGTGAAGGGTGACATAGAAAAGAACTTTTCAATCTGCCCCAAGTTACCAATAAATGCTGAACTTTATGGCCTTGTATTGGCTCGAAGGCTGAAAAAAGGATACCATCAAATTTGGGAGGCCAATGTACAACCCCTTGGGCCAATGTTCCAGCATTTATTAATATCCTGACATCAATGTTCTAGCATTTATTAGTAACTTGGGGCCGATTTGCAACCCAAAAATGCTCAAAGTTGGCACCTCATGTTTTTGGCCCCAACTCCTACTGTAAAGGGGGCCTAAGACTACAGTGGTAGTAAGGAGGAGATACACATTTTCTAATGTCTTTTGGACATGATTTAAATCTTTTGATTATCATCTTTGAGAATTTTTTATGCTTTACAACTTTGGAGGTTTACTTCATTTAAAAAAATATTCATGGTGGATAATGAGATTTCTGAGTTTTCTTTTGGAAGAATTTTGAAAAACATTTTGAAGAGCTACTTATGAACATTTCTAATGATCTTTTGAGTTTTACAACTTCGATTTTGAATACAAACATAGTGATTGTAATTAGATTCTGGAAATTGTTGTAAGAATCTATTACTCTAGTTTCTTTAGTGTTTTGTCTTAAAGGAGTCTAAAAGTTAACAAAATAACTCAACAAATCTTGTTACTATTTGGTGACCATGTATGGATCAAAATTATAAGCATTAGCACTTACAATTTTTGGTTATAAACAAGTTAAAATATAGATAGCTTGGCTTATTTTTGTGTAATGTTGGTCTTAGTTGTGGTATTAAGTGTTTTAGTTTCTTAGAAGTTTAAATTGTTGTTTTTGTTATATCTTGAAGGATTAAGGGAAAGGTTTAGGCTAGTCTAAGGTTTTTAAAACTTGGATGTCCTATTTGTATAGGAGACTATTAACTAATTTATGATTGTTGGGTGGCATTGATCCAAGTTTGTCTTAGAATCAATGATATGCTTGTCCTAAAACCTAATAGTTTCATGAAATGTCAAGAATAGATTGTAGTCATTAAAAAAATTAGAAACAATTAGAATAGGTCATACATCATCAACTTCTAACTGAGATTGTATAGGTGTAAGAAGGGCAACAAGCGCAACACGTGAGAATTGAACTTGTGAATGCACCAAACATGGAGGCAGCACATTGGGTGGAAATCAAATGCCAAAAAAACATGGTGTAAAAAAATAACCTTCAATGGTTCACCATGTGATTCCATAAATCTCATCCCAAGAACATGGAATAGGTATTCATATTAGTGTGATATAAATAAGCATGTTCAAAATACTAATAAAATCGTTTCAACAAGTTTGCAACCTTAAATATATCATACCTTGATCCATCACACCAACACAAACATTAATATTTATTGCCTAACAAGAAAATGAACCAAATCCCAATGTTGATTTAATCATCCAATAGATTTAAAAATGGAATGTGCCCAACTTGTAACCTAATTGGATTAGTTTTATCACATTAATCGAATGCCTTCTAATCATCAGTTTTAATACATCATTTGGAATTGATAAAGGTTCAAACAATATCAACTACCAATCAACAAAAGCCATTACACCAAAGGGTGAAAGCATGGTAAAATAGACAAAATAAGTGTTGCGCCCAAAATGCAATCTAAAAATGATAGAAATTTTGACATAAATACATAAAAATAAATTTAAAACTTGTGAAAATAAAAATATGAAAAAAATGGCCCTCCATTTAGTTTATAATAAATTGAATAAAAAATTGAAAAAACCTTGGTATCATAAATTAGGTGAGAAGTAGATTTGAACCTAATAGGGCTAATTTGGTGTTCAAACCTATTTTTACACTAGAATTTTTATGTATTATGATTATAGCATGCATAATTTGATAGTACACAAGTAGTTTTTAAGGCTCCATTAACTTGAAAATAGAAAAAGTTCAATATTTCATTCCTTTGCAACCCATTTTGTAAAATCAAAAATTTCCTACAAGTAGATGCAATTTTTGTAAATTCTACTTAAATCTACATTAAGATGTTCATTGTTCAAAATTATAATATTAAAATGAAAGATTATCTTCATATTAATTATTGAATATTTCTACTTTCAATGCATCAAACATCTTTTATGTACTTGTAATTTTTTGTGACAAGGTACAAAGCTTGTTTGCTTGAACATGCTTTCACCCCAAAACTTAAGTAACCATACGTACCAATTTATAATGAAGGCAAAAGGTTACATGTTCATTGGAGCACATTAGTTCCAAGAAATAATCATAGTGTTGAAAATGTAATATGTACATATTGTCAACAAGTGGGACATGAATTCAAACATTGCCTTTTTTTAATGATAAATTGAAACAACTTTTGAAGGATGAGGTGATGAATATCATCATCCTACTACTCCAAATGCAAAAATTATATTATTCAATGCACCTATCCAAAGAACTCAAGCGATCATGCATCCAAGCCTAGGTAACATGGTAGTACTGGTTAATTATCAACTAGCTTAACAACCACTTGTTACACCCTTTGTACCAAGTCAAAACAATGTTCTCGCCTACCTATCCAATGAGTATAATGTCATACCACATTACATTCCTTTAGATCCTAACATGTATCAAACATATTATACTAGAACCAAAGGATTTGACCCCTTAATTTTTTAAACTATCACACGTTATGTAACTAGATATGTTCATCTCGTTCAAGAACAACCAATCATACCACTAATACAAACTCCATATATTGTTGGTATCCAAATTGCTAGAACAATTTAGTTATTCATCAACAAGGATAAAAAAATTATTCCACCATAGGTTATGGCTTTGATGAAACCAATGCATTAGTTGTTGCTGAGACACACTTAACCAATGGTGGTTTATACCAACACGTATTCCAAGAGGAATTTTTTTTTGTCGTCCACCAAATGGAGCACCACCATTTAATCCACCTATCCAATCATTTGGATGGCCAATACTTAATTTTACGAATGTTCATGCTACCAATATGGTATCCAACAATTGCTACATGATTTGTATTGGAAGAAATGTACAAGTTGTCTTATGGGAAGTTACAATACCCAAATTATATTAAAGACATTAACCCTAATGTTCACATGATAAGAATATTCAAGAAGGATATTTTTAAGCTAATGGTGAAATGTGGAACTTGACATCATCAAATTGTTTGGCTTCACTATTAAAAATGTTATTAAAGATACTTAGAATGGAATGAGAATTTTGTACAAGATCATCCAAGTTGCATGTTTGGAAAATTAGAATAAGTTTTTTGTAAATGGTTTTGAACTGTGAAAAATGATGAAGAGGTTTATATGTAATTAAGAAACATTCAATAGCAACTTATTAAATGTGTGGAAGTTTATTATGTGCAATTATTCAAATTAACCAACTAGCTATAGGTTAAAGCAATGGATGTTTTTTTTAACCTCTATTTTTCAATAAGGTTTGTTACCATATTTGCATTTGGTACCTATAAGTATGAAGAAGGACATTTTAATAAGTATAAAGAAGTTACAATAATTTGTGAGGAAGATGGATTAGTAACTATAAGTTATAATGTCATATTAACTACACCAAATATTAATACAATAGCCAAAACAATTATTAGTAATATATCAACCAAATCATTGTTAATTTGTATCAATTTATAATAAAACAAGTCACACCATTGAAACCTGTCACAATTGAAAGAGATTCTTGTACCAATAGTACTAATTGCAATTCAAATCTCAAACTAATTATGGAGATAACAACAAAACAATGTTATTGCGAAGGCCTTGAAATTGATTTAATGCAAAGTTTCTTCAAGCTTTTCATTAGTCAACATAGTGTGTTTGAATTACAACTTGGTGTATTTGTCTTGTTTTTTGAATTTTCTTTATTGTTTTCGAAAGCTTTAAAATCTAGCCCCCATGTTGAATTGCAATATTTTGGATTTCTCTTGAATTTTAAAGAACTTTCAATCTTTTGTGTCTTTCATCTATAATAAAGGATCAGAACATGGTTCCCATATTATCCCCAAACTTCAAATTCAAATTATTACTTACCGGTCTAGGTTTTAGCATCTTGATTCCTTTTCCAATTCCTACTTTGAATGTGTTTCAATACACTTCAATGTTAAGTTCTTTTTCTCCATCCTCTAATTGAGTTAAACTTGGTGGTTCCAATGTAGTCAAACCACTTCTCAAGAAACCTAAAAAGTGATATGATAAGTATAGGGTTTTCCAATACACATGGGCTCCGAGATTTCCTTGGGTTCAATTAGTTTTGGGATCAACTTCCCAAAACTTTGTAGAACAAACTTTGTGACACCAAAACTTCAAGTGAAGTCTATTGTTCCACAACTGAAAAAAAGGATAATTTTTTTCACCTAAGTTGGATACTTTCCAAAAGCACATCAGTTGTGGCAAGGCAATTGTTGCCACACTAATGTTGTTGTCGATGAGTGGTTTTACGACAAATATGCATCCCATAACAAGAATAAGAGGACTTACACAAATTTCTTTCATTGTCAAGATGCACTTGGATTTAATGAAAAGCAAAGTGGTTCAAAACAACCTAAATTTGTTCGGTGAGTTTGAATTAATTATTGGCTTGTCGTAACTTTTGCCCATATTGAAGGTGGTGCATACTTTGATCAAAGTTTTGTAGCACCAAGATGTATTCATTATTGAATTTGTGGATGTTATCAAGCTTGCAAAGGCTAAGTTGTTCAAATATGGCTTTTGATGTGTTCAAGTTTTTAATCAACCACTCAAATGAACAGTTGCCTTTAGAGTGGTAACCCGATCTTGCACATTTAGCTACGATTCTTGGAATGACAATTCATGACAAAATTTATGATGTGCATGCATTCAAATTGCTAATGGTTCTTGTCATCCAATTTTCCGAAAAGATGTAATGGTAGTCATGACCAAGGTCTAAGTTGCATGCATATATGTAACCATAATTTTGGTTTTAAAACTGCAATGTAGATTTCCAAATAACAAGATCATGAGTGCCATGGGAATGATGTATCCCCAATACTAGTTGAACAAGGACAATTATGATGCTTCTTTTTTAGTCCATTTGGCTCTAATTAATATGCTTTCTACATTGGTAAAAAAACCAAAGCTAAAGGTTTCATCCCCCATTGTTAGATTATGTTAAGTAGATGAAAAACTTACTAAATTCAAATTCAATTTCAATCAATCAAATACCTATCTACTTAACACATTGGGCCCATCCTCCCCACAACTACTAGAATCCCAATAGGTCTATTGAAGGTGAGTATGAGATTATAAATTAAATGTTCCTATTCATTTTTGAAAAGAACATTCCCCATTGGCATAGATTACTTCTTATTACCAATTGGTTTATCTATCCCTTTGGGTCATTCCTTCACCATCTTGTAACCTATTCCAACTTGTTTAACCCTACTTCCTCACAGTTAACAAAATTTACACAAAAATTATACACAACCTTTCCTTTAAAATCAAAAACCTTACATAAACATTCTAAACCTATGCACACTGCACTCCCACAACCTCCTTCCCCCTTTTTTTTTATTCCTTTCAAGTTTTGTGAAAATCCATCCTCCAAATCTTTTCCCCAAGTCTCAAAAAATTGTCTTCCTTTTTTAAATCCTTTTTCTACCTTCCTCAAGATCCTATTTGCTCTTTATACCTAGTTCCTTTATTTATATACACAAATCCTTCTATTTCCCCCCAAAAAATACACTTGTTCCCTTGTATCTTCTTACCTTGCCTACTTCTTTTTTCCTTTGTAACTTTTCTAACTCTTCCATCGTTGCAAAACTACCTCTACTTTGTGCTCGTGCTAGATAACAATAGGTAATGTTCCTCACCTTCTCATGATTTTACAAACTCTTTTCCTGTTGTCTACCTTAGCTCATAAAAACACCAAAAGGAATTGCACTACTCCATTTAATTATCATGAAGGTTTAGGGAGTTTAGCAAAATTGCCCTAACCCTATTAATATGCCCAGATCTAACTACACACCCTATCATTATTCTATCCTTATCCTTTATACGCAAGATAGTTATCTACACCTATTAAAGCTAGATAATAATTGCCCAAAAACCTTTTAAAATAAAGGTCCAAAATTGTAAGGGTGACCCCTAATAGCTCTTACTCCTCCCAACTAGTATATATCCATTGTCCTACTTGCCATATGATACCCTCCTATAACAAATTTTCAAGAGCTTGATGTGTAGTCTTCTTTTTTTTCAATTGACCATGATTAACATTGTTGACCCAATGATGGCTAAAATTCGTGATAAAAACCTAGTTTCCAACTTGTGGATGAAGATCAGGAACTCCCCCATTATGGCACACAAGTTGAGTGAATGCATCAAGCTTGATGAAATTGTCTGACTCAGGTTTTGGGTTTTGTGGAAGATGAGAGGACTTTCAACAAATTGGCCTACATGAAAACAAGTTACAAAATTGTCTACCAACACATCTTGTTGTGTGTCCGCATGTTTAGTTAGAATTTTTTCAGCCTTTTCTATTTTTCTAACCTCTTTAATTTTTCATATGAAGATGTTATTCTTAGTTGGAAAGATCTTAAGGTGAGGTACCAAGTAGATTGGTAGAATAGTTTTAACATAGATATTATTAACAAAAAAATTGTGTTGACTTTTGTAACTACAAGTCATGAGCAATCATAACATTTTTATTTTTTTTATGATAGTCAATGTCATGTAGGCAATTTATTTGGTAAGAAAGCAAGCTATGTGTGTTATCTTGGTGTTGGGTTAGATGTTTCAAAGTTGGGCTGTTTGTTGGGCATTTCTAAAGTGGGGGGTGCAGATCTTCCTTGTTACATGGGCAAGACCTTTGCAGTCGAGGTTTCATTCCCCCTAGAAGCTTTTCTTTTAATTAAGTTTACAAGTGAAAAAGAAGAAGAGAAACCCTGTAAAGGACATCCAGTTTACCTCATCCCAGCCGCCTGGCTAGGGACCAGTACATGTTATCAGTGTACATGTCATGATGCTTGATTCCTTGTTATCGTTGCTTTTTACTATCACAAATAGAAAATATCCCACAAATTCAAAGATTTAACAAATATATATATATATATAGTCCACAAACGTCCATTGTGATGAAACCCTGTCAAACTTTGTAAAAAGAAAGCACCAAAAAGAGGCCGAGAAAAAGTGAAAGAAAGCACCCAAGCAAGGGAGAGAAAAAGAAACTTGGGACAAGGACCAAAATCCAGGCAATCATACAGCCCAAAAGTGGTGGGCCACAAGGAGGTAAGGGAACCACTAAGTACTGAAACCTTCACCAGTTGCTTGAAGCATATCAACTGAAAAAAGGGAAGGTAAACCCGACTAAATGTAGACGAACGCTCACCTGCCCATTCCTTCTTATCATTCCTGTTCACCATCACAAATTTAGAAAATATTCCACAAATCCAATTGTAGGGACTCAGCAGGTGGTGCTCTATCATGGCCTCCTAGTAGAAAATCTATTTCTTGATTTTTAAGCAACTAAAACCCTGGATCAAATCCTCTCTCTAGTATCCTTGGTAATTTCTCTGGCAAAATTTAGCCAGTTCTTTTTTTCAAAATGGTTAAAAACTTGTGTTTTCCTGGTTTTCTAGTTACCAAATGTTCTTTGAGAAATTTCCAGATTTCTTGAGTAGGTTTTAGCATGGAGCAATATGTATTGTGTGTGAATTAATATTCTTTCATGTATTTATATAGTTTACAAAGTTGAACTTGTTGACAAAGGATATGAGATAAATTTAATGAAAGGGAAACATTACAACATTATCCCATATCATCATTTGTTTCATACAATAATAGCCAACTTTAACCATTGTTGTCTTTTTCATTTTTTGTGCAAATGGAAAAATAAAAACTTTGATTTTTAAAGATTTTTTAAAGATGTGCACATGTATCCATATATATATATATATATACACACAGTAACTTGATTGAAAATCCATTTAAATCTTCACTATTTCATACATTTGAACAATAATGATGTCTTGAAGAAATCATTTTCTTTTTCATAAAATAATTTGTAAATAAACATATTTAAAATCAACATGGAATATTTTTGGAATTTAAAATTAGTATATAAAGTTAAATATAAAAATTCCCAACCTTTTAAACATACAATGAATCAATAAATGTTGTGTTATATTTCATTACATTTAATTAATAATTTCAATTAAATTTAAAAGTAATATATGTAATTTATTGAACATATAATATCATCTATTTTTCAAAAATTATGTAAAGTATATAAAGTACTAACATTATGTAAATTTCATAATTATTAATTTATACACAATTTGTTAATGTCATAATTTTTATTAAAAT
>Ga0209208_10010237_pt1 | contig 12202 bp, 8 predicted proteins | sample S1TSphfallax_3_FD_187694 | JGI IMG/M metagenome (GOLD analysis project Ga0209208, IMG submission 187694) | Host-associated microbial communities from peat moss isolated from Minnesota, USA - S1T2_Fd - Sphagnum fallax MG (SPAdes) (version 2) | ecosystem: Host-associated > Plants > Peat moss >...
ACATGACTAATAGAAAAACATTCCAAAATTATATCCAAGAATCAAACATATTTTAATGTTTTGTTGAGTCATGTTGTCATGTCAAAATTGCCTTTTGAAAATATGGCATCAGAATGATGTTTAAGATTATTGTTTGTCAATCCAAAAACTAGGTACTCAAACAATATTCAAAGGCCCATGTTCAAATAGGTGCAAAATTAGATTTATTAATTAGAAAATGTAGGTAAATACCATAATTCATAAAACCTGGTTTTTACCTTCATTGGTTTTGTTTCAACAAAAGATAAGATAAAAAAGTCATTTGTCAATAGATGATAAAATGGCTAGATTCAAAGTTCCATGCACATGCATGACAATGTACACTTGATATTGCTTCATATGGCACATGCTTGCACACCATGTTCATTCATATGATGTTTTGTTCACTAAACAAAATTGTTCAACTTCCAAATTTCTTTGGTCAACTCATGTGTCTTGGTAATGCCCTCATTACTTATAGGCAAATTGTCCTCCCATACACAAGTTGGTAGTAACAAAATCTATACTTGTTTCTAAAAGAAAAAAAGAATGGCAATATAGTTTCCCTTATCTTACAAGTCCAATAATAATGCAATTTATGTTATTTAAGGTTTGAATGTGAACTCTATTAAGGAATACAACATGCCATTTTTGTGAGCTATGCTACTATCCATGTACGTGTTACCAATTGGGAACAAATTTGTTCAAAAGCTTTTCATCTAGAGGGAGGCCTTGAACTGCTTCCAAATATTAAAGGTCATCCGAAGAAATTCCATCTTTTCCCCCAATCCTATTACACAATTTGCATGCATTGTGCAAATTTGGAACCAGTTGTTGCCTTCCTGAACAATCAATCACAAAAAAATGGGTGCTCATGTATTAAACACCAATGAATGTACACCTACTCTCAATTTCCAAAATAGACAAAATATTCCAAATGAATGGATGATTAATCAAAAAGAAGAAAGATGCATTTGAAATATGCATGGGCCTAATTAAGCTGGGCTCTTAGTTTCAACTGTATTAAATAAGAGAAGAGGGTGGTGGAATTATGCGTTTAAAGAAAATTGGGATAATTCCCCCATTTCATACCTGACAATGTCCAGAGAAGATAAAAACATCCAACAAGCGAAGCTTTAAGCCAGTGTCTTGAATGCTTTTCTCTTCGAGTATCTTCCGGAGGTTATCTTGTTCATGTATGCCAAGTTGTCTTTCTCGGCTATCATACCAAGTCTTGAAAAGGTTGATGGTCCGATTGTTGGATACAGCATACATGAAGCCTGTATTGGCATCAGTCACATGATCGACTGTCATTTGGACATCAAAGTCTTCCACAAGATGTGTGAAGGGGTTTCGGAACCAAAGGATGTCTGCATCCTACATCACGATTCAAGACACTAGCTCAGTGGTTAGGCCTCATGGTTAAATAGTGCAAGCTCCTATTCACAACATGCATAAGGCCGATGGGTTTGTGCTACATCTAGTAACTAGAATTCCAAACTATAGTCATCACATCAAGGAAACTAAGCTTCACCCGCACAATTTGCATAGAGCTACCAAATCCATAGTGTTGCTATGGGACCAAGCAAACCATTGCTTGAGCTTTTACGAAAGCTTTCCTCATGATCAATGACCTTCACCATTATCACACCCATTTGCACTTTCTTTCCACATCTTGTACTTCCCACAATCTGAATACTTCTAAATTGACATCATCATAAGTTTGTCCTAAAGGGACATTTTCACGCAATGTCATGAGAGCTAGGAAATTTTAGACGCACATCAATAGTAGAAAAGAGGTAGTATTACTATTGTCTCACCGAGAAAATGAAGTTGTAGCCCATCTCCAAGACATTCTGAAGGAACTTAATTTTCCTCCATGTCATTTTCAAATAATCCTCACTCATATACACCTTCTCTCCAGAAAAATCAACACCATTAGTCCGAAGCATGAAGCAATGAGGGTGAATTTGTGTGCAACTATCATACGCCGGCTTGTCAACTGCAACTATTACAATGTGATTAACCAATTCTTGTATGTTCTCACCTTCCCGAAAGCTCTCCAAATAGATGTCTATCATCCCAGCAGCAACCCATGCATGATTCAAAGGTGTGAGGATGACTGTTTTGTTTGGCATTGAAGCCTTCTTCAGCAAATCTCCCAATCTTTTATGATCCCAAAAACTCTGCCAAATCTCAATAAATTTTCATCAATAGTCACAAAGTGGTTTGAAGACATTCTGCAACGAGTTGAAACTTCCACCATCCATCTTCTTAGGAAGGAAAGTCAGTTTTGAATCAGAATTTTGGAATGACCAATGCTTAAGCAAATTTCATCCTACCAAAAAGAATTTGGAGACCTGTTGATTGCAAAACAGTACTTACAAGTTGTGGACTTTCAGTCAACGTGTCCATGCCAAGTTGAGAGTTGAAGTTGTCAAGAATAGATTGGAGATGAAGGGCTGCCGGTTCATGGAACATGAAAACTATGGGTATCCCAACCAGGGCTGCAAGCAGTGCGGTGATCAGCACTCTTCTCACACCCAATTTCAACCCAAATTGTGGCATATCTGTTGTTGAACTCAAGACCTGAGCTCACTTTGAAGCCCCTGCTCTCACAAAACACTGATTTTGTTGCTACCTAAATATAACACTCTTGCACTACATCTAGCTTTAAATTCTTCTGGGGACAATTTCAGTGGATCATATCAACCATACTCTCTCCTCCTGCATTCTGCAATCCAGTTAACAGCCACACTTCACCAACAGAATGATTAGCTCCAGTTGAAACTAAAATCTGATTGAAGACAGTAATAAAAATCTGAGATTTTTTTTGATGGGCTTCAAGTTTGGCATGGTTTCTCTCAAGAGACCCAAAAAAAAATTCAACTTTCCCTTGAAATTAACAGGAGATGCTCATAAGTTAAAAGTTCATTTTCCCGCTGACACAGGAGATCCAAATCTGGATTCTCTCTTCACGTTGCTTAAGCTAGTGCCTTACTAGAATTAGCATAATATTATATACTATATCAAATATTAGCCCAATATTTTTCTCTCTTTTCTGACTACCTCAGTTTCTCTGCATAGAATGTGGCTGGTCTCCTGGATGGTATTCTTATATCACAAACAATGTCAGCATGTAAGAATCAAACCAAGCCTGATGCATGATGCATGATGTTTAAAACATGGCACACACAAAAAACATTTGTTAGTGACGAAGGTAGTGCCAATGTTCACTGTACGTACGTCCTACCCCCAAAAAAAGGAAAAAAAGAAAAAGCCAAACTAGTATGTCTATCTCATTGATAGCAAGTCCTTGGTGACTATGGACTAGATAGTATACTTACCTTTAAGGCTGGCAAATGTGGTTGATAAGAAGCAGGAGGATGCAGAGATTAACTGTCCTTGTCAAACCCAGTGAATGAATGCCATGTCAGCAAACTTTCTCTAGATCTCAATTATGTTTGTCTTAACACCTGCAAACAAACATAACTTAGTCTTATGCATCAAGGCTCATATGTGCATGTATGCGTCTGTGTATGATTTAGTCAAGGATTTAGTTCATCAAGTGGTGTGGGGATGATCGTGCTGTGCATCTCTAGTTAATATTTAATATTCCAATGAAGGAGCAAGTTGCAAATCATAGGGTGGTGGTGTTTCCACATTGTGGATCTCAAGTTATAGTTCAATGTTGCAGTAAAGGAGCAATTTGCACATGATCATGTGGCTGTGATATTTATGTTGTAAATTGCTAGTTATAATTATTTAATGATGCACTGAATGAGCATTTTGAGTTTTTATTCAATGTTGCAATTAAATGAGAGAGTTGCAGATCTTGTCCACCATCTCTCCCTCCATTTATTTCCCATCTACAAATTTTAAGCAGTTTGGCAGTCTGCATCATTCATTAGTAAGGGACACACCATAATTTTGCCAAGTCACACATATGAGGTTTATGAATGGTCAACTCCACTAGATCTTCATATTCTCAGATATTGGTTTTCAAATGCTATGTGCATAAAGCCAAAATAAGTTCTGATGTTCTGGATGAAATTGGTAACATATATAAATGATTCAAAGTGTATGAGATTGTATTCATTGACTATAATTTTGTATATGACTGGAATTTTCCACGTAGATGCAATTATTTGCATGGATGAAAATTCATTTTGTGAATGAAAGTGGCCATATGGATAAATTTGACAACATAAAGTATGAAAGATTGCACATGGACAATCATACCGCATAGCATGGGCAAAATTGATGACACCTAAATGCATTCGGCAACATGGACAAAAGTTAACAACAAGGATGAAACTATATTCATCAATGCATGTGACCATCATCCTTATGGTTGAGCTTCATCCACTTGTCTAGTAACGTTTGTGTAAGCAACCTTACCCTTATGTTTAATTTTCACCCATATGTTTAGTTGCATCCATGTGGTATGCTTCATTAATGTCATTCACATGGTCATGTTTTTCTAAGGCAAGTTGGTATCATTTCATCCATATTAACAATTTTCATTCATGTGATTAGTGTCACCCATGCGACAAAGTTCGACCATAATGGTTCAAATGCATCCAAGGGCTGTCAATTTCAAAAGTTTCATCAAAGTTCATTTGTGTTGTCTCATCCATGGAGTTAAATTTCATTGGATTGTGAAATTCATCCATATTCACATTTCCTTCATATGATGATATCATTCTGTCTTGTTCGATTTCATCCAATATAATTCATTCACTATAATTCATCTGTGAAAGTTTCATCTACATCGTCAATTGTATGCAATTAATCAATTTATCAATAACTGAGTTTTGAAACTATTTATACTCCTGTCACCAACCCATAGTGAAAGCATCTGTGCATTAATGGCCTGCTGTAATGGTCTATTCCTAATAATCCAAAAATAGATTTATTGGCCTTGCCTACTAAGGCAAGCATAGTGTGTTTAGATTCATTATAGAGTACAGTAGCCTAATGGATTTTTGCCCCTAGGTAATAATAACAGGTCTATTTTTATATGAGGATTTGTCAAAAGATGATATTTTGGCTTGTGTTGAAACTTGAGATTTGTCATAGAGTTATAGTATCTTGAAGGATTTTGGTTTCTTTTAAAGGATTTTGAGAAGATTAGATTTTTGCATGGTGAAATAGTTTTCTTTCCATAATTCTTCATTTGCCATAAAATACTTTTTTAAAGTAAATGGCAAGGCCACAGTGTGACACACCCCCTGTTTACTCCGTTGTTACAGAAGAAACTATTTTGAGCTGCCTGGTTATGGAAAATAATCAAGATGTGAAGGGTTACAAGATCATTCCTGATAACCCGGCAGGTCCAGCTGGTTACCATACATACCCGGCTGTTGTGAGGATGGAAATGCACCCTTTCCATCCATGCATGCAACTGTGAAAAGTTCATTCACGCGGTGAAGGGTTTAAGATAGCATTAGGCCAATGAGAGGCTAGGGTGGATGGTAATTGGTAGGAGTGAGGGCCTTGCAGAGGACTGCAAAACCCACCTGAAAAAAAGCATTTTACACTTTTCGAAGAAGAACCATGAAACTGAAAACATGAAATTCCGCTGGAGACTCTTTCAAATACAAAGACAAATTTTGAAAACTTCGTTAGCGTTGAGTGAATCGCTTGCAGGCAGAGGATATAAATTGTAACTCGTTCGAGTGGGTGCTGCCACGTTGCCACTGAAGTGAGGCGCTACCAAAAACTGGTTATGAAGCAATGTAGTTTCCATTTTAGTCCCTACGTTTTGAGGAATGTTTGCCACTGACTAACCAGGTGTTACTGTGAACTGTGAATTCATTTTTGGGAACTTTATGAGCCATTTTCCATTTTAATAGTTGCGGGTAATTGAGATCAGCTTGGCATCAGCGTTTCTTTCACTGGTGAGTCTTCAAATTGAAAAATATGATTTCCACCTATACAAAGGATTTTTCATGGAAAAAATGGCCCAAACTCACTAGATTTTGAACAAAAATAAATCCAAATCGCCAGATTTTTATGAGAAGTTCTGATGGGTAGCCAACAACATAGGAGGATTCTGTTTTTCTTACTTTCATATCTAGTCTGTAGCCAAATTTGGCAAAATTATTTTTGGATTATCACCATTTTGAATACATCACAAAATCCTGAAAAGAAACCCTGACTGGGATAATGAAATAATATATGAAGACTTACTTCTGCTCTGTGTTGCAACACAGATATAAATATCTGCTGCAGTGTTCTTTTTCTTTTTGAATTTTGTGATGTTGCTGAAGTGGCAATAGTCCATAAGTAAATTTAGACAAATATAAAAGGCTAAGTGTTAAGTGCCCTTTCATATTGTAGGCAATTGTGGCAATATTACCCTTCAATTACGTTATAGACAATATGAACAAGTCTTTATGAACTCAGATATTGTTTAATTTTTTAGACTCCCTTCAACCTAGTTATATCATTTCATGGTTGTGGTTGTTGCTAGAGTTACGAAGAGTAATCTCCAATTTCAGCGTATGTTCATAGTGAGCAAAATTGCATACCCTTTCATGAAATTAGGTATCAAATTAAAATATTTACATGATTTTACTTGTGAAAATGCTTATTAAGGAATGATATGAGCAACTTAGTCAAGGTGTAAGTAGAATAAATCCAAAACTAGGTGAAACTCCTTTGATGACCAATTTGGTGAGAAAATTAGTTTGGTCCCCTATTTTTTCACATGTGTGACATTGTTTTCATCTTGACTTTTCATTCCATCCTTCATTTTGGAGAAATTAAGGCCCAATAGCCAATAAGCTAGTTTGAAGTACATCATGGATAATTTTGATCAAAAGAATTTCATAAAAGAAAAAATCATAGCAACAATCTAAGCAAGTTGGGTATAATACAAGATGAAATTTAAAATATTCTTTAGAAAAATACATTAAGCTTGAACAAGGTATTCTAGTAATGAATTTGAATATTCTAGCATAATGCAATAAAAATAGTTTCACCTTAAGGTTGAAGGCTATGCAACTTCACTATTGTTGTTATAACTAACCACAAAGTTTTGAAAAAGCATGCACAATAAATGAAGATTGTCAATATTTTACATCAATTTCAGTAAAAACATCTTGTCTTGTAAATGACAACATTTGGGGATCTAGGAAAGGTGGAGGGTTAAAAAGGTGGACAAAGTTAAATTGATTTTAAGGATTGATTGTATATGTCACAACTTATGACCACATCTTGTGATTCAAGTGAACAAAGATCCAAATTCTTTTCACTATTACAAAATGTGGGTGTAGTTCATTAGTCCCTATACACTAGACTAATGAATTCACTACTTCCCCATTAGGTCCCATTCACTATGACTAATGAATTCACTCAAAATCTAGTGAAATCACTTGGTGTGCAGGGACACCTTTTGTTGTAATGTTTGCAAATGTGTCTTTAAAGTCTCCAAGAAAAAACTCAAGTCAATAGCAACAACAAATAACTTATTACATAATGATTCTACCCTCTATAGAAAATTCAAACAAAATCATGAGAAATTATGGAATTTTGTTATAAGCAATTTGAATACAAGCTAATTTTTTTATGAAATGTAAAACCCCAAGGTATGGGTCATTCTAAAAACAAGAGGCTAGGACAAGGGGGTAACTAAGTTTTACCTTTACATTTTTGGAATGTCCCACATCTATGGGCCTTACCAACTATTAAACATGAAGGGAACCTTATCCTAAGCCTAAATATATGCAAATCACAAGGTGATGGGAGTGATTTTATGCTTATTATTTATGTGAAAGGGACATTACATTTATAAATGGTTGTAAGTTTTTCCACACACAAGGAGAGGATTGAAAGAACTTTGCACACAAAAGACACACATATTTCTTTGCACATAAAAAGAGCACACACAAAGGCTTTCATGATTTCCACCTTTTAGGCCTTAATTTTAGACAAAATGAAAAATAAAGTAAAAAATGAAACATCAATCAATAATGCGGCACCTTTACTTGGCCATGGCCATTGATCCAAATTGACATTTTCACCCAGAAAAAAACACATAAGACCTTTATCAATTAAAATACCAATCACTAGAAGAAATCTTGCAATATGTAACCATTCAATTTGCAACTACATGCAATTACATGCAACTACCTATCATTTGCAACTTTGTTTTATCATTTTTATAACTAATCATCATCTTTAAAAATTTATGATTATTTTTTCAACTATGGTGTAACTATTAAATTACACATTCTTCCGTATTGACTAGCTTTTTGGATTATTCATCCAACGATAGGCTCTTATGTTCATTTAGTTGCAAAATTAGTTGCAACTTAGTTACTTATTATGGTGTGTTTACAAATTTAATGTACACTATAGTTTTGTGGACTACATTAAGAATATATATTATATAGATTTTATTCAAAACATATTAAACATATATTTGACGATATTATGGGCATATTGGATCGAAAAATAATAATTTTGATTTTGTATGGTTCATTAAAAAATATACCATCTTTATTAAGGTATGATCAAATTATAATAACAATGTCATATTGAAATGATATAATCGTTGCATCAAATGAGCATTAATTATTGATAAATTATTATTTTAATACAATTCATTAGTTAATATAAAGTATGAATTTAAGAAAATTATTTAATCATTTACCTATATTTTAAATAATACCAACTAATTAAGTAATCAATTATTATTTATGAGTTATTTCCAAAAAAATGATTAATTAAAAATATGAAATAATAGTCAGCTAATTCAAAATTACTTAATTTCTATCAACAAGTCAATAAGTTTATAAATAAATAATTTTTATCTAATTTTTATCAATCAATGATTTGTGAATAATATTTTAAATACCAATTCTTATTTAATTAAAATGAAATAACTAATTATTCTAAATAAAAGTTTCAGATAAATTTTTTTTGATTATTCCTTATTTAATTAATTCTGAAATATCTCAATAATCTGATAGGTAGCTAATTAATAAAAACGTATGGCTAATAACTAATGACCGTAGTTTTCTTTTTCAAATTCCTCAAGTAGGTGTCTTGGCAAAGATCCTCAACATTAATTAACAATAAATGGTGACTGTCCTGGTGGACTAATAGATCTTTTTTTAAATCATGCTTAGTTTTAGCGATCAAATGGAACACATTGTCCAATTCTTGTGACTTCTAACCTTTTATTCTTGAAATATGGTGAATTCTTTTTACAAATTCTCAAAAATCACTTTGTTGGATTTCCTAGCCCTTTATTTTTGTTGCCAGGTGGTGAAAAATTGCTACAAAAAAAAACCATGTTAATGACTACTAATTAATAAATATTTAGTCATGCAATGAATAATAAATACTAAATTTTTCACAAATTAAAATTTTTAATTACTATTAATCATTAATTAAAACTGATTTAACTTTTACTTAGTAAATATATATTATTCATAATTTATTTTTTCTAATAGTTAATTTCTAATTAGTTAAGATTTCATCAATTATAAAGTATTCATTATTTTATTAATATTTATTAAATTATGTGATAGTTAATATTTATGAATAAAACATTTGGTCAATAGCTAACAAATATTAATCATTTAATATTAATTAATTACTATAACTGATTTAGTATCTACTAATTAAGTTAATAAATTAGAAATCTAATCATTTATAGTTAGTATTTAGGAATTATCAAATAATTTATTTTATATATATATATATATAGTTAACACCTAATTCTTTTTATTTAATTAGTTGATCACTAAAAATTTAAAGGTTTATTTTCAAAGGTAAAAATAATTTTTATTTGAGTAATTGAATGAATAGAAAATTATTTTAGAAATAGTTTCCAAATAATTGATGTATTAAAAACTTAAATGATTAATTTGTGACTTGATTGATCAATTAAATATTCAATAATTTTTTCTTGAAATAATTTATTATTATTTTTGAATTATTATTATGAATTCATTGATTAGTTATTCGAAACCATGAAAAAATTATAATGATCAATGTTATTTTTTAATCATTAAAATAATTAAACAATAATATGCAATAAATAGTTTTGTAAATGGGTGGGTGGGTAGGTAATTGGGTATTAATTAGTTAATTAATTATTTTTTAAACCTATTTTGTTATATAACTTACAAAACTAAAAACAAGCACAATACTTGTTGGAGAATAATTTTTAATCAGAACTAAATTTGCGTCTGAGGTGTAATTAAAAGGTTTAACCCATATGTTTTATCTTTTAATGTCATTTTACAAAGTATATAAAAAAAACGCCTTCTTTTTTTATTTCACATTTAAAATCATGTGCCATTTGGGATGAGCTTTAAAAAGTTTAACCATAAAATTAAATAAATAAAATAAAAATATTTACATTGGTAGTTTTTAGCTCGCTTATTTTTCTACCTTCCTACCTATTTACCTACCTGCCTATTTAGATGTTAGGTGGATTAATAAGTAAATTGTTTAAATAGGTATGTATCTTAAATACATATGTATTTTTTTATGCATAAACCTACTTACCCACCTAATATGTAATAAATGTTTTTTTGTTAATTATGTCTTTCCAAAATCATATGCCACGTGGCAACTTTTGATCAATGTGCCATGATGCGCTCCCAAGTTCCTAGTTAAACCCAGGATGGGTCTAGGTAACTTAAACAGTGGAATTGTGAGAAACTCGGGGCACACTCCCAGCTCTCAGCACTAAAACGAGTAGAGGGGCATGCTGAAGCTCCGGGATGAAACTAAGAAGAGTGACAAGTTTTAATTACTTACTCGAACCTACATAAAAAGACATTTTCTGAAGCACCTTTAGTGCTAAGACAAGCCACGGGCAACTCTAGACTCACAAGACTCACCACAGCTCGGACTTGGGGGAAGCCACCACCTTCCCTCATATAGTATTCTCTGTAGCTCCTCGTAGCACCCACATCCAAATGGCTTTTTGTCCTGGGACTACCACGATTTAAACTCCTGCAACTTTGCGGGAGTATAACTCTTTGCTCAGACCTCTAATTGGGACGAGGTCTGAAGAAAAGTTGTAGTTTTCATCGAGAGCTTTCCAATGGTGTGTCGTATTCTATCTGCATGCATCAGGGTCGGGTCGATTCCCAACTTCTAGTGGTCGGGAATCAAACTACCAATTTGACTCCAGGCCTTTCTTTTTGAAATTACTTGTGCTACAAATGTTCAAATGGCTCATGTGAACCCATTTTCGACATCTACACTTTGATAGCTTTCCAATGATATACAAAACGCCCCAATACGAGGTGTTTTGACCCCTGAAATCAAACTCTGAAGTTTTGGGAGCCCCAGGGGACTCCCAAGTCCCCACTTCGAAAGTGTGAGTCTCATCTTCACACTCTCCCAAAGTAGGGTTGCGACAGCCACATGCCACAATATAATTACAACTAAACCAAATAATCATCATGGATGGCTGAAATCAACATTTCAATAAAAAATAATTTTCATAAAAACTATTCCAAATACCATGTATCAAATTTTCTTTTGTCCAAAGGTCATCATGTAAATAGTTCAAATTGGACCATGTTGATTTTTCCTAATTATATATTATATACAATTATGTATTAAAAAATTCCAAGTTTTGTTATGTGGCAAACTATGATTAGGAAATGTGTTGAAATCTATGGCCATCCATAATGGATGGTCTAGATTAATATTTCAATAATAAAAATAATTTGCCCAAAAAATTATCATGTTGACAAATGGCAATTAATGCTAGGGTTATTTATTAGTTGTAAAATAATGGTTAATAGTTGCAAATGTTATACATTAATCAAAGGATGAAAGTGTATACATTGACCATATATTTCGTCCATGGGAAATGTGTTAACATCATGCTAAGTCATCATTTGTGACTAAAGGTTCAATGCGACTTCACTTATGCAACTAAAGGATTTTTTAGTTGCAAAGTTGATTGCAACTATTTTTTAATCACAAATTGTATTTGCAAATTGGCATTTTTTATATTAATGAATGTTACTAAAATGAAATGTTGGTAGAATCTTTTCACCTAACATGCTTTTGCATCGTAGCATTGAATTTAAAGCAATTCATGCATAGGAAATATTTGGTTGCTAGAAAGGGATGTAAAATATTACATTGAGAAATAAAATTCATGTTTGCACCAAAATTGAAAATTGGAATTATCATT
>Ga0209208_10010239_pt1 | contig 12202 bp, 7 predicted proteins | sample S1TSphfallax_3_FD_187694 | JGI IMG/M metagenome (GOLD analysis project Ga0209208, IMG submission 187694) | Host-associated microbial communities from peat moss isolated from Minnesota, USA - S1T2_Fd - Sphagnum fallax MG (SPAdes) (version 2) | ecosystem: Host-associated > Plants > Peat moss >...
AATGGTGCAATTTGACATTCATAAACAATTAGCGTCAAGAATCTCAAGAACACATGTCATGAACATTTTAAGAACACAAATCCCATGTAGTGCAAGTCAATAATAAAAATCACAATTTTATATATATATGGGTCCACCTTTCTTTGAATTTTGGTGAAGTGGTTCCTAGTGGTACTAGCCGAGGATGGGTTTGTAAACAACATTTGCAAAATGGGCCAATATATGTCCAATTCAAACAAAACAAGCTAATGTAAAACATAAATTGAATATCATCTAACTACTTAATATTAATTCTATTGTTAACTACGTAATGGGTGAATGCAACTACAATATACATGATTCAAAAAAAAACTAAAAATGTAAACAATGTCAAAAGTAATAACACGTAAAATTTCACTAATCTTGAATTTTTTTCGAATCACATATAAATGATTTGGTTTCAAATTATTTGTTTAAGTTATAAAAATCATGAATATGCAATTGATTCATAATTGTGTTTTATGTAAATGTACACCAATCATGTTATAAATATATATTAATGTGTAAACAAAAACCTTACTCCAAATAATAATTGAATTATTCATATGTGCCCAAATTTCATAATATAATAATATTAAGATATAAACCACCATCAATTGCAACTTTCAATCACAATTTGTTTTTCAAATAGTCATAATGATGCATCAAATTTAGGCAAGCATTGAAAATTTTCACTTCGTGATAGTGTTTTTGGGTAGACCAACAAATTTGCATTCATCTTCATACATAATTATTTATTAATGAGCTAAAATCTTCCACTATATCATAATGTTCAAACATGCAATTATGTAATAAATGTTCAATAATGCCATGTCAAGATCATGTTGAGCTCTTGTGAAATGAAAAAAAATTGAACTTAACATTGATATGCATATAAATGATGCATGGCTAAAAACTAAAAACATGAAACCCTATATGTTATCAAATGACCATCTAAACTTAGTTTGAAATAAACATTGTGACCATAGCTTTAAATGTTACAACCATAGTTTTGAGTTTGTGACCAATAGCCAAACAAAAATTCAAGGCAAAAGTGAATTTGAAACATGAAGAGGGCAAAGGAAACCTAAATGAAGAGGAAAGTGTGTGAGATGTGACCAAAAAGAGACATACCCAACAAGATAGCCATCTTGATGAATGGGAAACACTTCAAAAAAATATTACTTTTGACTAGCTAAAGAAAGTTCATCCAAAAAGCCTTCATGCTACAACTTCGTGCAAATTTTCATATTGTGTTAAATGTGTGTTAGTTTGAAGATGGGTGTGCACAATGGAAGAAATGAAACCCAAATTCAATTAACCTACACCCAACACCTTGCAACATATCATAGTCAACATTATAAACAAGGTAATAAACAATAAGTATCTAATCACCTCCTCTTATTATAATTTTGACAACACAAAACTTGGTCTTCCATTTAATAATGCATAAATGGTTTCAAAGATTCCCATTCCCCTACTAAATCTTACAAGATTTACAATCCAAACATTCCAAAAAACTTAGCATTGCTTTACTACCACCAAGCATGAATATGGTTTGTGAAGATCATAGATGCCTCACCATGGTGGCAATGTTCTTTTTAAGGATCCTTAAAGTTGTTATAGTGGTTATTGTGTGATTGAGCTAGTAACTCAAGTGGTTACACTCATATGGCTAGTTATTTTTTGATTAGTTATACAAAAGAAAATAATTTTAAAATAAAAAATGGTTATTTCATGTTGCATTATGTATGTGAATAGTGCTTATTTCAATTTTGACAAAATTTGAATTTAAACTACAATTTTACAAAAACTTATGGAACCATTTGGTGAGTCTTGGAGGGTTGGAATGGCCAAGCTTGACAAAAAAATCATGGCCAATGATTTTAGGTACTTGAATTACAACTTCCAAATTAAGGATTAAACACAATCAATTTCTACACTTCAATAAAATTCAAAATAAAAATTGAAATCACATGAACAAATTGCAATGCATAAAAAACAATTTGACAAATCATGTGAAGGAGTTTGAACCCTTGTCCCAAAGGACATTGCACCCAATGGTAACACATGATCCTAACGTACAAGCCATACATTAGTTTTGGGAAAATCAAATGGCACTCAAAAGGGAAAGAAAAATTTACCCAAGCTCAAATTGGTTGACATCATGGAAACTGGGGGTTGTTTGTTCCAGTGAGCCATTGAAGCTATATTACATCAAGCTAAAAGACCTTTTCTTGCTTTTGCATTAATCCAAATTGTTATGACATCATCATAATTTTTTTTTTATCAATGGTATAAAATAGTTTTGCAAACATATGCACCACCAAATCCAAATGCTCACAAAATTGATTTTGCAATCTTGTTTTCATGAATGTCAAGGTTTAAAAGTTCTTTTGTCTTCCATAGATCCCATAATCTAACGTAACCAACTTTGCTAGTTTCATGAACTCAAAAAGTCAAACACATAACAAAAAGTTTGAACATTGGATTTAGATCCATGGGCCAATACATAGCTCATTGAACATTGGACATATATCACTCTAATCCAAAAAAGAAGATTGCAAGTTTAGAATACTCACATCAAAAACTACGAAGACACAAATTTGGGCCAATCCAAATTTTTGGGATGACAATAAAAGCCTTTCAAAATGGCCATATTGAACAAGAAAAACAATATGTTCACATGAAAGTTTCAACCAATACTATGGATACACCAACCTTAAAGCACTTATCACATCTTGAACAAGAAACCACTTCTCAAGTTTGTCATTAACCTTAGTTGTTGCTTCAAAACATTATCTTTGCACATTGTTAATAAGTGGTTTCAAAATAAGGTGAACCAATTCAAGTAGATAAATAGTCCATAAAAAATCCATTTAGTAATGTTAAAATTGTAATATACTATGATATCAATGTCTAAGTGGGGGATTTAAGGTGGTTAATGAGATAATTATGATTATATGAATAAGAGCCCAACTAGATGAATCTTTAACATGCATGTTGAAAGAAAAAAAATTAAAATCCATCAAAAAACTGAGTATGATATGGACTTTTGAAAATCAGGTCCATTTTAAGACATTCAAAAGTCCATATCTTATTTTGGAGCAAGGTTTTTCTTTTATAAAATTTCATCTATGTTACTTTTGCTTTAATACAACACATATTGAATCCTTCTAAATTAACCCAAACAATACTCATAAACAAAAATGCATTTGTATAATGTCACATACAAAAGATCAATCCATATTTTTCAATTTCAAAAGTTTGATATTTTATATTTGGAGAACATATGTTATATTTTTTATGTAGATGTTTTCTTGTTGAAGTTGAAAATCTTAATTCAATGGAAAATTTGGCATAATGATGATTTTAAGGCATGTTAATGCATGACATTCTACAAAAACTTGCAATGTGATGCCAAAAAATGGTCCGCTTTATCTTACACCCACCCTAATGGTTTGTTGAAAAATAGAATGAATCATAGGCTTTTAGAATGATGTCCCAAGACAATGAAAATGTATCACGATGGAACTATTATCAATTTAAAAATTCAACTCTCTAAACCAATATTCAAATTAGGTGCCCATTCATGCACCACCACATCTAATGTCCCATTTAACAAGTTTTGATAGCCATTGAACACATCATTCATGTAAGCATTCTAGGGGTTAATGTACCACTAGTAGAGTTTTGCTTGGCATAACTTAATTAGAACAACAAAATCACATACAAAACATAGTTGGGACTAAGAGAATTTAATTTATTCATTCAACCCTTCAAGCATGGGCATGATACAAAAAAGCCCCAACTTTACCTCCGAATCACAAAACAACTCTAGATTATTGTCAACTAATTGATTGATAATGCCAACATCTTAATGCATATTTAAAAGCAAGGCATGTTATTCAAATAAAACTTTATTAGCTAGCAACACCATTAAAATCTAACGGGTTTTAATATTCTTAAAAAAAAATTGACCCCTTATTTTCGCAATGTCAATTAATTCAACAAACTCTTAAGTTCTCTTTGGACTATGAAAGAAATATGCATATAAGTTTTGTAGCACATCCTCAATTTCTCACACAATTCCTAATTCAAAAATAACTTGGACTATCAAATTAGTGTGGTGGTTCATAGAATGCACAATAATAAAAAATGGTGCATTCTTATATTTCAATTGGACTATCACACATGTTTTAACACCTTGAAAAACACTCGCCCCATTAGCTATAAATCTGATTAGTTTGGATGCAATTGTATCTTGATTCAAATCACCAAAGAACAACATGGCATCCACTAGAATGCACTTAAAATTATCAAAAGTGACCCCATCAACCACTCAGTACAAGGATAACAATAATGGAATTCGTTGCCAATCTTCAACAATGTAAGCATGAATGGAAACCCATGATTGTTGATCAAAAGTGACTTCATCATTGGAAAAGGAAATGGATTTAGCACTTTCAACCAAAGATTTGGTTTTGTTGAAAACCAATTCATGCATGCAAGATGCCATCTCCCAACCACTTATGTTTGACCAATGGGTTTTGGAAAAAAATTGACATCAAGGAAATGCAATAGCTTGCTCATGCTTTCATAATTAGTCATAGGTTTACCTTCAACCAACATGTGGAAACAAATAAAAAACTACACCAATTTTTTCTTCCTTTCTCCAATAGTAGTGTGGCAGATTTGCTTGAAAAGTATATCCTTCATGGCTACTACATATATAATGTTTCATTCTTAACATGGACTAATTAGTTATTCATGTAGTATTCACAAACACTAAAAACTCCTAGAATGGCCACTAAAGCTTTCCTATTTCCACCATGTTTCCAAAGGTCGTCCAATTTAAGGTCCAACAACTTTTCGTTACCCACTATTTTTGTATAAACCTGGCATCTAATTTTATGCACCTTCCTTTATTTAGCCACCACAAATTCAACCCATGGAAGTTTGGCACTCCAAACATCTTGAAGCACCTTATTTTGTTCATAATCTTTTTTTCTCCTTTTAGTTTCTTCAACAAAAATCTAAATATATGCATCAAAAAAAGGTTCAACAAAAAAGAAGAGTAGGGTCTAGTTGTTATTAGAAGATGCAACATTGATTGATCAATTTGAAAAACGAACATATGGAATTTAAAGTTTTGAGGAGGTTACAGAGGGTCCATGTACAATGAAAAGGGCTAGGTAATGAAAACAGTGGACAACAAGAGCAAATGGGCACTAAAGCCTAAACCTTAAACTCAAATGAATAGAATGAAAAATGATCTTTGATAGAAAGCAATGACTCAATTCAATTAGGTGTTATGCAAAAATGACAATTGTAAAAGTTTATTTCTACATTGTGCAGAGTTGTTTATAAGACCTTGGAACCTTGCTCGATGAAAAAGATTAAACCAATGAACACATTAAAAAGGACTGAAATAGTGAAAACAAGGGATAACAAGAACAAACAAGCATTAAACCTCAAGCTTTAAACTCAAATGAATGAAATGAGAGATGTTCAACAAAAAATAAAGATCCAATTCAACTAAATGTAATGCAAAAATGATAACTATAAAAATTTGTCTCTGCATTGTTTAATGATTGTTTTATAAAACTTGGAACAATGAAAAGGACTAAGCTAATTAACACATTAAATAGTGAGCAATGAAGACTAAAAATAAAGGACAATAAGAAAAAATGAACATTAAACCCTAAATGTTAAATTTGAATGAATTGGATGAGAAACATTCAAAAAAATGCAATGATACTCAACTCAACAAAATGCAATACAAAAATGACAATTATAAAAACTTACCTTTGCATTATGCAATTGCTACCATGTAAGACCTTAGAGCCTTGCTCAATGAAATGAATTGAACCAATGAAGGTTGTGAGTCATGAAAACAAGGGACAAGAAGAGCAAATGACCATTAAACCTTAAACCCTAAATTTGACATTGAAGTGAATGAAATACATTCAATAAAAAACAAGGATACTCAATTCAATTGAATGCAATGCAAAAATGACAACGGATTGTAAGAGCTCACTTCTATATATATTATTTATAAGACCTTCAAGCCTTTTCAACATTTTGTAAACCACAAGTTGTAACCTATCCCAATTTTTCAAACCTCATCCCAAATTGATAAAGTTTAGACAACAATGAACACACATGCAAGTATGGATGACAACACACATCACACAATGCACACACAAATCTGAATTATGAATTTCAAATTTTGTCCACATTGGGTCTTGAATCGCAACATGATTTAGAACTTGAAAATGTGCATTAGGAACTTATAAATTGTTGCTCATCAACTAGATGCAATAACCAATTCATCTTCAATGATTGAAAATTTGAGGCCCACCTCTAATTTGTTACTTAAATGGTCCCTTGCAAAATGCACATTGAATTCATCTTAAGTTCTAATAATAACACAATCTTATGATGGTGATTTCAATTGCATAACCCGTGATGGCACAAGTGACCACTTTGTATGCAACAACAAGCAACAAGCCCTATGTAATGTTCATCATTGGTGAAGAGATGACAAGTAGGTATCAACAACATTGGACAACACAATGGTGCCATTTTGACAATTGGATAAGTTTCTAACTTGCCATGTGCGATGAAAAGTATTAGGGTTTGGGAGAAACCATAGGCAAAAGAAATACCTATGTATTTAAGATTCCATTTAAAAAATTTCCCTAGATTTTAAACATAGAAGAAAAGGTAGGTTCCAAGTCAAAATCTTGTAATATTTTGCCTTCCAAAAAACATTACGTGGTGGGTGGGCTCCTAAACAATGTTGGCCAATTATTGAATTTTAACTTAATTATCAAGTCAATTATGAATAACCTATTAGCCAGTTCTTGGTTAAATTGATAGCCACTTAATATTGAAATTTCAAAAATCTAATAGCCTACTTGGATGATATGATCATCATCTAGGTAGGTTATCAATATTTAAATACTAAAATTTAAAAATTAAAGAAAATTTTGAATTTTTATAAATGATAAGTTAACTAGCAATTATCAACTAATTATTTAATAAAATATTTTTATGCATAAGAAAAAATTATTACCCAATTTTTTTATAGTCTATTCAACACACTTTTTTAAAATAAAAATGATGTTGATAACCTATATGGTTTGAAAAAAATTCAAAAAATAACCTACCTAACAATTATTTTAAAGAAAAAAAATAGCCAACAATATTCCTAACTTTTCAAATAATAAAAGTGCCCACTCAATTAGATTTTGCTTCTCCTCTTCCTTTGACCCAAAAGAACACCAACTTGGAACAAATTTTATTTTTACAACTTTTGGCCTCTTCACCCATCTTGCACAATACCAAACCTACCTCCACCCCTTTTCTCTCTACTTGTTTGACTAGAAAACTTTACACAACACCAAATACAATTTGGCTACAAAAATGCATCCACACTTCAACAATGGTAGTTGCAAATTTGCTTTGCCACCAACATAATTCCTTAATGAAAAAAGTTCCACACACAAAATACATATCATATTTTTGGCCAAAAGGAGCCATTTGCATTCCAAAAGTGATCCCTTAAAAAACCTTAGTAATGTAATTACTAGTCTTGGGCGGTTTTCAAATGCCCATTTGTTTTTCGACCTGGTTTTCAACTCGATTCTCACAATGAGAACTAGTTGACACCTTTACATGTGAAAACCAGTGTGAAAACCGACTTTAGGTTCTCACATGAATGAAAACCGATCATGAGAACCATTTCTATTATTTATAATTATATATATATGGGAGAACATGACATGTATTCTCATAAAATTTACATCTAGTCCTCAGAGTCCATGTGCAAGTTGTTGTTGTTGCTCTTCATTTTTTATATTTGAATAGATGCATAATATGGTGGCTCATTTTTTTAAATAATTGTATTCCATGAAAATTCACATTCTAGTGTTAATTTTTATTTTTTTTGCGGTACCATTGGTTAAATGGTAATAAAGTCCATATTAATAGGAGCCTAAGTAGAGAGTCCAATTATATGCACCTTTGGGGAATTTTTTTTTGAAAATGAATGAAAAATAACAATGTTATGGACTTATGAAAATATGAATTAATTTAGGGCATTCAAAAGTTCATAGGTAGAATTTCGCTATGATTCTTAAGAATATTTTTCATATAAAAATATATTATTTCATTCTAACTCATATTCTAAATCAATATAGATAATTTTGAATAAAATTTAAGATTAACCTTTCAATTTTCTATCATTCCAATCAATGGACTAGTCCATAATTTTGAATTTTAAAAGTCCATTACTACTAGCATATGCACTTTTTATCAATAAACAACTACACAAATATCTTCATAATAAAGTTCTTAGTTTACATTCAATTACCAATTAATAGATTTAGAAATATACTACTCACCATATGCCTTTGATCAAGGGGTACCTAGCAAAAAAACACCATTGTGACATGAAAAATGAGCAACCATACCTTGCATTCACCCATTTTTAATGCATTATGACTTGTAACTTCTTATATTTTTTTCTTTTTTTGTTTTGTTTTATAATTTAACATCAATTGTGAGCATTCTAAGCAAGATCTTGCATTAATTAATAATAATATCTCAAAATTGTCCAATTGTGGTGAAAAGTTTTTCCAAAATAAAAAACTTGAATGCAAAATGATGAAATCCTTTCAAAGCATTTCAAAATATAATGAATTTTGTCTTTAAAAATAGATATTTTGTGATTGTTCTTATCACATGGTGTTTTTTTTTTCATTGTTATTATTTTTCTCACATGGTGAATTACTTAATTAGTTAAATAAATTTTAATTAATAAAAAATAACCAATTTGTGAAAATTAAATGTGAAAATTGAATGAATTTGAAATTTTGAAAATTTTGATACACTAATTGATTTTCGCCAACTCATATATATATGAAAAGTGATCAAGTTTTCATAACATCAAGTAAGAATTGAAACTAGCAGATTTTCACAAAAAAATGAGAATCACCCAACATTGATAATTATTTTTTAAGGTTACAAGGAGTTAAATACAAACATTCCCAAGACTCCCAATGTTCATTATTGGTTGAGAATCCTAAAGAATCTTGAATATTTAGAATCATAAATGAAAGGTTAAATCATGGTTAAATTCCATGATTTTTCTAATATAAAAGAAAAAAATAGAAGTTAAAAGATGTTCACTTCATATGTTCAAATTAGAATCATTTCTTAGTTGATAGATCATTTTAAGATTTACGACACAAAATGTACAACAAAAAAATCATGTGTGTGTACAAATCCAATGGGGAAATCATTTTTAAATTAGATATATTTTGTTGCAATTAAATAGTTTTGACAATCCCTATAGAATAATGTGCTTGCATGCTCAAATAAACTTAAACATATTTTAAGAGTTAAATGTCATAATTACATCATTTAAAAAATTAGGTCTTGGGAATTCAAAAATTTGCCATTTTCATGTAATTTTGATGGAGACTTACAAAGATTACTAAGTAGGGGAATACTACCTCTTATGGGTTTAGTTGTTTAGTCCATGTTGAATTCTTGATAAATCCATGATGGATCCCAATTATTATTTGAGCTTAAACTGCACCATATATATATTGTTGAATTGATTAAAGGTTTTTAATTAATGAAACATTGTGTTCTTCTCACATCACTTGCCACTTGGAATTTATTGCAAAAATGTTACAAAACATGCATGAGGGTTTCAAAATCTTCATTATTGACTACATCAAAAAATTACAACCAACACCAAGTATCATGAAAGACAAAGTTCCATATAAGTTGCAAGCTTTCCAAAACATGAACTTTTATCTACCCCGTGTGTAAAGGTCATCATCCCATGAGCTCTAGCCCTTGTTTTGATTAGTTACATCTTTGTTATTAAGACAAAATCTACAAATAACTTTCAACCTTTCTATCTTTTCAATTAACATTGGATGTCTCATTTAATTTCAAGTAAGATTGATACTTTGAGTGTCCTCACAATGAAAGAGGGAGGTCTAATGTGATGGTTGTTAATGTGGGTGTGAATCAAATCCAATATTCATCTTCATCAATATGAGCTTCACCTAAAACTAAGAGGAATAGCATCATCTTGGTCTTTAACTTGCCTATGGAAGGAGCAAGGGGCCACTTGCATTTACAATGGTGGGTGTAGCTTTGATGCACATGTCTACTTGTAAATGTAGAAAGTAGAGTCTCCCCAATCCCAAGTCAAGTAGACAAGACTATTAGCAATTCACATGTCCTCGGAGAGAGTTAAAGATTCTTTTCTTTGTTCACACACTTTATTGGCCTTGCCTTGGTAGGCAAGGAAATTGTGTAATTAGATTCATTATAGAGTATAGTGGCTTAAGGGATTTTGGCCCCTAGGTATAAATAATAATAGGTCTATTTTTATATGAGGATTTTCGAAAGATGATATTTTGGCTTGTGTTGAAACTTGAGATTAGTTATAGAGTTATGATGTTTTGAAAGATTTTGGTTTGTTTTAGAGGATTTTTTGAAAATTATATTTTTGCATGTTGAAATATTTGAGGTTTCATACTTCTTCGTTTGCCTTAAGATACTTTTTCATGCAGATGGCAAGGTCACAGAGTGAAACACTCCTTGATCATACTAAGGTTTGCATCTTTGCACATTCATGATTCAACCTGAATTTAGGTTGAATCATGAATGTGATTTGCAAAGACATAAATGCAAAGTTCCAAGGTAAATAAATGCAACTCGTGTCTGCCAATACTACCTTACCCTAAGGTCAGTTTTGTCATTAAATAATCCTCAAAATAATGAAATGAAATTTTGTGAAAAATATGAAGTTGACATGTTGAAAATCTTCATAATTAGAATTTGGCTACACTCTGAATAATAAATCATTACTCACATCACAATTTTATAGTAGATGATAAATAATAATAATTAATTAATTAATTAAAAAATGAATTCATTTTTTGAAGAAAAAATAATTATTCATTTTGCCAATGTAGAAACTGACCCTAGGCTATGTGGTACCCCCAAAGGAACAGATGTATGCGCTTACATTGTTCTTCCCTTTGAGTGTTCCCAAATAGTTGGGCAATCGTCTCTATGTATTTAGTGGAGTTAGGCCTGAAAAAGAGCAACATAACAAGCTTATCAATTAGAGCAACATGTGAAATACATTGTGGTGTTAAAAGACATCATTGGAAAGAGTTTTTAAAGTACACTAATCACTCGTCAAACGAATGACCAACTCAAGGTTTAAAGGTTTAAGAACTATAGGAGCTGGTTCACCCAAGGCCGTTCAAAGAGGGGAGTGTTAGGATGCAAAAATGCATGATGAATATCATTAGGAAAATAATTTTTGCTCTACCAAATTTTGATGTTCCCAATGTCTTTCCACCAAGTGCACATAAAGTCGTCAATCACAACTATTCACTTCAAGTTTTGAATGTGTTTACACCATGTTCTTAATGCATTTCCAACATCTTCCCAAGTTCCCAATATGTTTCCCAAGATGTTACCAACAACTCACCACACTTTATACAATAGCTTATGTCCAAAGTTGAACAACCTATGTAAATGGGCCAAAGGGAATCACATCTGATGTTATATTTTGAAAGTGCAAACTCCTATTTGGGGGTAGGGTTGTTAAGTAATTCAAACCTCAAAGTTTTAGATGCTTTTTCAAATAATTTGTGATGCACCTCACAATTACTTAATAGAACTAACAATAGGCAACCCACAACCTTGTGGTTTGAAAATTTTGCCCCTTCCTTCCTTGCTATGATTATGCATTGCACATCCAATTTATTTGATTGACCAAAAGGTGAACTTTGAACCCAGCAATTGAAAGGAGAAAAAGAAAAAGTTTGAACCCTAGAACAAAGTTGAAGACCAAATTTTACAATTTTTTCATATATACACATGTTAGGAAAGTTGCATAGTAGGAAAAAAATGTGGGCCTCTTGGTTATTTGTTGGTCACCATTTTTGGCCTAGCTTAACACCCCTTCATAAAAGCATGGGGGGTGTTAGGCATTAGGCCTACCTCCACACGAGGTCCCCAAAACAACTAACTAGTCGGTTTCCCATATTTCATTACCTATATTCACCCCTTGTTCCAATGTTATTCCCCATTTTGTTTCATGGGTTCCATGATTTTTTCCATATCATGACCTGTG
>Ga0209208_10010241_pt1 | contig 12200 bp, 4 predicted proteins | sample S1TSphfallax_3_FD_187694 | JGI IMG/M metagenome (GOLD analysis project Ga0209208, IMG submission 187694) | Host-associated microbial communities from peat moss isolated from Minnesota, USA - S1T2_Fd - Sphagnum fallax MG (SPAdes) (version 2) | ecosystem: Host-associated > Plants > Peat moss >...
CTTAATTGACCTGTCCTCTCGACCGGTCCCCGGTCACTAGGGGTTAACATGTTTTACCATGATTTCATACAGTGAATCTGTCCTAGTTCACTCAAAATCCTAGTGAAATGCCTAGTGAACTTCGGCCACATCTCCTTGTAGTGTTAATGCATACAATAATTTGTAAAATATGTTTGTGTTATTTAATGAATTTAGTTATAATATATCAAATTATTCATAGTTTTTTTGAGTATCCATAATTAGTAACAATCTATTGATTATAATTCATTGCTAGCATTGGTGTCTTTTAATGTGTGAAATTTTTGATAATTGTGTTTTTAGGTGAGGTAAAAATTAGACCTCTAATTATTTGTTTTTCAAACCAAATTTTCTACTTTGTTGCAATTGGTGGCCATAAGGACAAATGGTACATAATTTTTTAATCTACTAAAAAAGGTTTCATTATGAGCACCATTTTTGGATTTGTAGATAGGTATGGTAAACAAGTGTGGTAGATAGGCATGGATTCATGGATGGCCATAGTTGCCTTTCTCTGAAACTTAGTGGATTGAGTTTTTTCTTGTGATTATTAGCTATATTATCAATAAATTTTTATTATTTTTATTTGATGTATCATCTAGCAATGGAATAATATATTGTTGTGTGTTTGTGTTTTATGAGGTGTAATTTTGTTCATTATAAATAATTTTGTGTACAATGTTCTTCATAGTCATGATCGGTGATCTTTGTTGTTGCATCTGAACCTTAATCCCTAGTGGCCATTAGGCATCTATTTTTTGTTTCATGACATTGATTCCAAACTTATTATGGGTTTTTAAAATTTTGGGTTCTTTTGTGTTGGATGTGGCATATTTTTAAGTAATGTTTTGATCATAAAAAATAATGTGTGGCATTAACGTGGTATTATAGAATTTTTTTATTACAAAAATTTGTGTGTGTATATTTTTAGATACTAGTTATCAAATTTTTTTTGGGACCTTAACCCTAATCCTTGGTGGCCACCAAGTGTCTACTTTTCTCTTTCATGGTATGAGTAACAACTTTGGATCCATAGACATTATTGCAAGTGATGAATTGGCATATGTTGTGCCTAGTTTTTTAATTTAGTAAATAGAATTAAATTTGTTTCTTATGAATAGGAATACAATTTGACCTCCAACCTTGATAATGAATAGCCTATAATTTTCACTTGGTGGGCACCAAACAAAATACTATTTTCATCATATGAATATATTCATATTGAAACTAACATATTATATTTGTTATTCACTTTGTGTACCTTAATGTATTAAAAACAATAATTGAAAATGTTGTAGAAAAAAATTGGTATGAGTTTTTTTGTAACTCGATGTATACATGGATGCAAGATTGTTGTTTTTACTTGAATGTAAGGTTACATTTCTTAAATTTGGTGGCCACCATGTAGAGTTCATACCATCCATCGGGTTGGGTAAAGTCCTAAATTAATTAAATATGTGTTTGGAAAATCTTGGCTTGTTGATTATGAAAATTCATTTTCTTCTATAGCTTGTAAAAGGTGTATGGTTGAAGATTCTTGGCATCCAATTATGTGCTTAAATGGTGTTCCCTTCCAAAAAGTTGTTTTCACAAATGTTATTTGAATTGATGAAAATATGCAAATAATTATATGTCTTATTAACCTTAGTAAAATGTAATTTTATAACAATAAAGTTTAATTTATGGATGTATAAGCAAACACATGATTTGTTTGATTTTGTCGTTGACTTTTTGGGAGCTAACAACTAGTAGCCAAAGCACATCACCATCAATTTATTTGAAGCAACATAAATAACAATTAAAACTTTGGAAAGGAATTTAAATCAAAATTTAGATCAATATGGATTAAGGAAAAACATATGAGTTTGGAGGAAGGTGTCCAAAAAATTTGTTTTGGCCATGTTTTGTTTGAAGCATGACAATGTGCTACAACATATGAATTTTTTTGTAGAAATCTCAAGTTTGTTAAAATGGCATAGTTTGATTTACAGAAATGCACAATTTGGCCAAAAAAAAATAGGATACAAACACGACTTGCATTGATTTGAGTTGTTGTCCAAGAAAATTGAACATTCCAATTAAAACAAGGTATATTTTAGTCCAAAACTTGTAAATACCTTTAAAACTTGAAGAAATTATTTTTAGACATGTGATTTTGAATAATGCTGTTGAATGTTAGACTTTCTATGAAAGTTTGCTAACAAAATAATTATATTTCTAAAAAAATTGCAAATTTGAAAGGACATTGTCCTTTGTTATAATAAACATATTACTATGAAAATGACCCCTAAAGTGCCACCTCTTCTTACATGACACATTTCTCAAATAATTGTTAATTATATTTTGCCTATTATTGCTTGTGTTTTTGAACCAACCTCATGGTCATTGATTGCTTAATGATGTATTGCAATATGCCATAGTAATGAACTTAATATTAAAAAAACTTGAAATCCCACTAGCCTTGGACAATATGATGAATGATGATGTTGGAATTGCTTTTGACTTGACCTTACATACTTTTAACATAAAATGGGAATTTTATAGTGTTTTGGATTCATTCCTTTCATTCTCAAGGAGGTATGAAGAAACAAAAACACATAATATAATATCCTTGATGTTAGACCTTACATTTAAAAGTTTTCATCTAGTATCCTCTATTATTTGTCATGAGCAAATGGGGTTATTGTTGAAAATTATGATAGGAAGTTGTTGTATCTTATGCTTTTGAAATGTCATTATCATTTACATCCATTAGTAGAAATTTTAAATGATTTGTAGCTCAAAAAAATACTAAGGATTATAATTTGAATTTTTTTACAAATTGCTAGCACAATTGAATTGACAAAAAAACTAGTTAATATAAAACTTTTGATTTTCAAACAATACCAAACAAATGTCAAAGATATTGTTGAAGAGATAACTAAGGTAGTAACAAGGAGAAAAGTGATTAGTTGAGGAACATAAATAATAAATATATTTTGAATTCAAATTTTAAAGGGAAGACTTGGATATATTTCCTTTCACATTTAAATTTTAGACATTACCACATTATGTAGAGTTTTTGGTCATTATTTTTTTGACATGTTGCACACATTGGAATTATAAATGAAAAAAAAAGTCACATATTGATTGTTTTTGTATAAAATTTTAAAAAATACAAATACAACAAATAGGTACAAAAAATAGAAAATTAATTTTGAATTGTGTACATTATGTAAGTTTTGCATATTATTTTGTTAAAAATACATTTTGATTTTTTGTTTGAATTATTATAAATTAAATGATAAATTATTAATACTCACCATTTAATGGCCATCCCCAAGATGAATTAAAAAAGAAAAATCAAGATTTCAATGACTTACTATTGATTTTGTTATTTTAAAAATTAGATAGGGCAATGTGAGAGGAAGTTTGTTTATTTTCACAGTTATTTATTGATTAGTTTCTTTTAATACAAAAAGTTGAGCATGGTAGTTATCGTAAAGGTTTGAGTTTGAAAAAAACAATTATTAAAAAAAACAATGAATGTAGAAAAACATGTCTTGAATGGTGACCCAAAGTTTGCAGAGGTAAATGTATCAAGCAACAAATTAAAAGATGATGAATAACATATGCATTAGGAAACAATGAAATTTTCACAATAGTATGGGTGCAACATATAATACAACATCTACCAATTTAATAAAAAACTAACCTATAGGGTATAAAACACCTTCAACAAAACATTGGGGACCACAAGAAACATTAACTTGGAGAGCACATAGGTGACCCAAAAACCAAGATCATTAATCTTGAGGGAAACACAACTAGTAATCAATCTAAGTGTTTGGGAAAAAAATGCAATTAGGATAAAACCTATAAGTTTAAAACAATGGGTGCAAAGAATATTAGAAAAAAATTTGTAGCACATAGGATACGCATAATTAATAATATGTTCAACACAATTTTAAAGAGGAGCAAAAACAACATCAAGATCTTGGTTATTACTAGGTGGTCACCTTTTTTTATGACTAGGTAATCATTTCACCTTCATATTAATAACCGTTAAAAAAGTGGGAAGAATATTTGGACAAGTAATGCCATTGATTCTAGAGTTTCAACCACATGATGGATACTTGGATGAGTAATCATATGTGACTAAAGTAGTATATCAACATTAGAGACCAAAACTTCAATTGGAACATGATACTCCATTTGTATTTATCTATAAATCATGAGCAATTGTAGAAACAACTAGATATAGATTACAAATTAAGGAATTAATGATGAGGCATGGTCAATAAATAATGGTTTAGTATAGAAAATGGCTAGAACATAAGGCTTCATTGTGTGGTTCATGTATTGAGACCTATGCCCAACACATGAAATTATTGTCAATAGGAGGGACACAACAAAGCTTTCCAAATAATGTTACAAACATTTGTTCTAAACAAATTAAACATGGAAAAACCACAACATTGGGAAGTTGTGCAAAGAAACTTGGGTGGTACCATGGATAATCTAAACTCGAGCTATTGAATACATAAAAAATGGTGGGGAATTGGGAAGAACATAAACTGTTGTTTAAATTCCTTGACCATCACCTCCTCCATACTTTGTTGCTAACTGAATGTAATTGGTAACTGTTTTGACAAGGATGGGATACACTAGAACAAATCCTATTCAACATATCCTTCCAATTATGCTTACAATTTGGGCAACCTAAATAATGACAACCTCAAGTGAAATATACAACATTGTACATGTTTACATTGGAGTGTCAAAAATGTATAGATGCTTAAACTGTCATGAAGAGAAACAAAGTGTTAAGGCCACCCAATGAACTGTTAGGTTTTGAAAATAATAAAATGGGGAGTAGAAAAAGAATCTTCTTCTCCTTGGATAAGCAAAAAGCCAAAACAAAAATTGATTGTCCAAATTAATAAGACAAACTCATAAACTTTCTATGGAAACAAGTCTAAAACAAATATAAGTAAAACAAACCTTACACATCATAATTACTTGTAGCATATGAAGAGAAAATAGCTAGTAAAAATTTTACATACAAAAGTATGACAATTTTTTTATTATTCCAAATACCTCTTGTACAATCCTCAAAGGCACAAAACTTTAAGTACCTTAAAATAACTACATTTCTATATGTCTTTTATGAATAAAATTGTTTTGTAAAAAAATATTTTTCATACAAATTTACCTATTTATATTACCAAATATAAGATTTAATGATAAATTATCCAATTGTAAAAATCAAATTTTCAATTGTAGATTTTCAATTCTTTATAACTACAATCCATACAATAATTATAGAAATATAAGATTTGAATGGTAATATCTATTTCTAATAAATTTAATTATTAAAATAAAACATAAGATACTTGGGTTTTTTTCCATTTTGAATTGTAGTTGAAATGGTGATCATGCATATGTTGATTTAATTAGAGTTGGTTACATACCACATATGAATGGTAAAATAAACATCATTTTACATCCTTGGCTACTTACTAGAACTTAGCATTGAAATTTGGCAAAATAAAGCCGTACCTAGATGTTGAAGCTTTATATTCATAGGTTTTTTTTCCATTTCTTTCTAGTGTGAACTTTAAGGTGAATTGCTATTGTCCTCATGCATTTGTATGGATGGGTTGATGGTTTGTTGCAAATTGTTTCCAACATTTTAGAATGTATTATTGTTTGTCTTCCCAACATCTTTTGATTGGTTACTTCAAGCTCATAGTAAAAACTAAACTAGATGCCCAAAATAATCCATGGTTACAAACATTTTCGTCTAGTGACATATTTGTAGGTGTTTAATCAATTTGTGCATTTATTGTTATCATGAAAGTTGTTGGATGTGTATTAGATTGCTTACATTGGAACAATGAACTTAAAATGTTCACAAATGGAAAAACAACTCCAATGGCGAAAACAACTACATATGTTTGAACAACCACAAAATCTATTTACGAATCTTGTGTTAAATTCCTATGAAAAATCATGCACACACAATTTTCACAATGTCTTCATTTACAATACCTTATTTTTGGATCCAAACCGATTCATTCCCCTTATAGGTTTCACTTTTATTAGTCCTATTTTTTATTTTATGGAAAAATATTTCACCTCATTTATGATATTGAGAACGACTATTTGTGCTAGTGTCAATATAAAAAATGGATTATTATACACACCTAATTTTTTTCATTTAAATATTAAATTGGGTAAAACAATAATTATTCCATTACACCAAAATGCATCTTAGTTCACTATGGGTTTCACTAGATTTTGAGTGAATTTGGACATTTTTATTATGGTGAAATTGGTCAACCTCCCAATGAATAAAGACTAGTTGTTACAGACAATGAATTGGTCCATTAGTGCTTAGTGGAACAAGGTTATTTTCAAGTGAAATATAAATTTACCAAGCCATTTCACTTGTTAGTTAATTAATTAGGTAGCATGGAAATCACTTAAATTTAAATTAATAAATATTTAATGTAATATTTAATATTATTGATAATTTCATGATTTCAACCTATGAATTATTGACATGTGTCACTACTTGTGCTAGGTTAAAAACTTAGTTAAATACATAGGCCATGTAATTAACCTCAATAGGCACCTACTTTAGGGAACTACATAAGAGAATATTTGATCAATTTACCATTGTTGATTTCAAACACACCATTTATAAGGTTTGATCCGTTGACCTTTAAGATGCAAGCAAACACCCCTACCATCAAGCCATCACATTTATTGGCTATTTGTGGCTATTGTTAGTTATTCTATTAGTGGCTATTGGTGGCTATATATTTTATTGGTGGATATTGGTGGCTATATAATCTATTGGTGGATATTGGTGATTATATAATCTATTGGTGGATATTGGTGGCTATTAATGGTTATTGGTAGTTATTATATTGGTGACTATTTTTGGTTACTTTTGGTTATATTATGATTATTGGTGACTATTTTATTATAAGCTATTGTTGGATATTTTAAATTACATTATCATAGGCTATTGGCAATTATTTTATTATAGGTTATTTTAATTTATTTTACCTTGGGTCATTATATTATATTTTAAATTATTTTAAGTTGTTATGCTTAGGATAAAATAACTTATAATAACGTAAAGTAAAATGACCTTGAATAACCTAGAGTATAACTTGAAATAACATATAATAACTTAACATAAAATAACCTAAGGTATAGCCTAAAATTAATTGAATAATTTAATTTAAAATAACTTAAAATAAAAAAATAACATAAAAATAAACCTATTTTTCATAGTAAATTATAATAGTGAATTATGTCAATTAGTAGTGAACACAATGTTTCCATATTAATATTATAGTGAAATAATTTTAACATGGTGAAATCAATAAAATACAATGAACTTATTTCACTTTTAAAGTCCCATACTGATTTCGGTTAGTGAACTACACCCCACTTTTGTATTAGTGTTCATTCATACATTAGTTGTTTCCTAATTTATAATGTGAACAAAAATTTGGAGGATGTTATCTTTAGGGTCCCATGTTAAATAATATATTATATAAAATGTGTTTGTGTAATTAGGCAATTACTATTAAATTATGTGTTGTCAAACAATTACTATGTGAGGTGTATCTAAAAGGTCACACATTAATTGCCTAATGACACAAATACACCTTGTACATTGTAAAAAAAAAACCCATTATTTTATCTTTTCTTCAATGTAATGTTTTAAAGTTCACAATGAATAATTTAAAATACACATGTGTTTTGATATGTCATTCCAGGTTCCTTTCTAGCCTTTAGTTATTTATTCCTTGAAATCACACATTAAAATCACATAGACATGTCTATAATTTCTTTGGTTTTTACATCTTCATTCAATTTATTTAATGTCCATAGTGTAAGTTGAAGGGAATGCATATGTATTGTTATTCTTGATTGTTAAAAGAGATTTCTAAATTACCACCTTAACCTAATATTCCACATTTTCATTTTATTGGCATCAATTGTCTCCTAAATAAATTTATTATGTACAATTTTTCTTTTCCAAATTCAACATAATGTCCTCTAAATCCTTGCAAATTTTGAAACTTTAATTCCCTTTTTTTTTTGTTCCAAATACCATTTTTATTCCCAATTTAAAAAATATACCTTGACAATTGTAGCCTTCATAAAAGGAATTTGGGATTTTCCAATATCCTACTAACATTTCCTAATAATTTTTCTTTTCTTCACTTTTTTCCTATTTTTTACTTTAAAGATTTAAAAAGTCTTTGTTGATTTGTTACATCTATGTCATGGCTACATGTTTTCCATTGTTGAAAGTTAAGGTCTAATATATTAGTGCTTCAACCCAACAACTCATTATGTTAATTGATAGTTATTGTATATTGTGCTTATTGGATTTTGTGTATGCTACAATTTTCATGATAGTATTGAACACATTTATTTTAATTTTTTTTCCATTAAAGAAAACACCTTACTGATATTTTTATTTTCCATATCGTCTTTTAGTCTTCTTCAAGTCTATTATATCAATGCATGCCAATAGAATAATGTTGTACCATTTCCCTTCCTTGATCATTTATTTCATTTTGTAATTTTCTATTGATGGCAATTCTTCATGTTGAAGGAAAGTTTGATCTTATTATACTAGGGTGAAAGCATGGTAATATATACAAAAAAAGCTGCTGAAAAATTATCAAGTTTAAAAATAAGTTTTTCATGAAAAAACAAGAAAGTAGATTCAAAATTTACTTAAATTTCATTTTGAAACTATTGAGCCCTCAATTGGGTTTATTGTAAATCAAATAAATTTATTAAAAAAATTGGAATAATAAAAGTAAGGAATAAGTAGGTTTGAAATTGATTAGTCAATATGGTGTTCAAACCTACTTTTGCATTTGAAAATTATGAAATATACATGCATGAAGTCATAGCATAAAGATCATTGTATATTCAAGGGCCTCACCAAAAAATAAATCTACTTTCTCTTTGCTAGAATATACTTGAAACATACTTAAATCAAATGTTACACTTTAAAAAGTAGGTTTAAAAAACTACTTGCATTTAGAAAAATCTACTTGAAACATAATTTTACAATGCAAAATTAAAAAATTAATGCATAATAATGAAGAAGTATCTTGTTATTTATCATTCAACTAAAAAGATTGAATGTATAACAATTTTATAATGTGTTTTGGTCCTACTTTTTGTTCACTTGACAAGTAGATTGGTAAGTACTTTTAGTTGTACACTTTACCATGCTTTCACCCACTAGTGATTGATTTTAGTTTTGTTCAAGTAACAAAATAATGCCATTGTACAATGTTTGACTTTCAATTGAGTTCAATTCACATATTAAAACATTTTGCCTACATAGAAAATAATGTTGTCATCAATTCCATCCACCAAGTTGCATCCTCTAGTCTTCAAAGATTGCATTGGATGGTTAGCATTGACAAGTATTGATAGTTGGCAATGAATTATCAAGATATAGTAAACTAGGCACAATTGTGTCTATGGCTAGTGACGTCCCACCAATTGTCAAAATGAAATGTGAACATGACAATCAACATGTGCATTGTGAATCATCAAACCCATTGTTGAAATCAACATTCATTGACCTAAGGGATTCATCAAACTCCTTAAGAGTTTTGCATATGGAGCCTTTGTGCCTTTAGTTCTCTCATCAAAAGGTGGACCTCAAACCCTTGTTGAAATTTTGACATTGCAAACAATTGTCATATGAAGCATTCTCAACTTGCTAAAGGCAATGTTTCAAACTCGACATGCTTGAAACAAATTAAGGTCTTTGGACTATGTCATGATGAGAATTGAAGATGTGCACTTTCTTTTGACCATGTTCAATTGTGATTTTCTATTCCAACATCCTTTCATTTGCAAGCCAATGGGAATTTGGAAACAAATGTAAGGTACAGACAACAGGTACAATGGTCATGTTTGGTGCAAAGTAAAGATGACCAACATAAAAACCCTTGTGGTTTGGTTTTAAAAGCATTAAATGCTTGGCCCATTTTCATTGTCAAAATGATTATTGTTATATGTTTCTTTGATTGGGTGCTTGCAATGAAGTTGATTGGAGCATTGTCTTGTTTCAAGTTCTTGTTGTTGGCCAAATTCATTCAAATCCTTTTGTCTACACCATTACCGTAAGGTTTGTGGTTTTTACCTTGTCTATGTATAAATGTGCATGTGTCATATATATTATATGGTTTCATTCATTGGACAATTTTTCAAAAGTAGCCATCCACTTTGGCACCATGCACATCTTGTGGTAGAACATTGCAAAGAATTTATTGATGAAATGATCACTAGGAGAAAAACACATTTTTTTAATTGGTTTTTGTGACTACATTTTAGTTATAAGTAACATTTGCAACTAAAATTCCCTTAATCACCTTGGACAAGTCACATGTGATATTAATTGCAAATGACAAGGGGTATTGGATGAAAAACAAATTAGCAAGTACAAGTTCATCTTTCAACTCCAAAGTATAAATATTGTCACATGTGATTAAGATGTGACTATTTGTCATAGTTGAAGGCAATTATGTTGCCACATGTCCTGATTATTTATATTTAAAAATATATAATAATAATTATTATTTTGAAATAATTTGGGATGCTCAATTCAAATGCTTGAATGATTTTATATTATGACACATGGCCAAATGTAAATATGTTACGTGGCACCTTAAAATGAATTTGATACAAAACATTAAAATTAGGTTGGTAGGTACCTAGGAAGGTACATAAATAGTTACTCACAAACCTAGGTTGCTTGCCTACCTACCTACTTAGGTAAAAGGTAAGTAGGAGCTTATTAATTTCTTAAGTTAAATACCTACTCAAATAGGTATGCACTTAAGTGGGTAGGTACATAAGTCGACTTAAATAGGTAGGTCAAACTAAGTACCTACCTAACTAGGTAAATAAGTAGGTTGAGAAGGTAGGTAATTTAGAATTGTGTATAATTTTTATTTGTATTTTGGGTTAAGCCTTTTGATTAGCTCATCCCATGTGCACAAATTTCTTAATATGAAATTGAATGACCATGTACACCCCTTGTTTATATAATATTCAAAATAGGATTAGAGAACAAACAATATAGGATAAATTTTGAAGTTACAACTTATTCACAAATTAAATTGCAACTTCAAAACTTTTTTAATGCCTTTTGTTTTTAATTTTTGGATTTCTATATAATACAAATAATTAGTACATGGTTTATTAGATAATTAGATAATATTTAATTAATAATAATTAAATTTAAAATATAAACTATACACTAAAATTAATAAATATTCACTATCAATTATTTAAATAGCCAAAAAATTTCTAAATATATGTTCTTACTTCTAAAGATTTGGTCAGATTATAAATGGTATATTTAATTTAAAATAATTAAATTACTATATAATAATTCCTACAATTACAATCATTACAATATTATTATAACTACATTACAAAGTTTCCAAATTTTAATTCAGATTTAAAATTATAATTTCTAGATTGTGTTTAATTTGAAAATGATAGTGCATATGCTATTATTAATTTTTATTTGAAACAATTATAGTGATTTTAAAGTAATAACAAGAATTTATTTATTTTATTGTGAGAATATAAATTATATCATATAAAATTCTATGTTGTAACAATAATTATTTATAATAACTACTAATAAATATAATTATTTATAATTATTTGTAAAATGTATTTCTTATGGAAAATTATTTAAAAGAAATAAATATTTTAATTACTCTAGTACAATCTGTGTGGTTATGCTCATTACATTAATTATTTTAATTAAATTATGATTATTCATGAAACTTAATAAGAACTAAATTATAGATTATAAATTACAGTTTATGAATAATCAAATTAAATTATATATTAATTATGCAAGTATTGCAATTTAAACTTACAAATAAATAAATTAATTACAATGACTTTTAAATAATTTTATGTTTTCATATTAACAATTTATTGCAAATAAGCCAATAATGAGTAATACATACAATTATATAGTGTTTGTCAATTTTTATTAAAATACAGTAATTACATAAACTTTGTTCTTTATTTTAAGATTACTATAAAATTGTGAAATATGAATTTTAATTATAGGACATAATTTCTGAATTATGGATATAGAATTTAATTAC